>OGYO01001966.1_pt1 | contig 11133 bp, 9 predicted proteins | sample 1576561 | NCBI WGS metagenome assembly OGYO01 (sample SAMEA3541507, study PRJEB24748) | human gut metagenome | biome: human gut; feature: human-associated habitat; material: faeces | place: China | collected 2012 | reverse complement strand
ATCCAAGGGAGGCAGAATATCAAAGAGATCTGGAAGCTGCCATTTACCGATCGGGACTACCGCTTTCCTATCATGACTTTTTTGTTCAGGAAAAAGAAGGAGAAATCGATCTTTCCTTTGAACTGGCGCTGACAGGCTACTGTAAATTGAATGATGGGGAAATTTATCATGCAATATCTGATGAATTAAGGAAAATCAACCCGGCCTATCATATCGAAACGATGATTGACAGAAACTTTATCAGCGGAAAAATCTATGGAAATGATTGATAAATTATCAAAATTGATCGGATGCTGAATAACACTTGCTGATGATTTTATGATAAAATACATAATGGAAATCTAACGAATATATGCATCGCTGAATCGATGATGCATGCAGATTCTTTTAGCAAAAAGAGAGTCTATACACGTATCAATGAAACTATGTTTTATGAAAAGTCATCGTAAATATGTAAATATTTAAGGAAGTGAGTGTATGAAAATAAAAAAGTACACAGTTTTAGCGGCCTGCCTGTTGGTTTTTGGAACTTTCAACGTATCTTATGCTGATTACATGATGGGTTCCCATGGGAATGATGTCAGGATCCTTCAAAGACGTCTTGCTCTCTATGGACTGAATGTAAAAGCAAACGGCACCTATGACAAGGCAACATACAAGGCTGTCGTGAAGTTCCAGAAGAAAAGGCATCTGACAGCGGATGGAATCATCGGTCCTGCCACTTATAAAGCATTGACCGGCTATTCTATGAAAACGGCTTCAAAAACCGGCTCAGATGCTCCCGCTGCCGTAAAGAAAAGCAGCAGTGCCCAAATCCAGAGTACGGGAATCAATGATTTCCTGGTACAGTGGCACAGCTCGGTGATAACAAACAGCACTGTTAAGGCGATTACAGAAGAAGCGCAGAAGTACATTGGAGTTCCGTACCAGTTCGGCGGTACGACGCCGAAAGGATTTGACTGCTCAGGTTTTATTCAGTATGTTTTCAACCGGAAAGGGATTGTCCTTCCCCGGTCAGCTGACGAGCAGTATACTTCCGGGAGAAAGATTTCAGTGAACGCACTCGAACCCGGCGATCTTGTTTTCTTTAAAACATATGATCAGGGAATCTCGCATTCCGGATTGTACTTAGGGGACGGATATTTCATCAGCGCGACCTCGAGCAAGGGCGTGGCTGTAGCAACGATGAAAAGCGGCTACTGGCATGACAGATATGTCGGCGCAAACAGGGTTCTGTAACGGGATCGCGCATTTTAGCTGGCAATCGTCATGAAATAACTGAATCAAGAAGCGGAAAATAAAGTAATGTTGAAATAAGGCTGTAGATTTTTTGTTTTGCTACAGCCTTTTTACAATGATAGATGAATACTAAATTTATGAATATTAATGGATGGTGCAGCTCTTATGAAAATAGCCATGATCCAAATGGAAGTTGACTCAGGGCAGAAGGACAGAAATATACGGCATGCATTCCAGCTCTTGGAACAAGCAGTTCCAAACAGTGACGTTCTGGTGCTGCCGGAATTGTGGACAATCGGATATGATTTTCACAATTTAGATAAAAATGCAACAAGGCTTGGGGACAGTTTGATCTCTGGATTATCCTCATTTGCCAATTATCATCATGTTACTTTGGAGGCGGGGACGCTTCCTGTAGAAGTCAATGGCAAGATCAGCAACATGGGGATCGTGTTCGGCCCGAATGGGGAAATCCAGGCACAGTACAGCAAGCGTCATCTGTTTTACGGATATGAGGAATCAAAATTGATGGTTCCCGGAAACAGTTTGATGAATACTGAAATCAACGGTGTCAAAACCGGAATGGCTGTCTGTTATGAGTTCTATTTTCCGAGAATGTGGAGAAAAATGGCAAAGAGCGGAGTGACATTAGTGCTGGCTCCGGCTTCATGGCCTGCCGTCCATATTCCTCAATGGGAAGTCCTTACAAGAGCCAGGGCTATAGAAAACGGGATCTGCGTCTGCGCGGTCAATATGGCAGGAGAGTACCACGGGCTCAAGCTTGGCGGGCATTCTCTCTTTATTGACCCGACAGGGAAGGTAGAAGCGGAAGCAGGAGATGGCGAGGAAATCCTTTATGGAGAGTATGATGAAATCCGGTACAGGGATTTAGGAAAGCAATTGGCGGTCATACGCTTATAAGAATGATCTTATCATTCCGTTTCTCAAAGAGATTGGGCTTAATCACGTGAAGTATGCTAATCCATATTTGCATGGATTAGGCAAGTCATATATAATGAAGGGGCAATTAATTAAGGGGGTTTATCATGAAGGGCAATGATATTCGCGAGTCGTATCTTTCGTTTTTTGAAAATAAAAAAGATCATCTTAGATTAAAGAGTTTTTCCTTGATTCCTAAGGATGACCCGAGTCTTTTGCTGATCGGCGCCGGAATGGCACCATTAAAACCGTTTTTCACAGGCAAGGTTGAACCGCCGAGACATAGAATCACAACAAGCCAGAAGTGCATCCGCACTGGTGATATCGAAAATGTAGGATATACTGCAAGACACCATACATTTTTCGAAATGCTGGGAAACTTCTCCTTTGGCGATTATTTCAAGAAGGAAGCTATTTCCTGGGCATGGGAATTCCTTACTGAAGTAATCAAACTTGACAGCTCCCGCTTGTATGTTACAATCTATCCGGATGATAAGGAAGCTTATGATTACTGGCATACGATGATCGGACTGCCGGAAAATCATATTTATCCTCTTGCCGATAATTTCTGGGAAATCGGTGAAGGCCCGTGCGGCCCTGATTCTGAAATTTTCTTCGATCAGGGAGAAGAATTCGGAACAGACCCGGAAAATCAGATGGGCGGAGACGGTGATCGTTTCCTTGAAATCTGGAACCTGGTATTCAGCCAGTATGACCGTCAGAAGGATGGCTCCTATCTTGCTCTGGCAAAGAAAAACATTGATACCGGTGCAGGTCTGGAACGTCTTGCAGCCGTACTGCAGCACAAGAAAAACAATTTCGAAACAGACCTGTTCTTCCCGATTATTGAAGAAGCATCTACTCTCTCCGGTGTTTCCTATGGAAAGAGTGCACAGGGCGATGTTGCATTGAAAGTTATTTCGGATCATGCCAGAGCCATTACCAATATGATTGCTGACGGCATTCTGCCTTCCAATGAAGGAAGAGGTTATGTACTCCGCAGAATCCTCAGACGTGCTGTACGTTTCGGAAAACTGCTTGGCATTCAGGATCCATTCATGGGTCATATGATCGATGTAGTCATCGATATGATGAAACCTGCCTATCCGGAATTGCTGGATAAACAGGCATACATTAAGAAAGTAGCTGGAATGGAAGAAGAAAGATTCCAGACAACATTGAATGCGGGTATTGATCTTCTTTCCGAAATGATAGAAGATACCCAGAAACATAATGAAAAAAATATTTCCGGGGAACGCGTTTTCAAATTATATGATACCTATGGATTCCCATGGGAACTAACACAGGAAATCGCCGCTGAAAAGGGACTTTCTGTTGATAAGGCCGGTTTTGAAGCTGCAATGGCTGAACAGAAGGAAAGAGCAAGAGCAGCCCGCGCTAAGGTTTCTGCCAAGGTGGCAACGCCTGATACGACAAAACTGGATATTTCTTCTTTATCAACCATTGATGAAGACGGGACAACGAAACTCCTTCTCGTAGGCAAAGATGGCAAAGAACTTGCTTCTGCCGCAGATGGTACAGAAATCACAGCAATCCTTCTCAATACTCCTTTCCACGCTGAAGGCGGCGGACAGATTGGTGATACAGGCATCATTACCGGAGCTGAAGGTTCCATTATTGTTGAAAATACCAAGAAGCTTCCTGATGGAATCACTTACATTATCGGTGAAGTTAAAGAAGGCATCATTCGCGCAGGCGAAGAGGTCAATGTAGTTGTAGACCGCGACAGACGTGAAAAACTGGCCAGAAACCATACGGGCACGCATATGCTGCAGGCTGCACTTAGAAGAGTACTCGGCGATCAGGTCAACCAGGCAGGTTCCCTGGTACTTCCTGACAGACTGAGATTCGACTTCACCTGGCCGGAAGCATTATCTGCAAAGCAGATCAGGGAAGTTGAAGATATCGTCAATGCTGAAATCATCAAGAACACATCAGTGTCCATTAATGAAATGCCGATTGATGAAGCTAAAAATCTGGGAGCGATGGCTCTGTTCGGAGAAAAATACGGCGATATCGTCCGTGTCGTTTCCGTTGGTGAATTCAGCAAGGAATTATGCGGTGGTACGCACGTATCCAATACCGGAGAATTAGGATCCTTCAGAATTATCGGAGAGTCCGGTATCGGATCCGGTGTCAGAAGAATTGAAGCTGTCACAGGCTGGGCTGCTTATGAAATGATGCAGGAAGACAGAAAGCTTATCAATTCTGCTGCAGATGCATTGAAATCAAACAGCACAGGGATTCTGGAACGCATTGAAAAACTGCAGGCAGAACTGAAAGACGCTGAACATGAATTATCCGCCCTTAAGAAAAACAAGGTCCAGGACGAGCTGAAAGAATTGATTCAGAATGCTGAAGTTAAAAATGGTGTTTCCATACTGGGTGCAGTTGTTCATGTTGATAATATGGATGAATTGCGTGAAGCTGCAGATTTTGTAAAGGCCAAGCTTCCTGTTTCTGCAGTCATACTCGGCACAGCTGCAGGTGATAAGGTCAATCTGGTAGGCATGGCTTCACCGGATGCAGTCAAGGCAGGCATCCATATGGGCAAGGTTATTTCCCAGGCTGCCAAGATCTGCGGCGGTGGCGGCGGCGGAAAGCCAGCTAATGCGCAGGCAGGCGGCAAGGATGTATCCAAGCTTGCTGATGCTGTAGCCCAGGGCGTTAAAATTATTTCTGGAATGCTTGATTAAGGAGGGATATATATGTCAGTCTCTGATGAAACAATTTTATTTAATAAAAATGCCGACGAAGGTGAAAACACACAGGCATCTATGATTTTGCAGGAAGTGTATGCTGCTCTTAAGGAAGCCGGGCATAATCCAACCGTTCAGCTTGTCGGATATTTGGTATCTGGAGAACCGACATATATTACCAGCAGGCATGATGCAAGAAAGCTTATCTCAGGCATTGAAAGAGATGAACTTGTAGAAGAATTAGTCAGATTCTATATAAAGCATAAGGGTCTCTGATATGCGTATTATGAGTCTTGATGTTGGTTCTCAAACGATCGGCGTTGCTGTAAGTGACCTTTTTGGCTGGACGGCTCAGGGAGTTGAAACCATCCGGCATACTACGAGAGAAAAGGATTTCGCAAGACTTTGGGAGCTCACGGATCAGTATAAAGTGGAAGAGTTCGTATTGGGCCTGCCTTTAAACATGAACGGTACTAAAGGTATGCGCGCTGAGCGTACTGAAGAATTTGCCCATGAGCTGGAAGAGGCTTTTCCTGACATTCCCTGGAGATTCTGGGATGAAAGGCTTACAACTGTTATGGCGCAAAAAGAGCTGATTGCTGCGAATGTGAGCAGGAAGAAGCGGAAGAAAGTTATTGATAAAATGGCAGCAGTAGTTATTCTCGAGGATTACCTGCATTATCTCGCTCTGAATGGCGGGAAAAAGTAAAGGATGCATTATGGAAAATAAAACCGAAGAATCAATCATCGTGACAATCGACGATACGGAAGGGAATTCCAGAGATTTTGTGCAGGATATGGTAATACCGTTTGACGGCAAGGAGTTTGCCGTTCTGGTATCGATTCCTGAAAGCATGGATTCTGAAGAAGAACCCGATATCATATTAGCCAGAATTGACAAGGATCAGGACGGAGAAGTCGTTTACGTATCTCCAACTGATGAAGAATATGACGCTGTCGCTGAAATCTATAATGCCATGTAATTATCATTAAATGGCATAAATTGAAATGGCTGATCACTGAATGTTAGATTTTGTTCTGACAGGCAGAGGTCAGTTTTTTTCAATACCAGGAACTGTACCTGGCCCCAGTCACTTTTCTTCAGGAAGAATGACAGGCGCTTTTGGGTACGTATCTGAAAATAAGCGTCCTGGTTTCGGAGAAAGTTCAAATTCTAGATAAATCAAAGCAACTTTTAAATGTTGCGGCTTAGATTTGTGTTAGAATAAAGAAAATTTGTGTTTTATCAGGAGGAATCATGGGAAAGCACTTTTCTTTTATACATTGTGCCGACTTGCACTTAGGCGAACCATTTGGAGATGTACGCCTTGGCGGCAGTGGTCCATGGAATGAACAGATCAGCAAATCGACCTTTAAGGCATTTGAGAAGGTTGTGGATGCTGCGATCGATAACCGGGTAGATGCTATTTTGATTTCCGGTGATGTATATAATAGTGATCATCATAGTCTGGCAGCGCAAATGGCCTTTGCCCGTGAATTGTACCGTGCGGCTGAAAATGGCATTGAAACTTTTATAGTACATGGAAATCACGATCCGGAAGAGGCCTGGCGTGCCGATATCCCGCTGCCGGATATGGTGCATATTTTTTCCTCCAGCGAAGTGCAGGCTCTGCCATTGATGAAAGATGGAGAAAAAGCTGCAACTATTTATGGAATCAGCTACAAGACAAGACATGTGGGGACTGATCTCGCTCAAGGATTTCATCATAATCCGGAAGACGGATTTGCAATCGGCATGCTCCATACAGATGTTGGATCGGCATCAGGGAATTATGCGCCCTGCACGATTGAAGAACTTAAGAATTCCGGGATTGATTACTGGGCACTGGGTCATATACACACAAGAAAAACTTTGTCAGTAAAACCGTATGTCGTGTATCCCGGCAATATCCAGGGACTTAACATAAGTGAAATAGGGCCGAGGGGCTGTTACCTGGTCGATGTGGGCGCCTATGGGACTGTAACGCTGAAATTCATTGAATCAGACGTTATACGATGGATGGATATGGTCATAGATATATCCAATTTAAAGCAGATTGGAGAGCTTATTACCGAAATATCCAGAAGGAGAGCCGGCCTTAAGGAACTTACAGGCAGACCCAGCATGGTGCGCATTGTGCTTACAGGAAGCGGTCCTCTCCATGAGATGGTATCAAGCGATGATGGGCAGGAATATATTCTCCAGACATTGAATGAAAAAGAGCAATTCAGATTCCTTTTTGCATATTTCATTAAAATCGATGATAATACACGCCCGGATATCAACCTGAAAGAAAGAAGACAGATACCAGATATTGTTGGCACATACCTTCGTACGTATGATATCTGGAATGATCTCCCCGCCGAGGAAAAGAAAAAAGCATTAAGAAAAATCGTTGAAGAACAGCCCGAAATCATGAGGTACAGCAAGTTGGTCAAATCACTCAATGATGATATTCTTGTCCGTGCTTTTCGAAAGGCAGAGCTCTTAGGCGCTGAGATGCTGACTGAGGAGGAAGCAAATAATGAAGATCATTGATTTGCGGTTGGATCATTATGGCATATACAGGAAAGCATCCTGGAAGCCCTCTCAAAATTCGCTCAATGTCATTATGGGAGAAAATGAGAGCGGCAAGACCACCATGCTCCGTTTTATCCGTGACATGATATTTGGTTACGGCAGAGGAAAGTGGCAGGGCAAGACAGGAAGTATTGAATTTGTCAGATCGGATGGACAGGAATATAAAGTCATCCGCGATGAAAAGGAACGCTGGTTTGAAAATTCAGACCATGTAAAATTTGAGGAAGAACTTCCTGCCCTGTGGTGGCATGGCCTGAACCGTTTCATGTATGAAAAAATTTTTGCCATAGGTCTTGAAGATCTGCAGGGCTTGTCCTTCTTGTCCAATGATTCTGTAAGAAGCCGTTTTTTCATGCTGCAGGGCGGAGATAAAATTTCTACAGTGAAGAAACTGGCTCATGACAATAAGGAAAAACTGCTGGTTTCTTCCCCGCAGGGAAAGAGAAAGATTAATTTGCTGATCGGGGAGCTCGATGATGTCAGCCAGCAGCTCGATGCTTTGGCCAATCAGGAAAAAGACTTTTCCGATCTGCAGAAAAAGCAGGATCTGCTGAAGAAACAGATTGAAGAACTTCAGCAAAAACTGAATGCGGATAAAGAGAAAGATAGAACATTAGAGAAAAGGCTGGGCGCCTGGGAATATTATAAAAGGGCCTGCGAGATTAAAAGACAGCTGGATTTATCCATGCAGGTCAAAATGTTCCCGACGAACGGAAAAGACAAGTGGAACGAGATCATGAACCGTATGAAGAGCATTCATGATCAAAAAGAGTCCCTGCAGGCAAAGCTTGATGAATATACACCGATTGAAAAAGAGAAAGTCATTCCCTGGGCGGGCATGGCAGACGAACTTGAAAAGCTCTATGTAGATATCGGACAGTGGCGTCAGACAATAGAAGATGCAGATCGTCTTGAAAAAGAGCATAAGAACTGGGAAATTGATTTCGTCAACATGGGTTACCAGCTGCCGCTCTGGGATCATCCGCTGGATTTAAAGGAACCCTGTGTCAATGTCAATTGGGAAGAAGGCCGCCGTTTAGCACAAAGTGTAGGCGTCAGGAAAAACGAGCTGTATTTTTGGCAGCAGAGAGAGCCTGAAGTTGAACAGCTGGAAGATGAGCCGGAAAATTCCGATACGGAACAGAGCGAAAACGAGTGGAAGAACTTTGAGGAAATGGCCAAGAGCCTTGAAGGAATCCTGCATCAGAGAACGGATATCAATCATTCGATAGAAGAAGCGCAAAGCAGAAAAGACAGAAAATACACTGTCTGGTTCTGGATCGGCATATGCCTTATTGCAGCCTCTGCGGCTTCCGTTGTTGCTTTCTATATGGCCATGATTGGTTATGCAGCTCTTTACGGAGCGGCAGCAGGAATCGTTCTTGGAGCGGTTGCGCTTATGGTCAACAGCCATATTGTGAATAAAAAAGCACATCTCCTGCAGAAGTATAATGATGAGCTGGCCGATCTTGAAGCGAAGCGGAAAGACATTGCATCCCATTTCCCCGGCCAGGTTCCTGAATCCGTAGAGGATCTCCAGGCTTTCCAGAATCTGGTCCAGCAGAAGCGGACTGATTTCTATAAGGACCAGGCCCGGCGGCAGGCTGTTTCATGGAAAAGGGAGACCGTGCGCAAGCAGCAGGCCCAGCATGAAAAGTGGGTTACAGAGGGCAAAGAGCTCAATGAAAAAGCACAGCAGATCAATACGGAGTGGAGCAAATGGCTGAAAGCCAATAAACTTCCGGAAACGGATGCTGAAAATTTGTCCCTGCTCCAGGAACAGTGGCAGAGAATTTTCTCTGAAGAGGGGAAAGGAAAGATCCTTGCACTTCGTCTGGAACATATTGATGCAAAGCTCGATGCTTTTGCCAAGAGGGCGGTATCTATCATCCGGTCCTCCGGTATTGATTATCCTGTGACACCGGACAGCATTGCCGATATTTATGAAGAGAATCAGAGAAGAATGCTTGAATGGCAGGGGATTCTTGAGAAAAACCGCCAGCATGAAGCATATCAGAAGGAAATGGCAAAGCTGAATGATTCCTGGAATTCCTGCCAGAATGAAGCGAAAGTGCTGATGGACCTGGTCAATGCAAAGAATGCAGAAGAGTTTGCTGAAAAGGTTGAAGCATATGAACACCATGACCAGATTTTGAAGGAGTGGAAAACGGTTCAGCAGGATCTTCGCCTGTATGCCGGAAGCGAAGAGAGCTTCACTCAGTTATGGGATTCCCTGAAGACCGGGCAGTATGATGACTGGATGAGCGAGCATCAGAAGCTTTCCAAATGCATTGCCGAGGAAGACAGCGAACTCGGTGAACTCCGCAAGAATCAGGGCGCAGTTGAGAATGAAATCTTCAGGCTGGCCGATGACAATACCATCACTGAAACTCTTCAGAAGAAAGAAAAAATCGAGGCTGAACTTAAATCAGCACTCGAGGAATGGCTTGTCTATATGTATCTAGAGAAGGTTCTGGAAAAAACGCAGTCAGCGTATGAGTCCGGCAAGCAGCCGAAGATCATTGAAAAGGCGAATGGTTTCCTGCGTGAAATGACTCACGGCAGATATACATTGACGGTTTCCAGTGATGGAAAAGACATTGGGATTATTGACAAGGATCATCAGGTGAGGGATCCTAAAATCTGGTCCTCAGGAACAGGAGACCAGGTTTATCTGGCGATCCGTCTTGCCATGGCGTTGTCATTTGGTGAGCAGATTGAACCGCTTCCCATTGTCCTGGATGATATTTTCGTCAGATTTGACGAGAAGCGTCAGGAAGATACCCTGCGTTTCCTGATGGATCTCGGAAAGACACAGCAGATCTTCCTTTTCACCTGTCATGCACAGACGATGAAGATTGCAAAGCGCATCGGGGAAGAAAAAAATACGGGCAAGTTCATCTATCTCAAATCAGGTGAGATATTTGAACTTGCCCAGGCATAAGATCGTTTAATATCTGTGCTGTTGAATACCGTACTTGGTAGACTAGATAAGTTTATTGAAGTACGGTATTTTTTTTATGAAGTAAGTGATGATGATTCCCAGCGCATAAGCGAGTTCCTGCAGCGTCTTGCGGATACGATCAATCGTTTGGTCGACCTGCAATTCTCTGCCGGTACGTTCCTTAGATGCAACAAATCGTCCATTTTTTAAGGATAATTTGGAATTTTTGGCTTTCACATCAAACTGTGTGCACTCTTTTTCAACATATTCTTTGAGTTTCTGCTCATCAAACGAATACTTTAAGGCAAATGTTTTTAATTCAGCCAAAATGTTTACGATCTTGGTCTGAACGAAACGCAAGGCTTCATGCATGATGATCAGATCGGTATTATCTCCGACATAACAGGAGGTAGCTCCCAGATGAATGATTCCCTTTGCCTTCGGACACTGAACACCGTAAGCATATACATGTGACATAACATCATGACGAACCTGCTTCTCTCTCTCTCTGGCAACATCATAATTGATATTATCTGCCTGAGACTTCAGTTCCTCGATCTGCTCCTTTGTCACAGCAGGATTGCCGTTTTCATCCAGAAGTCCAAGTTCATTCTCTGCCTCGGCAAGCGCGATCCATAAACGTCTCCAGGTTTTGCTGCTATCGTTGATATCACAAACGAACAGCAGATTGCCGAAACTGTTTCAAAGTA
>OGYO01001963.1_pt1 | contig 11146 bp, 7 predicted proteins | sample 1576561 | NCBI WGS metagenome assembly OGYO01 (sample SAMEA3541507, study PRJEB24748) | human gut metagenome | biome: human gut; feature: human-associated habitat; material: faeces | place: China | collected 2012 | reverse complement strand
GTAGAAGCCCAGCACCGTGTACTTGAGCCATAGCGCGCACCCGGCCAGAAGGCCCTTCACACAGACCGCGCACAGCGGCTTGGCGCCGGGACTGTGCAGCGCCCTGACCAGGCTGAACAGCGCCGCCGCCAGAAACGGCACCCTTTTGGATTAGACAAAGAAGGAAACCCTGGAAGTTTATTGAGACCTAATTTCTTAATTATGTTCTCAGCTCTTGCTGTATTTGGTTTACTTTTCGGTGAAATTGGAGATAGAATTCCTATTTGGAATGATTATATTGGTGGAGGAACTATCTTAGTTTTCTTTATGGCTGCTGTTTTTGGAACATATAAATTAGTACCTGAGAACTTTATGAAAGCTGTAAATATTTTCTATGGTAAGCAACCTGTAAACTTTTTGGAAATGTTTATTCCTGCTTTGATTGTTGGTTCCGTTTTAACAGTTGATAGAAAAACTCTTATTAAATCTATAAGTGGATATATACCTTTAATTATAGTTGGAGTTATTGGAGCATCTGCTGGAGGAATCCTTGTAGGGTTTATTTTTGGAAAATCACCAATTGATATTATGATGAACTATGTACTTCCAATAATGGGTGGAGGAACTGGAGCTGGAGCTGTTCCTATGTCTGAAATTTGGTCAGCAAAAACTGGTAGACCTGCAGGAGAATGGTTTGGATTTGCTATTTCTATCTTAAGTATAGCTAACGTTTTTGCAATAATATGTGGAGCTTTACTTAAAAAAGTAGGAGAAGTTAAACCTAGTTTAACTGGTAATGGAGAACTTCTTATAGATAATACAAAAGAAGCTATAAGAGATAAAGAAGTTGATGTAAAACCTGAACTTATAGATACAACTGCTGCATTTATCTTAACAGGAGTTTTATTTATGGTAGCTCATATCTTAGGAGAAGTTTGGGAAAGTCTTAATATAGGGTTTGATTTACACCGTTTAGTTTTCTTAATTCTTTTAACTATGTTCTTAAATATTGCTAACCTAGTTCCTGATAAAATTAAAGCTGGAGCAAAAAGAATGCAAACTTTCTTCTCTAAGCATACAATTTGGATACTAATGGCTGCTGTTGGATTCACAACAGATGTAAAAGAAATTATAGCTGCTGCTGCACCTTCTAATATATTAATTGCTCTTGCAATAGTTTTAGGAGCAGTTGGATTTATTATGTTAGTTGCTAGAAAAATGAAATTCTATCCAGTTGAAGCTGCTATCACTGCTGGACTTTGTATGGCAAACAGAGGTGGAGCTGGAGACGTTGCAGTTTTAGGAGCTGCTGATAGAATGGATCTTATGTCATTTGCTCAAATATCTTCTCGTATAGGTGGAGCTATGATGTTAATACTAGGATCTCTAATGTTTAGTGCCTTTATAAAATAATTATAAGTATTACAGCTAGTAAAAATCTAGCTGTAATTCATTTCAAAGAAAATAACTTAATTTAGATTAGGAGGATAGGAATGAACAAGATTAAAATTATGGAAACATGCCTAAGAGATGGACATCAATCGCTTATGGCAACACGTATGACAACTGCTGAAATGTTACCAATAATTGAAAAATTAGACAGTGTTGGTTACCATTCATTAGAAATGTGGGGAGGAGCAACATTTGATGCAGCCCTAAGATTTTTAAATGAAGATCCTTGGGAAAGATTAAGAGAAATCAAAAAGAGAGTAAAAAACACTAAACTTCAAATGTTATTAAGAGGTCAAAATCTTTTAGGTTATCGTAATTATCCTGATGACATTGTTGAAAGATTTGTTAAAAAATCTATACAAAATGGTATTGATATAGTTCGTATATTTGATGCTTTAAATGATGTACGTAACTTAAAGACAGCTTGTGAAGCTACAAAAAAATATGGTGGACATGCTCAACTTGCTATGAGTTACACTATAAGTCCTGTTCATACTATAGAATATTACAAAAATCTAGCTTTAGAAATGCAAGAAATAGGTGCAGACTCTATAGCTATAAAAGATATGTCTGGTATCCTATTACCAGAAGTTGCTTATGAATTAGTTTCAGCTTTAAAATCTGTTTTAAGAGTTCCTGTCGAAGTTCATACTCATGCAACAGCTGGACTTGCAAGCATGACTTACCTAAGAGCTATTGAAGCTGGAGCAGACATAGTGGATACCGCTATATCTCCACTATCAGGAGGAACTTCACAACCAGCTACAGAAAGTCTTGTTAGAACTTTACAAGGAACTGAAAGAGAAACAGGATTTGATTTAAATCTATTAAAAGAAATAGCAGAATATTTCAAACCTATAAGAGCTAAATACTTACAAGAAGGAATCTTAAATCCTCAAGCTCTTATGACTGAACCAAGTATAGTTGAGTATCAATTACCAGGAGGAATGTTATCTAACTTCCTATCTCAACTAAAAATGCAAAAAGCAGAACATAAATATGAAGACGTTTTAAGAGAAATTCCAAGAGTAAGAGAAGATTTAGGATATCCACCTTTAGTTACTCCTTTAAGCCAAATGGTTGGAACTCAAGCTATATTTAACATCTTAACTGGACAAAGATATAAATTAATACCAAATGAAATAAAGAACTATGTAAGAGGTCTTTATGGTAAGAGTCCAGTACCTATATCAGAAGAAATTAAGAAAATAATTATAGGAAATGAAGAAGTATTTACAGGAAGACCTGCTGATAAAATAGCAGCTGAATACGATAAATTAGTTGAAGAAACAAGAGATTTTGCAAGAAGTGAAGAAGATGTATTATCTTATGCCCTTTTCCCTCAAGTTGCAAAGGATTTCTTAACAAAAAAATATGCAAATGAATAATAAAAATATTGCTACTTTGGCAACAAAAGCTCTATTATATGAGGTTAGTATAAGCCCAAAAGCAGGACTTGTTAGTCGTCTTAGTAATGGTTCGCATAAAGACATGAATTTTTATTAAATAGTGCAAGAACACTCGTGACTCTAGCACTCGTAGGGTGTTAGTCATGAGACATGTACTCGTAGGGTATAAATTGCACGAAAATTTTAGTAAGCATATAGGGAAACTTGTATGTAGACACAGAGTAAAACTGTGCAACAAAGAAACTGAATTGCTGGGAACTCTTAAAGCTAGTATAACCACAACATAATACCTAAGTGAGAATATGGTATAAGTGTGATGGTGGCGAAAGCAGAAAAAATATACTAGATGGTGCAAGGTTAAATCCTAAACATTATGATAATAGACAATCAGCAGCTAAGCCTGAAAAGGAAAGTTCAACGACTATCCCTCGTGAGGGGAGTACAATACAAGCGATTGGTATTGGAAGTGGTTTCGCCTAAGGTGTTGAGATACACTATGGATAAGATATAGTCTGTGCTTGTTAGAGATAACAAGAAGTTCATAAGAGAACTGCATAAGTAGTAGCGCACTTATGTGAACGACGCTTCCCACTGTTGTTGGGTTTTAAAAACTTTAAAAATATTTAAAAAAATATTACTTTTCAATGGATAAAATGTAGAATATATGGTATAATATCTCTGATGAAAAGGAGGTGATTATATATGTATTTAACATTAAAACAACAAGTAAAACATCTTAGCAAAAAAGAGTTTAGAAATTTAAAATATTTGTGCCATATAGCTAAGAATTTAAAGAATCAAGCTATATATAATGTTAGACAACACTATTTTAAAAATAAAAAGTATTTAAGCTATAATGAAAACTATAAAATGCTTAAAAATAGTGAGAATTACAAGAAGTTAAATTCTAATATGGCTCAACAAATTTTGAAAGAAGTAGATGAAAGTTTTAAATCATTCTTTGCACTTTTAAAACTTGCTAAGAAAGGTCAATATAACAGTAAAATAAAATTACCTAATTATCTTGATAAAAATGGTTTTACAACTCTTGTTATAGGTTTTGTTAGATTAAAAGATGATATGCTGATAGTTCCTTATTCAAATTCATTTAGAAAGGCACATGAGGAAATCACAATAAAACTATCATCAGTATTAAAAGACAAGAAGATAAAAGAAATTAGAATAATACCAAAACAACATTCTAGGTACTTTGAAATTCAATACATTTATGAAGTAGAAGAAGTTCAAAGGGAATTAAATAAAGAAAATGTACTAGGAATTGATTTAGGTATAGACAATCTTTGTACTTGTGTTACAAATACTGGAGCTTCATTCATAATAGATGGTAGAAAATTAAAATCTATTAATCAATACTATAATAAGATAAATGCAAAATTACAAAGTATAAAAGATAAGCAAAAGATTGAGCGCACAACATTAAGACAAAAGAGAATAACTAGAAAGAGAAATAATCGTATAAATGATTATCTTTCAAAAGCAGCAAGAACAATTGTAAATAATTGTCTTAATAATGATATAGGAAAATTAGTTCTAGGATATAATGAAGATTTTCAAAGAAAATCAAATATTGGAAGTATAAATAATCAAAACTTTGTAAATATACCATATGGGAAATTAAGAGATAAATTAATATATCTATGTAAACTATATGGAATAGAATTTAAACTACAAGAAGAGAGTTATACATCAAAAGCAAGTTTCTTTGATGGAGATGAAATTCCAATATATGATAAAGAAAATCTGCATCAAGAATATATATTCAGTGGAAAAAGAATAAAAAGAGGACTATATCAAACAAGCGCAGGTAAACTAATAAATGCAGATTGTAATGGAGCATTAAATATTCTAAGAAAAAGTAAAGTTGTGGACTTAAGTGTCCTATACAATAGAGGTGAGCTGAACACACCTAAAAGAATAAGGGTAGTGTAAAGCTATCAAACTTCTTAGAAAATTTTTAAAGATTTTTAAAGATTTTAGAACCCCGTGACTCTAGCACTCGTAGGATGACAGTCGTGGGAGGTTCAGACATTTATTGATTCGAGTTTAGCACTACATAACTATTTCTTGAATTGCTTTGATTACGGACAAGAGAATCTTTTTTCTTGTCATGATTTTTTTAAGGACTTGAGAGAACTCGGAAAAGTAGCAGAAAAAGAAATGTATGAAGCTACAAAGGGTATCAATACTCATAAGGGAACTATTTTTTCTATGGGGATTTTACTTGCTGTTTTAGGTGTACATTTAAAAGAAAATAAAGAAATTGACCTAAAAATTTTAAGTGAAAAGATAAAGGAGATGTGTAAGCCACTTTTAAATGAGTTGGAAACTACAAAAAATATTTCTACCTATGGAGAAAAGGCATACAAGGAATATCATTTTACAGGTGCAAGAGGACTAGCTATTTCTGGTTATGAAATAGTTTTACTGGATGGTATCAATAAATTAAAAGATTTTTGTAAGACTTTAGATTTTGAAACAGCTTGTATACTTTTATTGTTTTACTATATGTCTGTTTTAGATGACACAAATATAGTAAACAGAGCAAGTATTACAACACTTAAAGAAGTTCAAATCTTATCTAAAGAGCTTTTTGAACAACATAGAAAAACATTAGTAAAAGAAAATATTAAAAGTTCTATGTCAAAATTAAATGATATTTTCATAGAAAAAAATATAAGTGCTGGTGGTAGTGCAGATTTATTAATTTTGACAATTTTTATACATTCTATAACATGTGAAGAGCATAAAAATAGATGAATTGCATTCTAAATTTTAACTAGCAATGAGTCTTTTTATGCAAAATTAAGGAGGTAGTTATGGTTTTAAAAACTGTTGGTATTGCTGGAACATTAGAATCAAGTGATGTTATGATAACTGTTGAACCTGTCAATGAAGGTGGGATTGTTATTGATGTTTCAAGCTCAGTAAAAAGACAATTTGGTAGACAAATTACAGAAACTGTGCTTAACACTATAAAGGAATTAGGAGTTGAAAATGCTTCTGTTAAAGTTGTGGATAAGGGTGCATTAAATTATGCTCTTATAGCAAGAACTAAGGCTGCAGTATATAGAGCTGCTGAATCTAAAGAATATAAATTTTAGGAGGAATTATGGCAATTAGAGATAGATTAAGAAGAACAATGATGTTTCTACCTGGAAACAATCCGTCAATGATTACAGATGCTCATATCTATAAACCAGACTCTATAATGATTGACTTAGAAGATGCAGTAAGTGTAAATCAAAAAGATGCTGCTAGATTTTTAGTTTCTGAAGCATTAAAAGCAATAGATTACAAAACAACTGAAAGAGTTGTAAGAGTAAATGGATTAGATACCCCATTTGGAGCAGATGACATAAGAGCAATTGTAAAGGCTGGAGTAGATGTAATAAGACTTCCTAAGACTGATAATCCAGATGAAATAGTTGCTGTGGATAAACTTATCACAGAAGTTGAAAGAGAAATTGGTAGAGAAGGAGAAACTCTACTTATGGCAGCTATAGAAAGTGCTGCTGGTATTATGAATGTTAAAGATATTGCTCTTGCAAGTAAAAGACTTATGGGAATAGCTCTAGGAGCAGAAGACTATGTTACTAACTTAAAGACTTCAAGAAGTAAACATGGTTGGGAACTATACTATGCAAGAGAAGCAATAGTTCTTGCTGCTAGAAATGCAGGAATCTATTGTTTTGACACTGTTTATTCAGACGTTAAAAATATGGAAGGTTTCATACAAGAAGTGCAGTTCATAAAAGATTTAGGATTTGATGGAAAATCTTGTATACATCCTAAACAAGTTAAAGCAGTTCATGAAATTTATGCACCTACTCAAAAAGAAATTGAAAAATCAATCAGAATTATAAACGCTGCAAAAGAAGCTGAAGCTAAGGGTTCAGGTGTTATATCTCTTGATGGAAAAATGGTTGATAACCCAATTATTATGAGAGCTCAAAGAGTATTAGATTTAGCAAAAGCTAGTGGGATTTACAAGGAGGACTAATTATGAAATTTATAAAAAATGCAGTTGGCAGAGAAATTCCTGAATACTTAGAAGGAATTGGAGAATTAGTTCCTTTTAAAGGTGTGGATGCAATAAAACCAACTAAAAATAAAGCTGGTGCAAAATTAAGAATGAGAATTCAAGATGAACCTAAAATGGTTGCTAGTATAGAAGAAGCAATTAAAAAATCAGGATTGAAAGATGGAATGACTATATCTTTCCACCACCATATGAGAAATGGAGATACTGTTGTAAATGAAGTTTTAGATATAATCTCTAAAATGGGAATTAAAGATTTAACTTTAGCTCCAAGTTCATTGTCATCTTGTCATGGTCCTGTTATTGATCATATTAAAAGTGGAGTTGTTACAGGAATTCAATCAAGTGGACTTCGTGAACCTTTAGGAGATGAAATTTCAAAAGGTATACTTAAGAAACCTGTTATCATAAGAAGCCATGGTGGAAGAGCAAGAGCAGTTGAAGATGGAGAATTACATATAGATGTTGCTTTTATTGCAGCACCTAGTTGTGATGAAATGGGAAATATGAATGGAAGAATAGGAAAGAGTGCTTGTGGATCTATGGGATATGCAATAGTTGATGCTCAATATGCAGACCACGTTATAGCTATCACAGATAATCTAGTTCCTTTCCCTAACTTACCTGCAAGTATAGACCAAACTTTAGTTGATACTGTTGTAGTTGTTGATAGCATAGGAGATCCTAAAAAGATAGTTTCAGGAGCAATAAGAGATTCTGATAATCCAAGAGATTTATTAATTGCTAAAAATGCAGTTGATGTAATAGTTAACTCAGGATATTTTAAAGATGGATTTGTTTATCAAACAGGTACTGGTGGAGCAAGTTTATCTGTTACAAAACTTTTAAAAGAAGAAATGATAAAACAAAATATAAAGGCTTCTTTAGGACTAGGAGGAATAACTTCTCAATTAGTTAGCTTACATGAAGAAGGGTTAATGGACGCTCTATATGATACTCAATCATTTGACCTAGATGCAGTAAGATCAATAGCAGAAAATCCTAAACATTATGAAATATCAGCATCATTCTATGCTAACCCTAATACTCCAGGACCAGCTGTAAATAACTTAACTTTTGTTATGTTAAGTGCTTTAGAAATAGATAAGGACTTCAATGTAAATGTTATGACTAAGTCTGATGGTACTATAAACCAAGCAGTTGGAGGACACCAAGACACAGCTGCTGGAGCTAGAATCAGTGTAATATTAGCACCTCTTATGAGAGCAAGAATCCCTATAATAGTAGATAAGGTTACAACTGTATGTACTCCAGGAGAAGCAGTAGATGTTATCTGTACTGACTATGGAATAGTAGTAAATCCTAGAAGAAAAGATTTAATAGAAACTTTAACAAAAGCTGGGGTTGAATTAAAAACTATTGAAGAAATGAAAGAAATGGCAGAACAGTTAACTGGTAAACCTGATCCTGTTGAATTCACTGATGAAATAGTTGGTGTAGTTGAATATAGAGATGGTTCTATCATAGATGTTATCAAAAAAGTAAAAGAATAAAAATTGAAAGAGCTACTTCATTTAATAAATGTTGTAGCTCTTTTTACAGATTAAATTTTAAAATTTATAAGAATATCCAAATGTTATTTTTGTATTTTTTCTATAATGTTTAGAATATTTTTTTGAAAGTTCAAGACTTAAACTATGATTTCCTAGTTTGTATTCCATTCCTACACCTACATTTTTACTAAAATCATCATATTTTATCTTTTCATCAATATTTCCGTCCCATACTACTTTTTGATTTCCTTTTAAGTCTTTATCCAATCCTGCTTTCAAGAAGGCATTTCCATACTTAAATTTATATCCTAATTTTGTGTTTACTTCTCCATTCAAATAATTAGTTTTTTCATTTCTAGTATTTAAGTTATTTTCAGCAGTATAATCATAAGATGAAGTATAACCTCTAGTTAATTTAAAATTACTATCTACAAATACTTTTTCTCCAATTTCTTTATTATAACTAGCTATAAATGAGAAATCATTTGAATAGAATTTTTTATCATTCTTTTTATCTTTACTATTTGTATGTTTATATATAGCACCTAAATAAAATGGTTTTAAATCTTTTTTTAGATAAATACCTTGAGCTATATTTTTATTTTTTCCTGTTGATTCACCAGCAAAAAATCCTAAAGATACTCCAGTATTGAATGTATAATCATAACCTGCATATCTACTATTTTGATTTAGATTTACTGAATTTTCTTCTTTATTTTTTAAATTTTCTTTTGAAACTAATAACCAGAAGTTATTTTTTAATTCTAAATTATGTTTCTTATGATTATGTTTTTCAAAAATTTTATCACTGATAGATTTCAATTCTTCTTGATTATATTTATAACTATCTCTTGAATTAGTAAGTGAATTTTTAGCTGCTTGAGATAATTCTCCTGTGTCCTCTAATGTGACCATATATTTTCCATTTACCTTTTTATCTTTTCTTCCATATACTAATGCTCCAAATTCCATTTTTTTCAATGTCAAAGGAAGTTTTTCTAAATCATATACTTTTGTTCCTCCAACATCTTTTCCTTCTTCTTCTAATAAAGTGAAAGTCATATTTCTTCTTATTTTAGATGAATTTTGTGGATGTAATGTAATTTCACCTTTTCCCATAATTTCTGTATCTTTTGAGAAAACTATTTTATCATTACTTTCTGATTGTTCTCCATTGATTCTTAAATGAATATTTGCATTATCTAAGTTAACTTTTGCTTTATTACCATTAGAATCTTTATTATAGTGTACAGTATAATATTTATCAGAAGATGAAAATGTACTACTCATAGTAGAAAGTGTTTGTATAGTTTTTTTACCTTCTTCTTTTTCATACGAATTTCTTGTACCTACAAATAAATCTCCTTTTATATCCATATTTGCTTCTATTTTACTATCTACAAACATTTTTGAACCTTTATCTAAAATTAAATTTGCATTCCAAGATTTCTCTATATTTCCTTCTAATACACTCCCACTTTCAAACTTTAAAGATTGGTTCACTGTTCTAACTTGTTTCAGTACATTAGGAGCTTTTATAGATAATTTTCCACTTCCTCCAACATTTACATTATATATTCCTGAATTACTAGAATTAATATTTACTTCTGATTGTGAATTAAAAGTAACATCACTGCTATCTGTTTCTGATAATGTTCCTATTCCATATTCTCCATTTAATTTTACAGTTGAATCTTTTTCAAAAACTGCTTTTTTAGCAACTAAGGCATATTTATTAGAAGTTAATTCTACATTACTTCCACCTTTAAATTCACTGCTTCCTTTTTGTGCATTTACTGCAACATTTTTTGCATTTACAAGAGTTTTAGAACCATTTTCAAATTTTAAAACTGATGTTGTATTGTCTGCTAATATTCCAGTTTCAGCATTTTTTATATTTATATTACCAAATGTTTCTAAATTTTCTCCCAATTTAAGTCCTGTTTTATTATCTTTTTTAGTTTCAATGTTTAGAGTTGCTTCTTCTTCAACTGTAACTTTATTTTTAGCAAATAATCCATTAGTATCTCCTTTAATATTTAAAGTAGATTTTTCTTCAACTGTAACTTCCTTAGCACTTAAAATAGCGTCTTCTAACGAACCATCTTCTTTTTTGTCTAAAGTTTTTGTTTGACCTTTTGCTAATAAGAAATTATCAGCTTCTATTCCTTTAAAAACTAAAGAAACTACATATTTACCATTAAGTTTTTTTACTTTTGTAGTAAAAACAAGCTGACCAAAAGATACATCAGGAATTTTTAAAGGAAGCTTTTCTAAATAGTAACCTTGTGTTCCATTAATATTTTTTAGTCCTTCTTCTTCCAGTATATTAAAGACAGTATTCTTTGTTACTTGTGAAGAATTTCTTTTATGGAATACAAGCTCTCCTTTTCCTTTAATAATTGTGTTCTTAGAAAAAATAATTTTGTCATTAATTCTTCCAAATCTATCTTTATTACCTAATCTTAAATGAATTTTTCCATTATTTAAGTTTAAAGTAGATTTATAATTATAATGATTGTCTCTGTTATATTCAAGTGTATAATACTCATCAGATGAGAATTCATTATATAATCCTCTATATGAAAATTCTCCTTTTCTAGCTCTTTGAGCCTGTTTTCCCATTAATAATGCTGTAGCTCCAGCAACTGTGTCCGCATCTTCTACTGCTTCTTTATATGTTTTTTGTTTTCCTCTCTTTTTGGGTTGATATTCAGCCTTTTTCCCTCTAA
>OGYO01001956.1_pt1 | contig 11156 bp, 9 predicted proteins | sample 1576561 | NCBI WGS metagenome assembly OGYO01 (sample SAMEA3541507, study PRJEB24748) | human gut metagenome | biome: human gut; feature: human-associated habitat; material: faeces | place: China | collected 2012 | reverse complement strand
GAGGCCGCGCTGTGGAAACGGCAGGTACGCGGCCTTTCAGCTCTCCTGGCGGCACCTGTCTGTGAGACCGTGCCCGATGCTCCGGCCCGCATTGGCTACCATCAACCCTGTCACTGGGGTGAGGACGACCCTGATTTGCCGTTCCTCAGGCAGGCGTTCCCCCTTATCATGAAAGGTACGGGACTGTGCTGCGGCATGGGCGGCATCCTCAAGATGACCGACGCCGACGTGTCCGCCGCCATTGGCCGCCGATGCGTGGAGGGCTTCGCGGACTGCCGCCATATCATCACCGGATGCAGCGGCTGTACGCTGCAACTGGCTTCCGCAGCCCCTTCCGGCGTGACCGTACGCCATTGGCTCGATGTGGTGGATATTTCAGTATAATACACTATTTTTATTTGTTTTTCGATATAAGGTACAGCCCCTTCCCCCATTGGGGAAACGCCGCTGAAACGACACCCGGCGGGAAGGCGCTTTCTCCCCCAATGGGGTGTTCTACCCCAAAGAAGCGAGGCCCCTATGACAGAAACCCGATGCCCATTGCCCAAGATGGCGCGTATCCGGCAGACCTTCGCCCGTCCGCGCGTTGACGATATGGCAGCGGAAATGCGCGAACAGATGCAGGTGCTCACGCCCCGGATCAGGCCAGGCATGACGGTGGGGCTGACCGTGGGCAGCCGGGGAATCCAGAACATCCTGACCATGCTGGAAGTCGCCGTTCAAGCCGCACGCTTGCGGGAAGTATTTGCAAATATAGGAAAAGATTCTGACTTTTCATAAAATGATCGATTAAATTTTTATTTTACGCTATATTTTTTTTAAACCACACTTCATTTCTTGGTTTTTATGAACATATCCCTTTATATTATCTTTCTTACTTCATTCGAAATAGTTTATTATCTTCATTTATTTGGTATTTTTCGTACAAATATTATATCATTTTTATTCTTAATATAATTAATTATATTAAGAATAAAATTTATTTTTAGAGAAAAAATATGAAGGTATTGAAAGTTTGTATTGTTGAATAAAGAAAGCCACTATAATCATCTATTTTTATGTTGTTATTATATGCAGGAAGTGAAATTGGATATATTTCCACGAAATAATATACTATAGATATTAAGTATATTGTGAGTGTATTTTCTTTTGAGTGATTTGTAAATATTTGAATTTAAACAGCTTCAATTGTATTATCATTTATTAAATATTTGTGATAATTATTCCATCTTAAAAATACTTTTTCGCTATCAATTTCTCTATTTAATATATTTTTATTCTATTTGCAGTGAACATTTCTTCTTCTTTATATGTTATCATAATGTGTTTTTCATAGTATTAGATTAAAGGTTGAAGATTGCATCGGCTTGAGATAAGTAGTTGCATCTGAAGTAGAAGCGTCTACTATAAAAATATGAAAAGAGGCTGTCTCAAAATGAGACGGCCTTTTTTTGTGTTTGCAAAAAAATCGGGCAAGTCCTAACTTCGCTCAGTCAGAACTTGCCCGTCTCCCTAATTTTTTGTATCTTAGGGAATCAAGTCAAGATATCCCAAAGATAATGTTTAAAAGTTATACATCCAACGATAATCTGCTTTTACCTCCGTGTTTAGGCGATTTTATTCCCCAGAACGATCCGGTCCGGGTTGTTCACCGTATCATTGAACAGATAAACCTTGAAGAACTTTACCGCAGGTATTCTCCTAAAGGCTGTTCTGCATACCACCCTCGCATGATGCTTCAGATTCTGGTCTATGCTTATCTGCGTAATATCTATTCCAGCCGTCGCATAGAAGAATTCTGTCGCAATGACATCCGCTTCATGTGGCTTACCGGCAATGTGACTCCTGACCATAATACCATCAACCGTTTCCGCAGCAGCCGGCTGAAGGATGTACTCAAGACAATATTTGCCACCATCGTAAAGTTCCTTGTGGCGGAAGGTTTTGTAAGTCTGGATGTGGCCTGTACCGACGGGACGAAGATGGAGGCGGATGCCAACCGTTATACGTTCGTCTGGGGTAAGTCCATACATACGCGTATATCCAGAATCGCGGAACAGCTTGAAGAGATATGGCAGTACGCCGAGTCCGTCACCAAGCAGGAACTGCGTGATTCCGCACCCATCACATATCAGGATATCACTCCGGAGAAAGTGGAAAAGGCACTTTGCCAGATAGATGATGCCCTGAACGGAGTGGATGCAGACAGGAAAATGAAAGCGAAGGTAAGACGTGTAAGGAAGTCATGGCCCGAACAGCTCAGGAAATATGAATCACAGGGAAAGATACTTGACGGACGCAACAGCTACTCAAAGACAGACAATGACGCTACTTTCATGCGCATGAAAGAGGACCACATGAGGAACGGACAGCTCAAACCCGGATATAATCCCCAGATCAGTACCAACAGACAGTTCATTCTGAACTATACCATCCATCAGTGTGCCGGTGATACCTCCACCTATCCCCTGCATATGGATAATTTCCATTCCCTTTACGGCAGATACCCTGACGTATCTGTCTGTGATGCCGGATACGGAAGCGAGGAGAACTATCTGTACGCCTTCAGACATGGCATTGAAACCTTTATAAAGTACAACAATTTTCATAAGGAACAGAAAAGGAACTTCCGGAACGACCCGTTTCTCTCTGCCAACTTTTATTATAATGAAGAAACCGACGGCATGTACTGTCCGATGGGACAGAGAATGGAAAGACTCTCCGATGCAAGGCGGATAACAGACAACGGTTTTGTGCAGACCATCTCAAGATACAGGGCACGTAACTGCAAAGGCTGCCCGCTAAGATGCCGGTGTCACAGAAGCCGGTCGGAAAGAATTGTGCAGGTAAACCATCGTCTGAGGAAAATCAAGGAAAGGGAACGTGAAAAACTGCTCTCTGATGAAGGCCTGAAATATCGCAGCCAGCGACCGCAGGATGTGGAAGCCGTTTTTGGAAACCTCAAGAACAACAAGCAATTCAAGAGGTTCCATCTTCGTGGACTTAAGAAGGTTGAAATTGAGTTCGGCCTGCTGGCCATTGCACATAATCTTGCAAAAGTAGCCTCTTAGGGGGCTTATGGCAACGAAAAAAAAAGTTTGAAAGGATGAAACCTTCAAAAGTAAGTTTATAAACTCCTTTTTTGAGAAAAATCCAAATGACTTCAATTGGAGATGAAACAAAAGAGGCCATCTCAACTCTATTTTGAGACAGCCTCTTTTTTTTGTATACGCACGTGTGAAATGTGACCTCTACTATTGCTCATCTCCCAATTATGGATTACTTTTGCCCATAACCTAAAAATAATACGTCAATGGATACATTATTACCATTTGCATTACTATGCTTTACTTCTTTTTTCACATTAACCAACCCGTTGGGAACCATGCCTGTATTTTTGACTATGACTAAAGGAATGGATGATGAAGAACGGCGTCATATTGTGAAACGTGCTACTATCATTTCCTTTATTACACTTCTGGCTTTTACTTTTTCCGGGCAATTTTTATTCAAATTCTTTGGAATATCGACCAATGGCTTTCGTATTGCTGCCGGTTTTATTATTTTGAAGATTGGGTATGATATGTTGCAGGCACGTTTTACTAATACGAAGTTGAAAGATGAAGAAATTAAAACGTATGCCAATGATATTTCAATTACCCCGTTATCTATTCCTATGCTTTGCGGTCCCGGTGCTATAGCTAACGGAATAATGTTAATGGATGATGCAAATACTTGGACCATGAAGGGAATTCTGATCGGAATAATTGGTTTGATTTATTTTATCACCTATCTTATATTGCGGGCTTCTACCCGGTTGGTTTCTATTCTTGGTGAAACTGGAAATAACGTGATGATGCGCTTGATGGGACTTATTCTGATGGTAATAGCAGTAGAGTGTTTCGTTAGCGGGTTCCGTCCGATATTAATTGATATTATCCAATCAAGTAGGATTTAATCAAAAAAGAGAATGTGCTCGAAGTAGAAAACGATCACTTTGAGCACATTTTGGGTAATTGTATAGATGTGGTTAGTCAAATTCGACTAGTATACGGAATACTTTTCCGGGAGCTGCCGCCCATTCTTTCATGGCCTGTATTGCTGCTTCGGGCTTGACTACTTTGCTGATCAATTCATTTTTTGGGCAAGTACCTTGTTCCATGTAGCGGATAACTGCTCTGAAATCTGTGGGCAATGCATTACGTGATCCGCGGATATCAAGTTCTTTTTGGACAAAATATTTAGTTTGAAAAGAAACTTCTGATTTTGCATACCCTATACATACCACTCTCCCGGTAAATCCGACTTCATTGACGGCCATAACATAGGTTGCAGGACTGCCGACAGCTTCAATGACTACATCAGGACCGAGTCCTTCCGTAATCTTTGTCAGGCATTCATGTACATTTTCTGTCATGGAATTGATGGTATGGTGAGCACCTATCCGTTTGGCAAGTTCCAATTTCTCGTCGTCCAGGTCTACAGCGATAACGGTAGCTCCGCGAAGAGCTGAACGTACAATAGCTCCCATACCGATCATTCCGCAGCCAATAATCATAACTGTATCGATGTCTGTAACTTGCGCTCGTGAAACTGCATGGAAACCTACACTCATTGGTTCGATTAGTGCACAATCACGAGGAGAAATATGGCTTGCCGGGATTATTTTGTTCCAAGGCAGTGCGATATATTCACACATGGCTCCGTTGCGCTGAACCCCTAAAGTTTCATTATGTTCACAGGCATTTACTCTGCCGTTACGACAGGAAGCACATTTACCGCAATTGGTATAGGGATTAACTGTAACGCTCATGCCGGGTTTTAAAGAATCCGGCACATCCTTGCCCACAGCTTCTATGACAGCTCCTACTTCATGTCCAGGAATAACGGGCAACTTTACCATTGGGTTACGGCCTAAGAATGTATTCAAGTCCGAGCCGCAAAAACCGACGTATTTAATTTTCACAAGAACTTCTCCCGGTTCCAAGACCGGTTTCTCGATGTCTACTACCTTCATTTCGGAAGGAGCGGTAATTTGAATTGCTTTCATTTTTTATTTATTTTTAATCAGTTTAATCAATCACTTTGTATCCTTTCCAGCCATAATAGGCGCAAAACAGGAAACAAATCATAGGGATAGTATAGGCTATATGATAGATATGTTCGTTCAGATGCATCATATAAGCTGTGAGTTGGGGTAAGCAAGCATTTCCAACGATGGCCATAACTAGAAATGCCGAGCCACTTTTGGTGTTGTTGCCTAAATCAGTCAAAGCGAGCGAGAACTGAGTGGGATACATGATAGACATGAAAAAAGAGATGCCCAGCATGGCATAAAGACCTGTCCAACCGCCAAAACAAACCACAACAATACATAGCAAGACATTAATCAGCGCATATACCAATAGCATGTCTTGTGGACGGAATTTTACCATGAGTAGTGTGCCTGTCCATCTTCCTGCCAAAAAAGCCAGCATATAAAGACCGAAAAAGGTGGTGGCTGTATTTTCAGGTAGTTCTGCATAGGTACAACAGTAGACTAGAAATAAACTGTTAATGGCTGTCTGACCACCATTGTAGAAGAATTGTGCAATAACTCCCCAACGAAGATGAGAACGTTTTAAGACTCCGAAATCAATTAATTTTTCTCCTTTATATTCTACTCCTTCCATCGTATTTCCTTCTTTGATTTTAGGTAATTTGGAGAAGATAAAGATGATGGCAATAACAATGAGTAGCATAGCTAGCAGCAGATAAGGAAGTTTCATGGCGTCTGTTTCTGTTTGAATGTAACCTTCCCAGCCACCGGGAAAAGAAGTGGGCAGGGTGTCGCGGGTATAGTGGTTGCCACTCAGAATCAGTTTGCTGAGAAACATGGCAGCTATAAAAGCTCCCAGCCCATTGAATGATTGTGCCAGATTCAATCGACGGGGCGCACTTTTCGGATCTCCCAAAGCGGTTACATAAGGATTGGCTGCCGTTTCTAAAAAACACATTCCGGTGGCAATGATAAAGAATATGCATAGATATGCCCAATATTCTTTCAGCATGGCAGCGGGGAAGAACAGTAACCCACCACATGCCGCCAGTAATAACCCGAAAATAATTCCCGATTTGTAGCTGTATTTTTTCATGAACATAGCGATGGGAATGGGACAGATGAAATAGGCAAGCCAGTAGGCTGTTTCTGTGAATGATGCTTCGAAAGCGTTTAACTCACAGGTTTTCATCAGCTGTCTTATCATAGTAGGTAGCAGATTGCTGCTGATAGCCCATAGGAAAAACAGGCAGAATATGAGCATCAATGGTACATAATAGTTCTTATTTTTCATGGTATGGATTTATAAGTGTCAGTTGATTATTCTGACATGTTTTTTATGTAAGGAAGAGATATGATATTTTTGAAACCATAAAATCTTTCGGCGTTTTTACCTAAAAAAAGTGCTTTCTCTTCTTGTGTCATTTCAGTCGTTTTAAGGATGAAATCGTAAGACATCTTGTAAGTAATGGCCGTAATGGTCCGAGGGTAATCCGATCCCCACATCAGTTTGTCCATACCTACCAGATCTGCTGCTTCTTTAATGGCTTTGACCGCTCCGTGAAACGGATAGAATTCACTGTTGAACAACCAGGTGATCCCCCCGGATTCTATCATGACATTTTTATGGCGGGCCAACTTTATTTGTTCTTGCCAATGAGGTGTGGTGACCATACCGAAATGTCCGATAGCGATTCGAAGCTGCGGATATTCCTGAATGATTTCTTTCATTTCCTGTACTTGTGTATCCCCATCGGCTAAATCAATGGAAAGGATAATGTCTTTTTCTTGCATGTAATGGAACATTTCCATCATTTCGTCACTGTTCAGCATGACTCTTCCTTCTTTTAGAAAAAGGCGGTGTGCCGGGATTTTTATTGCTTTGAAACCGGAACTTATTAATTCCTTGGCCTGTTGCAGATAACCGGGTTTACGAAATTCGCACATACCGCATACAAAGAAACGGTCTGGGTATTTATGGGACACTTTTGCGAGGTATTCATTTTGGATGCCATCAATAAATTCCTGAGTGACTACGGCAGCCGATACTTGTGCATAGTCCATGTTCGAGAGAAAAACCTCGGCACTATTCCGCCCGTCAATCATAAAGGGCGGAACCATCTGACGTTCTTCCCCCATAAATAACGAACGTCCGTTGGTTAAAGTACGGATAGGCAATCCGTTGACTTCCGTATCTTGCCGTAGCCAAAGATGGGAGTGTGCATCTATTATGTTAAAATCCATCATTATTTTCCTTTGTATTATGAATTAGCCCAACTGACACGCATTTGTTCTCCGATAATTTCTTGCACTTCCTTTACAAGGTTCCAATCAATGGGTTCTTCGGCATATGTTATATTTTTCAATACATTATCCGGATTGGCCGAACTGAACAAAGTGGTGGCGATACGTGGATTGCTGACAGAATATTGAATAGCCAGTTTCTCTATAGGATAATTTTTGGACAGGCAATGTTGAACAGCTTTCCGACAGGCTTCTACCAGTGATTGGGGGGCCGGATGCCATGCAGGAACCCCACGTTGGGAGAGTAAGCCCATTGAAAGGGGGGAGGCATTGATAATGCCGATATTCTTTGATTCAAAATAATCCAGATAATCAGTCAGTTTCTCGTCATTCAGACAATAATGGCAGAAGTTAAGTACGCTTTCTACTGTTCCCGGTTCCGAGTGATCAATGATCCATTTTAAGTTTTCTAATTGCAAGTCTGTGATACCTACATGTCCCACAATACCTTTCTTTTTAAGTTCTACCAGTGCAGGTAATGTTTCGTTGACTACCTGATTCATGTCTGAAAACTCTACATCGTGTACATTAATCAGATCGATATATTCAATGTGGAGTCTGTCCAAGCTTTCATACACACTTTCCGTTGCACGTTTTCCGGAATAATCCCATGTGTTGACTCCATCTTTTCCATAGCGTCCCACTTTGGTAGAGAGATAATATTTGTCACGTGGGATTTCTTTCAATGCTTTGCCTAATACGGTTTCGGCCTTGTAGTGCCCGTAGTAGGGAGATACATCAATAAAATTCATTCCATTCTCTACTGCTGTGTAAACAGCTTTGATACCCTCTGCTTCGCGGATATCATGAAAAACTCCTCCTAATGAAGATGCGCCGAAACTAAGATTGGAAACCCGCATACCGGTTTTCCCGATTTCATTGTAATTCATAGCTCTATTTATTTTTAGATTTATTTCCGGCATCAAAAATAGAGGAATAACCTTTAGGTATATGGTGGAAGAGGTTGAAAAAAGTACGTAAACCTTTGCGTAAAAATAATAAGACGGTTACTTTTTATATAGTTCTCTATATTGCTGTGGAGTAACGTCTGTGATTTTTTTGAATAGGCGGTTAAAATAAGAATGGTCTTCATAAGCAAGGAGATAGGCTATGTTTTTTACGGGAATATCCTCTGTAATCAGAATTAATTGGGCTTTCTCTATTTTTTTCTGATTAATATATTGTAGCGGTGTGGTACCGACTTCTTTTTTGAAAAGACGGATAAAATGATCTTTTGAGAGGCATGAGATTGCTGCCAATGAGTCTATATCTACTGTTTTATAGATATTTTTTCGGATGTGGGACAAAACTTTTTGGATACGGTTATCGTTGACTTCCACTTTAGGTTTGGCGTCTTTTAAAAAGCGGGCAATAAGTTGATATACTATACCTCTGGATTCGACTTTGTCACAGAAGGTACGCTGTTTATTTTTAATGATGTTTCTGATTAATGTGGGGTTGTTGTCATAGCTTGTCGGGTCGGATTGAGGAAGCTGCATGGTAGGATTTATTTCACATAACCTTTTAATAAGTGGTAATTCCAGGTTGCCCGCAGGTATTTCTATCGGGAAATTCCAATCTTCCAGAATGCCGGATTCCGATTGATGGTCTTCATATATATGGAGATAATAATGAGTGAAATGAGAATTGCACTGATAACTATGGGTAGTGAATGATGGCACCAGATATAGATGATGTGGTTTTAGTTCCTGCATTCCATCGGGAAATATTATTTGGGCGGTTCCTTCCATTATATAATAGAGTCGGGTAAAAGGGCTGCTTACGTTTTTCCAGTTCCAGTCTGCATTGTGAATGGCTAGTCCTACATTTAATATAAGTAAATGTAATTGGTCGATTGATTGTGTCATATTCCTTAAGTTATTAGAATGAAAGATTCAGTTTCGTACAAAGTAAGCAAAAGTATATATATAATCCAATGGGAAATCGATATTTTCATATCAAATCACCTGTTTTGGTATTTGTTTTTGAATTATTTCAGGTAAAAGTCGATATTATCCTACATAATGGCGCATTTGGATAATATAAATTGGTTTCAACTCTGTATATTTGCACTATTGATAATTGAAAAACATATAAAGCAATTATACTATGAAAGCAAAACATTTTCTTTTGGCTTCGGCTTTGTTGCTTTGGACGGGAGTTTTGGAGGCTCAGACTTACCAGGTACCTGTTTCAGAGAAAAATGAAAAAATGCAGGAGGGAGAGTTCGAACCTACTTGGGAATCATTGCAGAACTATAAAGTTCCTGAATGGTTTAGAAATGCCAAATTTGGTATTTGGGCACATTGGGGACCGCAATGTGTGGAAGGGTCCGGCGACTGGATGGCGCGTTCTCTCTATTTGGAAGGTTCGCGCGAGTATAAGCACCATGTGGAACATTATGGCCATCCCTCTGAAGTGGGCTTCAAGGATATATTGCCTTTGTTTAAAGCCGAGAAATGGGATCCGGACAAATTGGTTTCCTTTTATAAGAAGATTGGTGCCCAGTATTTCTTCGCTTTAGGTAATCACCATGATAATTATGATTTATGGGATAGCCAATATCAGGAATGGAATTCCGTGAATATAGGCCCTAAGAAGGATATATTGGCGGGCTGGGCTGAAGCAGCTAAGAAAAACGGTCTTCCATTTGGTATCAGTTTCCATGCCGACCATGCCTGGACTTGGTACGAGCCCTCTCAACGTTATGATAGAAACGGTCCCAAAGCGGGTGTTCCTTACGATGGTACACTGACAAAAGCTGACGGTAAAGGTAAGTGGTGGGAAGGATACGACCCGCAGGATTTATATGCGCAAAATCATCCGATGAGTAAAGGAAGTTGGGTGGACGGTATGATACATAGCCAATGGGCCTGGGGAAACGGAGCATCTTTACCAACTCAAGAATATTGTACTAATTTTTATGACCGCACGGTAGATGCTATCAATCGTTACAATCCTGATCTCATCTATTTTGATGTAACAGTAGTTCCATTCTACCCTATCAGCGATGCAGGATTGAAGATCGCAGCTCACTTCTACAATCATAATATGGCCACTCATAAAGGAAAACTGGAGGCTGTCATGCTGAGTAAGATATTGGATGAAAACCAACGCAAAGCTATAGTCTGGGATGTAGAGCGCGGGGCACCCAATGAGATTATGGAGCAACCATGGCAATCCTGCTCATGCATTGGAGGATGGCATTACAATACATCTATCTATGAGAATAACTGGTATAAATCCGCGGCAGATGTTGTAAAACTATTAGTTGACATCGTAAGTAAAAATGGTAATCTGCTGCTCAGTGTTCCATTACGGGCTGATGGCACCTTTGATGAAAAGGAGGAGAAAATATTGAATGAATTTGGCGACTGGATGAACATTAACAAAGAAGCCATCTTGGATACTCGTCCTTGGGAAATATTCGGTGAAGGTCCGATAGCTGAAGCAGATATCAAAATTAATGCACAAGGATTCAATGAAGGATCATATAGCAAAGCGACGGCACAGGAAATTCGCTTCACACAGACTAAGAAGGACTTATACGCTACAGTTCTGGCTTGGCCAACAGAAAAGCAAATACTCATCAAGTCATTGTCTGATGAAAGTAAATTATTCCCTGGTAAGATTAGTAGAGTGGAATTATTAGGTTATGGCAAAGTTTCATTCACACGTACAGACAAAGGGTTACTTATAAATATGCCTGATAAACAGGTTAATAAGATTGCTCCTGTATTCAAAATAAAGAAATAACTCACACTAAATAGAAAGATTGGTTTATCGGCTTTTTTAAGTCGATAAGCCTCAACTA
>OGYO01001947.1_pt1 | contig 11176 bp, 10 predicted proteins | sample 1576561 | NCBI WGS metagenome assembly OGYO01 (sample SAMEA3541507, study PRJEB24748) | human gut metagenome | biome: human gut; feature: human-associated habitat; material: faeces | place: China | collected 2012 | reverse complement strand
AAGCTGCTCTTTACCGCCGGGCATATCTATCGCGCCGCAGTATAATGAGTGTCAAGCAGGTTGCACAGAAGCAGAAGATTACAGCAGATGATGTTAATGACAGAGATGTCATTGCGTGTGCAAGTGACGGTCAGGACGCAGTTGTGCAGGTGTTCTTTATCAGGCAGGGCAAGCTTCTTGGAAGAGATCATTTTCATATGAAGGTTGCTGAAGGTGACTCTAAGAGCGACATAATTTCGGAATTTATGAAACAGTATTACGGCGGAACTCCATTTATACCTAATATTATTATGGTGCAGTACGAGATAGAGGATGCGGATACAATAGCACAGTGGCTTAGTGCAAGAAAGAGTCGCAAGGTAAGTATTGTCACACCTAAGAAGGGCGACAAGGAAAAGATGGTTGAGCTTGCATATAAGAACGCCCAGCTTGTTCTTACACAGGATGCGGAGAAGATTAAGCGTGAGGAGAGCAGGACAACAGGAGCTATGAAAGAGATTGCCGGCTGGCTTGGACTTGGGACACTTCACAGAGCAGAGGCTTACGATATATCTAATACAAATGGCGTTGAAAGTGTTGGCTCAATGGTCGTTTTCGAGGATGGAAAACCAAAGAAGAACGATTATCGCAAGTTCAGGATAAGAACAGTAAAGGGGCCGGATGATTATAAGAGCATGCGTGAGGTTCTGACAAGACGTTTTACAAGGGGTATGCGTGAGCGGGAAGGACTTGAGGATAGTCACGGATTTTCGAGATATCCAGACCTTATTATGATGGATGGCGGACGCGGCCAGGTGAATATTGCACTTGATGTGCTTAAGGAACTGGGACTTAATATTCCTGTGTGCGGTATGGTAAAGGATGATACCCACAGCACAAGAGGTCTGTATTATAACAATATTGAGATACCGATAGATAAGCACAGCGAGGGCTTTAAGCTGATTACAAGAGTGCAGGATGAGGCACACAGATTTGCAATAACTTATCACAGAAGCTTAAGAGATAAGGCACAGGTATCTTCTGTACTTGATTCGATTGAAGGAATCGGACCTGTAAGAAGAAAGGCACTTATGAAGCATTTTCTTGATATAGAAAAGATACGGCAGGCATCAGTGGATGAGCTTATGAAGGCTGATGGTATTACTGAAAATGTGGCAGAGAATATATACAAATTCTTTCATTGATAATACTTTTATAATAGCATTTATAGCTTGTCTGTGATAAACTTAGGATATATGAAATCGTAAACATGAGTTTGGAGGCATAGAATATATGAATAATGGTAAAGAGAGGGTAAAGTTATCTAAAGTTATCCAAAAAATGAATCTTGTTAATCTTACACCACAGATAGATGTGTCAGGAATCTGGCTTAATCTGCCTGATGTGAACAGACCGGCTTTGCAGCTTACAGGTTTTTATGACCAGTTTGATAATGACAGATTACAGATTATTGGTAATGTCGAGCATGCTTATCTTGCGAGTCTTTCTGAGCAGGAGAGATATGAAAGATATATGCAGCTTTTGTCAAGTAATATTCCATGTATTATATTCTGCAGGAGTATAAAGCCAGAGCCTAAGATTATTGAACTTGCGGTTAAGTATCAGATACCTCTTCTTATGACAGACCAGGCAACATCTTCATTTACAGCAGAAGTAATACGCTGGCTGAAGGTCCAGCTTGCACCATGTATCGTAATCCATGGTGTTTTAGTTGATGTATATGGCGTAGGTGTACTTATCACAGGTGAGTCCGGTATTGGTAAGAGCGAAGCTGCACTTGAACTTATAAAAAGAGGACACCGTCTTGTAACTGATGATGCGGTTGAAATCAGAAAGGTCAGTGACGAGACTCTGGTTGGAAGCGCACCGGGAGTTACTAAGTATTTTATAGAGCTCAGAGGCATTGGTATTATTGATGTCAAGACACTTTTCGGTGTTGAAAGTGTTAAGGAAACTCAGGAAATAGATATGGTTATCAAGCTTGAGGACTGGAACAAGGACAGAGAGTATGACCGACTTGGACTTGAGGAAGAATACATAGAATATCTTGGCAATAAGGTTGTGTGCCATACGCTTCCGGTAAGACCCGGACGTAATCTTGCTGTAATTGTTGAGTCAGCAGCGGTCAACCATAGACAGAAGATGATGGGATATAATGCAGCGAAGGAATTATACAGAAGAGTACAGGAAAATCTTATGAGAGGCGGGGAGGATGACGATGAGTAAGATTATATTTGGAATTGATGTTGGAGGAACAACCTGCAAATGTGGTACATTTTCTGAAGAAGGTGAGCTGTTAAGAAAGGAAGAGATTCCTACAAGAAAGGATGAGGGTGGAAGCTTGATTCTGCCTGATATAAGTGAGTATATCAAGGGCGTTCTTGCAGATATGAATATGACAACAGGGGATGTGGCAGGAATCGGAATGGGACTTCCTGGTGCCTGTCTTGAAGATGGAACTGTCAACAAATGTATTAACTTAGGCTGGGGAGTATTTAATGCAGCCAATGTATTGTCTGAGCTTACAGGTATTCCTGTTAAGATTGGTAATGATGCCAATATGGCAGCACTCGGAGAATTCTGGGTAGGCGGTGGAAGCGAATATAACAGCATGGTCATGGTGACGATTGGAACCGGTGTAGGCGGTGGAGTTATTATTGATGGAAAGCCTCTTTATGGATTTAACGGTGCAGCAGGTGAGATAGGACATCTTCCACTTGTTGAAGATGAGACAGAGAGCTGTAACTGTGGAAAGAAGGGCTGTCTTGAGCAGGTTGCTTCTGCAACTGGAATTGTAAGAACAGCTAACCGTATGCTTGCAGAAAGTGATATGCCTTCATCTTTAAGAAGTGTGCCATACATATCGGCAAAGGTTATATTTGACGAGGCTAAGGGAGGAGATGCCCTTGCTATACAGGTAACAGAGTATGTATGCAGGTATCTTGGAAAAGGACTTGCATGTGCAGCGGGAATGGTTGACCCGGAGGTATTTGTAATTGGTGGCGGAGTTTCTGCCGCAGGGGAATATTTTATCAATCTTATTGATAAGTATTATAAGGAATGTGTGTTCCATGCGAGCAGACAGACTAAGATAGTTAAGGCTGCACTTGGCAATGATGCAGGAATGTATGGAGCAGCAAAGCTTATTCTTGGAAATTAGTTAGTATTAAGGATAGTGAGATTATATGGATAATAAAATGTTATCAGAAGCATTAATATCAATGCTTGGTGCCGGGAATGTAAGAACAGGTGAACTAATGAAGACACATACTACATTCAGAATCGGAGGTGCTGCAGATTATTATGTAACACCACAGGCAGAAAAGCAGATAGCAGATGTTATCGCATTTTTGAAAAAATCGGACATTAAATATATTGTTATTGGAAATGGCAGTAATATTCTTGTGAGTGATGAAGGCTTCAGGGGAGTTGTAGTTGAGCTTGGCGATGGTTTTTCAGATTATGAGTTTCTGCAGGATTCACAGGATAATTCAGATGAAGTGCTTGTCAAAGCAAGTGCAGGTATGAAGCTTACAAGACTTGGCAACCAGCTTGCTGCTAATGGAATTGCCGGATTTGAATTTGCAACAGGTATTCCGGGTTGCATAGGTGGTGCTGTAAGAATGAATGCAGGTGCTTATGGTGGGGAGTTCAAGGATATTCTTGTCAGTGCAAAGGTTATTGATGATGAAGGTGTTATCAGGGAGCTTTCAGCAGATGAACTTGAGCTTGGATACAGAACAAGTATTGTAGCGAAAAGCAATATGATTGTTCTTGAAGCAACTTTGAAATTAAGAAAAGGTGAACCGGATATAATAAGAAATAATATATCAGAGCTGGCAGCTAAGAGAAGGCAGAAGCAGCCACTTGAGTATCCTAGTGCCGGAAGCACATTTAAAAGACCGGAAGGATATTTTGCAGCAAAGCTTATTGAGGATGCAGGTCTTAAGGGTTGTGCAAGAGGTGGCGCACAGGTATCGGAGAAGCATGCCGGATTCGTTGTCAATAAGGGCGATGCAACTGCGAAGGATGTATGCGAGCTTACGGATTATATTAAGAGTGAAGTTATGGAAAAGTTCGGTGTCGGGCTGGAACTGGAAGTTGTAAAGGTTGGATTCTAAGGCTTGTTATAATTAAACAGACCAGTAATTAAGGACAGATAAGAAAGAGAAGATGATAAGATGAAGATGATTATTGTTACAGGTATGTCAGGTGCAGGTAAATCTACAGCACTTAATGTATTAGAAGATGAGGGATATTATTGTGTCGATAATATGCCAATCTCTCTGATTCCTAAGTTTGCAGAGCTTGCCAATGCTGGAGAAGACGGATATAGCAACATAGCAATTGGTGTAGATATAAGAAGTGGTCACGCACTTGCTGAGCTGGATTCAGTGCTTGATGATATGCTTAATAAGCATTTTAACTATACAATTCTGTTTCTTGAATCAAGTGATGAGGTACTTGTAAAACGATACAAGGAAACGCGAAGAACACATCCGCTTGCAATGGACGATCATGACAGAATAGATAATGTAATAAAGCTGGAAAGAGATGAGCTTAAGTTCTTAAAGAAAAGAGCAGATGTAATAATCGATACAAGCCAGATGCTTACAAGGGAACTTAAGGCAGAGCTTGAGGGCATATTCTTTGACGATAAGAATTTCAAGAATCTGTTTGTTACAGTTCTTTCTTTTGGTTTCAAATATGGAATACCTGCAGACGCAGATCTTGTGTTTGATGTGAGATTTCTGCCTAATCCATATTATATTGAAGAACTTAAACACCTTACTGGTAATGATAAGCCTGTACAGGATTATGTGAAGAAAGCTCCGGAGACAACAGAATTTCTGGAAAAGATAGATGATTTATTGAAGTTCCTTCTGCCTAATTATGTTAAGGAAGGAAAGAACAGCCTTGTTATTGCAATTGGCTGTACAGGAGGAAAGCATCGTTCAGTTACTCTTGCTAATGAAATCTATAAGCTTATAAGCAGGACTGAGTATGGATGCAAGGTTGAGCATAGAGATATTGAGAAAGATTCTAAGAGAAAAGGTTAAGTATGTCGTTTTCATCAGAAGTAAAAGAAGAGTTAGTTAAGAAAACAGATTCCGCGAGGCATTGCCAGATTGCGGAATTTGCTGCGTTTATGGGAATGTCTGGCAATGTAAGCGAGACAGATAATGGAGAATTATGTCTGGAATTCGTTACAGAGAACGAATTGTCAGTTGAGAAATTCAGTGACCTGTTATTGAGAATATTTAGCATTAAGATGGATGCTGATACGAATGAAATGGTTAAGAATGGCAAGGAAACTATTATAAGGATAACCAGACAGAGTGATGTTGCTAAGATATTGCAGACATTAAAATGGTGCGACGACCGGTTTACACAGATTGAACCGGTGTTTGTTGACGCAAGAATTGTAGCTATGGACTGCTGTAAGAAAGCATTTATAAGAGGAGCTTTTATGGAACGAGGTTCTATAAGTGACCCGAACAAGTTCTATCACTATGAGATTGTGTGTAAATATGAGGAGGACGCTGATATTCTTATGGATATGCTGCGTTTTTTCGGACTCGATGCCAAGGTTATTGTAAGAAAAAACAGTTTTGTTGTGTATATGAAAGAAGGCAATAATATTACTGATACGCTTAATCTTATGGGAGCGGTTGTATCACAGATGAACCTGTACAATGTCATGATTCTTAAGGGAATCAGTAATGATGTCAACAGAAAGGTAAACTGTGAGACTGCTAATCTTAACAAAACAATTGAAGCGGCGGTCAAGCAGATTAAGGATATTGAACTTATAAGAGATACTGTCGGGCTTGACAGTTTAAGTGACAGTCTGATGCAGGTTGCTCTTTTAAGACTCGAGAATCCTGACATGAGTCTTCAGGGACTAGGTGAGCTGTTAGACCCTCCGGTTGGTAAATCGGGTGTAAACCACAGGCTAAGAAAGATTGGCGAGAAGGCAGATGAATTAAGACAGAGCATGGGAATCTCTGTCTGATTAAATATTTTTAATAAAATTTTACATTTTCTTTTCAAATAGGGATTGACAAGAAGTGTATAATTGAAAATATGAGATAAAAGAGCAGTCATATACTGCAGAAAGGTTGATTAAGATGACTAAAGTAGATATAATTTCAGGCTTTTTGGGAGCAGGTAAAACAACTCTTATAAGTAAGCTTTTAAAGGAAGCCTTAAAGGGAGAGCAGGTAGTTCTTATTGAGAATGAATTCGGTGAAATCGGTATTGATGGAGGATTCCTTAAAGATTCTGGGGTTGAGATAAGAGAGATGAATTCAGGATGCATCTGCTGTTCACTTGTTGGTGATTTCGGAACTTCTCTTAAGGAGGTTGTTGATAAGTATCATCCAGACAGAATTATTATTGAGCCTTCAGGAGTAGGCAAGCTTTCAGATGTTATCAAGGCTGTTAAAGATCTTCACATTGAGAATGAAATCGTTCTTAACAGTGCTTCAACAGTTGCAGATGCTTCTAAGGTTAAGGTTTATATGAAGAATTTTGGCGAGTTCTTTAATAACCAGATTGAGCATGCAGGAACTGTTATTTTAAGCAGAACACAGAATGTTTCTGAAGAGAAGTTAAAGACAGCTATTGAGCTTATTAAGAGTGTTAATCCTAATGCACATATTATCACAACTCCTTGGGATGATATTGACGGAACTAAGATTCTTGGTGCAATGGAGAATGTTACTAACCTTGAGTTAGACATGCTTGCAGAGGCAGCGCAGAAGGCTTATGAGGAGCATGAGAAGGAGCACCACCACCACCATCATCATGAAGATGGAGAGTGTTGCTGTTGCGGCGGACATCATGATGATGATGACGAGCATGAGCATCATCACGACCACGAGCACGAACATCATCATGAGCACGAGCATGATCATCACCATCATCATGCAGATGACGTATTTACAAGCTGGGGAACAGAGACTCCTAAGAAGTATGAGAAGGCAGAGCTTGACAGCATATTAAAGAAGCTTTCTGAGAGTGAAGATTATGGTAAGGTTCTCCGTTCTAAGGGTATGCTTCCTTGCACAGATGGAACATGGATGTATTTCGACCTTGTACCAGAAGAATATGAGATTCGTGAGGGAAGTGCTGATTTCACAGGAAGAATCTGTGTAATCGGTTCTGAACTTAAGGAAGATGCACTTAAGGAACTTTTTGAAGTTTAATCAGTGTTTAATAGAAGAACACATTTTTACAACGCATTTATAATGAAATGATAGCGCAAATGCGCGGAAATGAGGATAAATATGGCAAATGAGGAATATCAGATTCCGATTTTCTTGATTAACGGTCAGCTTGACAGTGGTAAAACAAGATTTATCTCCGATACTATAGCAATGGGACAGTTTGCAGACGCTAAGAATAAACTTCTTATTGTGTGTGAAGAAGGTGAAGAGGAGTATAGCGAGAAGCTTCTTAAGGACAACGGAGTTGATATGGTTGTTGTTGAAAAGGAAGATTTTAATATCAAGACTCTTAATGAACTGGACAAGAAGTATGATCCATGGATTGTTATTGTTGAATATAACGGAATGTGGGATCCTGCACTTATTCTTGGAAGTGAGAAGCCAAGAGGATGGCAGGTATACCAGTCTATAACTTTAGTTGATGCTAATGCATTTGGCTTACAGTGGGCTAACATGAAGTCTATTATTGCAGAGTCTGTTAAATATGCTGATATGGTTATCTTTAACAGATGTAAGTCAGGTATGGACCTTGGCAGCTACAGAAGAAGCATGAGAGCATTAAATCCTGCACTTCAGATTATCTTCGAGGACGAGAAGGGTGACCAGGTTGCTATATCTGAGCAGCTTCCATACGATATCAATGCTGATGTTATTCAGGTTGATGACGAAGATTATGGTATCTGGTATATGGATGTGTCTGAAAGACCGGAAGTATACGCAGGCAAGAAGGTAAGATTCAAAGGACAGGTTCTTAAGAACAAGTACTTTAAGGATAAGAATTTCGTTCCGGGAAGAAAGGTTATGACATGCTGTGCAGAAGATACACAGTTTATCGGTTATATCAGCTTCTACAACAACATAGCTTCTCTTGAAAACAGAGAATGGATATGGGTTACAGCTACTATTAAGTATGAATTCCAGATGGCATATAAGAAGAAAGGTCCTGTTCTTTACGTTGAAAGCGTAGAAAAGACAGGTGCACCTAAGGAAGAGATGGTGTTCTTCTGATATGATACAGGATATATGGCCAAAACATTTGGACAATCAGTATAAGAACCTTAAGCCAGGCAATGAGGATACTGTGTTTTATTTTCAGGGTTCCTCATTGCTTGCAAGACCATCAGGACATTTTAAATCACAGAATCCTGAAGAAAATGTATTAATATATCCACAGTATAGCGAGTTCGTTCAGGGGATAAAATCCTCTTACGGAGACAAAGCTGTGGATAACTTTGAATTCATATATTTGTTGTCAATTGATGAGGAACATTTTTTCCTCGCAAGAAAGACAGGAAGCCTCGAAAGAGGCACATTCTTGGGAGAGATGGCTGATTCAGCTGTACACAAGGATATGTATTCTTTCGTCAGAGGATATGAATTCATAGGCGTTGATTCTTTCCGTAAGGCACAGCCAAGAGAGCATGCTTATGCGGCTATTACTGCATTTCATCTGTATGGCTGGTACAGGGATAATCATTTCTGCGGAAGATGCGGAAAACCACTCAGGCATGATGACATGCAGAGAATGTTACGCTGTGACTGCTGTAAGAATATGGTGTTTCCTAAGATATGTCCGGCTGTTATTGTTGCAGTTACAGATAAGGACAGAATTCTTCTTACTAAATATGCGGGAAGAACTTACAGGAATTATGCGCTTATTGCCGGATTCACCGAGATTGGTGAAACAACAGAGGAAACTGTAAGCAGAGAAGTTATGGAAGAAGTAGGTGTGAAGGTTAAAAATATCACCTATTATAAGAGCCAGCCTTGGGGACTCAGCGGTTCTCAGCTTCTTGGTTACTTCTGTGAGCTTGACGGTGACGACACAATAACTCTTGAAGAAGATGAGTTATCGGTCGGCACATGGGTCAAGGCAGATGATATAGATGTAATTGACGACCATATCAGTCTCACAAGGGAAATGATTGAGAAATTCCGCAGTGAGCATGTGAGTCACAATTAATTGTAATCTTTAAAGCTAATATTAAGATCTATGGTATTACCACTTACACCGTCTAACTTAGCGGATTCAGTGTACTGCCATATAGAGAATTCATATGGGAAGTAAGGTGTGTCTGAATAGTAGGCAAACCACTTCTCATATTTTTCTAAGCGGGTAAGGTCAAGTCTTCCAACGAAGCCCTTAAGGTTGGAATATATCATTGGCTTATAGCCTGCTTTTTCTATCTTGTCGCAGAATGCGATTATGATATCTGTAAGTTCTTCAGTAGTCAGATTCTCCTGTCTGTATGAATCGCCCGAAATCTCCTCAAAGTCAATAACTACAGGATATGTAATCCTGTAAGGCTTGATAATATCAAGAACATAATCAGCCTCTTCTATAGCTTCTTGCTTTGTAATTGCAGATGAAAAGAAGTATGCGCCAATCTTAATATTATTCTTTATTGCGTCTTTTGCAAATGTATCAAATGAAGAATCAGTGTTCAGGATTCCATTGCCATAGCTTCTGAATCCACATCTTAACATAGCAAATTCAACGCCCTGTTCTTTTAATTTCTTAAAGTCAATTTTCCCCTGAAACTTAGAGGCATCAACACCCATATGTGTTGTAACTTTACCGTCTTCATTGTATGTAATAATTCCTTTATCGTCCTGCTTGAAATTCTCGTCCTTATAATTATTCTTGGCAAGTTCAGGAAGTATCTGCGCAAATACATACTGATTCTTATTGTTCACATAGACTATATTATCAGGGAAATAGCTCTTAAGTATGGAAAGAGAACCTTCACCATTAGTGAATCTTAATTTCATATCAGAAAGAAGATCCTCTTTCTCTTCTGACTTTAGTTTCTCAATCTCGTCATTGCTAAGCTTATCGGTATTAGCTGCAACGGTTGCTTTTCTGTATTTAATAATGACACCGGTGGTCAGCAGACCAAACATTACAGTTGTCATAAAGAATATTAAAGTTGTTATCACAAAAGGATTGGTTTTCTTCGATTTCATAGTGCATCACCTCTATAATAATTAATTATGAGTTATTCATAAAAAGTATTTCTTGTATAAATGGTATATTAGCTTTCGCAAAATGTCAATTAGAATTCGTATGATTTTTTAAATAAAAATATAGAAAAGGTATTGACAATTTATTGAATAGAATATATAGTATCTGTACAACACAACAATTCTTATAGAATCAGAATCCAGACGTGGATAACTGAGATTCTTTTGCCTTTGCAAGAAGGTAATTGTACCGTTTCTGTTCTGAATTAAGCTGGTAGATATAACAGTCTATCAGGTCAGGATCAGTAACATTATCAAGATTAGAATAGGCAGTGTACATAGCCTTTTTAGTCATCATAAGTTCCTGTAACAGATATTTTTCATCATATGTAGCAGGATTCTTTTTTTTACCAAACATTTTCAATAGAATTACTCCTTAATGCACAAGATTAGTGGCATCATATGCCTTTATTAGAAGTATAGGCAGTAAATGGTAATTCTATACATGTTTTTTTGAGGAGGTGGATAAGTGCCGGATATTATATCAGTCATTATTGCACTGGTATTAGTTATTGTAGCAGCAGTACATGATTTGAGAGAATTCAGAATACCGAACAGACTTATTGTTGCAGGTATTGTTGTAGGCGTGAGTGTTATTGTTATAAGAGCTTTTACAGGCGAATATATAGGAAATTATATTCTTGGAACTCTGGCGGGATTAGCGGGAATGATATTTCTATATATAATCAGGGCTGTAGGTGCAGGAGATGTAAAGCTTTTGGCAGTAATTGGAATGTTGACAGGATTGGATTTTGTACTGCAGCTTATGGCTGTATCTCTTATTACAGGGCTTTTTACGGGAATTGTTGAGTTGTTTTTAAAAAAGACCAGAGAGGTCAGTATGGGGAGCAATGGAATAAAGGCGCATGGGTTTCATTATGCAGTGGGGGTTCTGGCTGGATATGTTGTTGTGTTGGTAT
>OGYO01001946.1_pt1 | contig 11180 bp, 7 predicted proteins | sample 1576561 | NCBI WGS metagenome assembly OGYO01 (sample SAMEA3541507, study PRJEB24748) | human gut metagenome | biome: human gut; feature: human-associated habitat; material: faeces | place: China | collected 2012 | reverse complement strand
TTCGTGTACCGGGAAGGATAGCGTCGGGGCGTGGAAGCCGTAGTCCATCAGACGGTGGGCGATGTCGCCGCAGTCGATGTTGTAGTCTTTCTTGAAGTGGGTCAGGTCGAGAATCATCTCGTGACCCACGCGGCCCGTTTCACCCGAATAGTAGGTGCGGTACTCCGACTTGAGGGCCGACGACATGTAGTTGGCGTTCACGATCGCCATCTCGGTAGCCGCTTTCAGACCTTCGCCGCCCAGCATCTTGATGTAACCGTAGGTGATCGGGAAGAGCATGGCCGAACCCCAGGGTGCCGATGCCACGGCCGTGATGCCTTCGTCGCCGCCGGTGGGGACGATCGAATGCGAGGGGAGGAACTTGCGGAGGTGCTCCGCCACGCAGATCGGACCTACGCCCGGGCCGCCGCCGCCGTGAGGCATTGCGAAGGTCTTGTGCAGGTTCAGGTGGCAGACGTCCGCACCGATGTAGCCGGGGTTCGTGAGGCCTACCTGGGCGTTCATGTTGGCGCCGTCCATATATACCTGTCCGCCGGCGTCGTGTACGGCATCCACGATCTCGCGGATGCGGCTCTCGAATACGCCGTGCGTCGAGGGGTAGGTGATCATCATGCAGGCCAGCTCCGAGCTGTGCTCCTGGGCTTTGGCCTTCAGGTCCTCCACGTCGATATTGCCGTTGGCGTCGCAGTCGACCGTGACGATCTTCATGCCGGCCATCGCCGCCGAAGCGGGGTTGGTGCCGTGTGCCGACGAGGGGATCAGGACGATGTTGCGGTAGCCCTGGCCCCGGCTCTGGTGGTAGGCGCGGATCACCATCAGTCCCGTGTATTCGCCTGCGGCGCCCGAATTGGGCATCAGCGAGCAGGCGGCGAAGCCGGTGATGGTCGCCAGGTCGGCGGCCAGCCCGTCGATCAGTTCGCGGTAGCCTTCGGTCTGGTCGGCGGGAGCGAACGGGTGCATGTTCTGGAACCCGGCGAGCGACAGGGGCTGCATGAGGGCTGCGGCATTGAGTTTCATGGTGCAGGAGCCGAGCGAGATCATCGAATTTGCCAGCGAGATGTCGCGCAGCTCGAGGCGTTTGATGTAACGCATCAGGTCGCTTTCGCAGCGGTAGGTGTTGAAGACGCGTTCGGTCAGGAACTCCGACTGGCGCAGGATCGCGGCCGGGATGGTAATCTCCTCCGACAGTTTGACGGCCTTGGCTTTTTTGCCTTTGGCCTCGGCGAAGATGGCGATTACCTCGTTCACCTCCTCGGGGGTGGTCACGTCGTCGAACGAGAAACGAACCCGATCCTCCGAAGGATAGAAGAAGTTGATGCCGCGTTCGAGCGCCAGCGACTGTACGACGGCGGCTTCCGCCTCTACTTCGAGCGTGTCGAAGAAGTTCTTGGCTGCCAGTTTGTAGTCCATCGCTTCGAGCGCCTTGGCTACCGTTACGGCTGCCGTGTGGGCCGTCTTGGCCGAGCGGCGCAGACCTTCGGCGCCGTTATAGACGCAGTAGAAGCCGACCATCGAAGCCATCAGTGCCGTAGCGGTGCAGATGTTCGAGGTGGCACGCTCGCGCTTGATGTGCTGTTCGCGGGTCTGGAGCGCCATGCGGAGCGCACGGTTGCCCAGACGGTCGATCGATACGCCGATGATGCGGCCCGGCATGTTGCGCTTATACGCTTCGCGCGTGGTCATGTAGCCGGCGCTCGGGCCGCCGAAGCCCATCGGAATACCCAGACGCTGCGTCGTGCCGACGACGATGTCGGCCCCCCATTCGCCCGGAGCCTTCAGCAGGGCCAGCGACAGCAGGTCGGCAACAGCCGTTACCAGGGCGCCTTTGGCATGGGCCGCTTCGGTGAAGGCGGCGTAGTCGCGCACCTCGCCGTTGGCGGCGGGGTACTGTACGATGGCGCCGAACTCCTTGCCGGTGAATTCATATGTATTGTAGTCGTCGATCACCAGTTCGATGCCGAATGGCTCGCTGCGGGTGATCAGTACGTCGAGCGTCTGGGGGAAGATGTTACGATCGACGAAAAGCTGGTTGCGTCCCTCCTTGACCGCTTCGCGCGAGCGGAGCGAGAACATCATCAGCATCGCTTCGGCGGCTGCGGTGCCTTCGTCCAACAGCGAACAGTTGCCGATCTCCATGCCTGTCAGCGAAATGACGGCGGTCTGGAAATTCAGCAGCGCCTCGAGGCGTCCCTGCGAAATCTCGGCCTGATAGGGGGTGTACGAAGTGTACCAGGCGGGGTTCTCGAAGACGTTGCGCGTGATGGCGGCCGGTACGGCGCAGGGGTAGTAACCCATGCCGATGAACGAACGCAGGGTGCGGTTCTTGGCTGCGAGGGCCTGGATGTGATTCGCGAATTCGTATTCGCTCATGCCCTGGGGCAGGGCGAGCGGCTGTTTCAGGCGGATAGACTGAGGGATGACCTGTGCGATGAGCTCATCGACGGATTTGACGCCGATCACGGCGAGCATCGCTTTCAAATCCTCGGGATTGGTGACGCCGATGTGGCGGTCGGAAAATTTATCAAACATAGGATTTTGAGAATGATTTTTTTATGATTTGTAATTCGAATTTATTCGTTCGGGATCAATATTTGAAACTGCTGCCTCCGATGAACTCCCGCAGGAGCGACGTGGGCGGGATCTCTTCGGGAGAGATCGGGATGAAGTTGTCGAGGAACTTGAGCATGCGTTTGGCCTCGCCGTATTCGGGGACCGTATCGGGTACTTCCCGCAGGATCGGTTCGGCAAAGCGGCGCAGGACCGAAATTTCGTAGAAGAGCGACGAATTGAACATCACGTCGGCATTCTCCTGGTAGGGGAAGATGTGCTTCTCCTCGCCCCGGCGGACGCTTTCCCAGCGGGCGAGCGTCGAAAGGGCGTCGTTGCCCCGCGTGCGGTAGTCGCGCGTCAGGCGGCGCAGCAGCCGGTTGTCGGAGGTGGCGATGCGCGACACGTTGTCGAGGGCCACCGAGGTGAAGCAGGAAACGTAGATCTTGAATTTCCGGGATTCGGGAACGCCGGGCGTCAGGGCCGGGTTCAGTCCGTGGATGCCTTCGACGATCAGTACCGACCGCTCGTCGAGCTGCAAGGGGTTGTCGTGCCACTGGCGGGTGCCGGAAATGAAGTCGTAACGCGGAATATCGACGCTCTCGCCCCGTTCGAGGCGTTTCAGATGGTCGTTGAACTGTTCGAGGTCGATCGCTTCGAGTGCCTCGTAGTCGTACTCTCCTTTTTCGTCGCGTGGCGTCTTTTCGCGGTCCACGAAATAGTCGTCCAGCGAGATCAGTACCGGGTTGAGTCCCAGGACCCGAAGCTGTACGCCCAGCCGCTTGGCGAAGGTGGTCTTGCCGCTGGACGAAGGGCCTGAAATCAACACCAGCCGCACGCCCCGTTCGCGGTTGGCCTCCGCGACGCAGCCGGCCACCTGGGCTAGCTTGTTTTCATGGAACGCCTCTGCGATCTTGATCAGCTCGCTGGCGTCGCCCGCGAGGACTTTCGAGTTGAGCTGTCCGACGGTCGGAACGCCCATGATCTCCACCCACGACTGGTATTGGTGGAAGACGTCGAACATCTTCTCCTGGTGGACGCTCTGTTGCAGCCGCGTCGGATCGGTCCGCAGCGGCAGGGCGATGAAGAAGCCGTTGTAATAGGGGTGCAGGTCGAACTGCGGAGTGTAACCCGTCGAAGGGGTCAGGGCTCCGTAGAAATAACCCGGCAGGGAGTCGATCGTATAAATTTTGCTGTATAACCTCGGCCGGGAGTCGAGCAGGGCGATTTTATCGGCCATTCCGAACCCTTCGTAGATTTTGCGGGCCGTGTCGGTGAGCATCTTCACCCCCTGGATCGGCAGGTTGCGGTCGATGATCCCTCGCATGCGGGCCTTGATCGCGTCGAGGTGTTCGGCGGGAATCGGTCCGAAGCCCGATATTTCGCAGTAGAAACCGCTTGCCCCCAGCGAGTGCCGGATGTAGAGCGTGCGGTCGGGGAACAGCTCCCGGACCGCCTTTTGCAGGATGAACGAGATCGTGCGCTGATATACCCGGATTCCTTCGAAGGAGGTGATGTCGATGAACCGGACCGTTACCGGTTTGTATATTCTGTAGTTGAGTTCCTTGATGCGGTTATTGACATAGGCGGCCAGGAACGGATGCGGCCCGTCGAGCCGGAGCTGCCGTTCGACTTCGAGCAGGGTCGTGCCCATCGCGACCTCGATCGTCCGTCCTGCGTTTTCGCAGATGACCGGAAGGGTGTCTGACATATTTTTGTTCATAAATCGCGTAAAAATACAATTATTTCCTAACTTTGACAAACGTAAACTCTATTTGTGATGAAAAAAATCTTCTTGGGTATTTCGCTGTTGCTGTGTGCGGCGTTGTGTGCGTGCGCACCTCGTGAAAAAGTAGTTATCATATTATCAACGAACGATATACATGCCCAAATCCAGAATTTTCCGCAGTTGGCGACGGCCGTTGCCGAGTGTCGGGACACGGCGTCGGTGATCCTGGTCGATGCCGGCGACCGCTGGACAGGCAACGCCTATGTGGACCAGGCCGAAGGACGGCGTCCCGTGTTGGAGCTGATGAACGAGCTGGGGTACGACGTGGCCACGCTCGGCAACCACGAGTTCGACGTGGGGCAGCAGACGCTGGCCGAAGCGATCGGTTATTGCCGTTTCCCGGTGATCTGCGCCAACATGGTCAGCGAGAACTCGCCGATTCCGCAGTTGAAACCCTATGTCATTCTCGATCGCGAAGGGGAGAAGTTCGCTTTCGTCGCTGCGGTGACCAATTACGGGTACAACAACCATCCGGACGGCCACGACGCCATCTTCGAGGGGTTGCGTTTTACGGATGCCGTGCGGACGCTCGAGGAGTACGAATACCTGCGCGACAGTTGTCAGGTGTTGGTGGCGCTGACACACATCGGTTCGAAATACGACCGGGAACTGGCCGACGAAGCCTCGGAATACGACCTGATTATCGGCGGGCACAGCCACGAGCGGATCAACGAGGTGGAGGACGGCGTGCTCATCACGCAGACGGGCCGCAACCTGAACATGGTGGGGGTTACCGAGGTGCGACTGCGAGGCAAGGAGATCCGGTCCCTGTCGTTCCGGCTGGTTCCGCTGGCCGACTACGCGCCCGACCCGGTTTATCAGGAGATGGTCGAGACCTACCGCAACAATCCGGTGCTGAAGGAGAAGGCCGGAGAGCTGACCGCTACGGCCGACAAGGTGGGGGTGGCCAACATCTTCCTCCAGGCGCTCAAACGCAAGTCGGGCAGCGACGTGGCTTTCTACCACTACGGGGGGATTCGCCGCGACAGCCTTTCGAAAGGCGACCTGACACGGAGCGACATATATGACCTGGATCCTTTCATTTCTTCTGTCAGCGTGATGGAGATGACGCCCGAACAGATGAGCAAAATGGTGCTGACCAAATACAACGACACGGTCAATAAGGGCGAGTCGCATCGGATCGACCTCTTCTCGACCGCACCGTACGTGATCCGTACCGACGGGTACGATGCGGTAGAGGTGATCTTTCCCGGGTTGGTGTCCGGCCGTAAATACAAGGTGGCGATGGGCGACTATGTTTTCAAGAATTACCAGGGACTCGAATATACGAACGGCGAGACTACGCAGTGGCTCGTGCCCGACGTATTGATGGAATACGTCGCCAACGGCGGCAAACCCCTCGCACCCGACAATACGCTCCGGCAGTCGGTCGCAGGTCTGCACGATGACCGGGAGAACCACGACGATCGTGACGACGATTGATCCGGTCCTTTCATCGAAGGACGGGGATCGGTGAGTCGGGTATTATGCGCCGGGGCGGTCGGGCTCCGGCGTTTTGTTGGCGGCGGGGAGCTGAGGGTCGGCCGAAACGGTCGGATTTTCCGAGGCGTTTCGGCGCAAGTGTCCGGCTTGTCGGTTGTGTCTTGCACGGTATTTGCCCGGAATGCAGGGAAACCGCGACGGTTCGGCAGGTTGCCGGATCCGCAGGCGGCAGCTTCTTTAGCGTATGGTGCAAGCGACTCCGTTGAATCTTTTGGTGAAGTCCCATTTGGCGTTGCTGTTGTGCAACATCATCTGGGCATGCGACTATCCCTTTTACAACCTCGTGCTGTCGAAGTACGTGGCCCCGATCGCGCTGGTTACCGCTTCGCTTTGCGCGGCGGCACTTTTCTCGCTCGTTCCTTTGCTTTGGAGCAAGGCGAAGCCGATCGCCCGCAAGGACATCAAGACGATGATCGGTGCGGCCCTGCTGATCGGCGTAATCCGCAAGGTGCTGCTCATGTACGGTTTGTCCCGCACGTCGCCCATCGACGGATCGATCATCGACACGATCACGCCGCTGCTGGTACTGCTTATTTCCGTGGTGCTCGGTATCGATAAATTCACGCGCCTCAAGATCGCCGGTCTGGTGTTGGGCATGGCAGGTGCGGTGGGTGTCGTCCTGCTGGGAGCCAGCGGCGGACATACGCACTCCGGACTAGTCGGCAACCTGATGATCGCGGGCTGCGCCCTGGCTACTTCCTGCTACATGGTCTGGTTCAAAAAGTTGATCGCCAGGTACGATGTCGTCACCATGTTGCGCTGGGTCTATTGTCTGGCGGCGCTGATGGTACTTCCGTTCGGTGCCCGGGAGTTGGTGCATACCGATTTCGCGGCGATGGATACCGACATCCTGCTGGCGACGTTGTTCGTGGTCTTCGTGCCGACGTATGTCCCGAACCTGTTGCTGAACTATTCGCTCAAATACGTACAGCCGACCGTTTCGAGCATCTATACCTACCTGCAACCCGTTCTGGCCGTCGTCCTGTCGGTGGCGATGGGCCTCGACCGCCTGCATCTGGATACGGCGCTCTGCGCGTTGGTTATCTTCTTCGGCGTGGGGCTGGTGATCCGCTCCTATCGCGGCCCGGCCGTACCTTCGGCTCCGCTGCCCGTCCATACGCATTGATTTTCTGCGTAAAAAAGGTCGAAAGTTTGCAGATTGCCGATTTCTTCCTATCTTTGCACTCCCCGTATGCGCACGATGCGCGAGGGGAGTGTTTTATTATTAACCATTTAACGAGCGATTGCATCGCATTTAATTTCCACATGGAAGAAGCAAAAAAAGTTGCAAACGAGAACTTTGACTGGAACGCGTTTGAAAACGACCTGGGCGTTTACGACCAGCCCAAAGAGCAGATCGGCGAGGCTTATGACAAGACTCTTTCGAACATCGCCGCAAACGAGGTGACCAGAGTGCGCTGGTGGAGCTTTTGGTCGGCCTGAACCGTGCCGCAGCCGAGCGCGGCGACGCCCGCCCCACCGGCACGAGTGACCAGGTCGTGGACGCGGTGCTGCACTACATCAACGAGCACTACAGCGAGGCCCTGACGCTGGACCAGCTGTCGGAGAAGTTCTTCATCAGCAAGTATCATCTTTTGCGGAAGTTCGATGCGCAGGTCGGCACGACGGTGCATCGCTATATTTTGCAGAAGCGGCTATTAAACGCGAAGCAGCTTTTAGCCGGCGGCGTCCCGCCGAATGAAGTCTGCCAATACTGCGGTTTTGGCGATTACGCAAACTTTTACCGCGCATTCCGGGCGGAATACAACCAGACGCCGCGGCAGTATATTCAGTCAGCGAGGGGGAAATAAACAGAAAGTTTAATGTGAATTTTTGCCATAACCTTGCAAGAGTACGTCTTGATTTGATATAATTATAATGTAAAGGTCTACACATTTAAAAAGGAGCACAGATATGGCGAAGAACAAACTGGTAGCACCCGTTGTGAAATGGGTGGGAGGAAAGCGTCAACTGATAGACGAAATAACTCCTTTACTACCTAAAAAAATTGAATTTTATTGTGAGCCTTTTTTAGGTGGCGGAGCTGTGCTTTTTTCTATGCAGCCTCCTAAAGCGATTGTCAATGACTTAAACAGGGATTTGATGATTGTTTATGAGGTTATAAGGGACAATGTTGAAGAACTGATCGAATCATTAAAGAAGCATGAAAACACAGCAGATTATTTTTATGAAATAAGGGATATGGATAGAGACCAAAGTGTTTACCAATCCATGTCAAAAGTTGATAGAGCGTCAAGACTGTTATATCTAAATAAAACATGTTTCAATGGTTTGTTTCGGGTGAATTCTTCGGGAGAGTTTAATTCACCGTTTGGACATTATAAAAATCCCAATATAGTGAATGAACCGGTTTTGCGGGCAGTAAATAAGTATCTCACAAAAAACGATATTATCTTGTATAGTGAAGATTTTGAAAAGATCCTTGAACGTGTTCCAAACAATGGGTTCGTGTATCTAGATCCGCCGTATGATCCGGTTTCTGATACGGCTAGTTTTACGGGATATAATAAAGGCGGATTTGATAAAGAAGAACAGAAACGTCTGAAAAGATGTTGTGACTTACTGGATAAACGTGGTGTAAAGTTTATGCTTTCTAATTCGGCTACGGAGTTTATAAAAAGTCTATATGGCGACTACGATGTGACGATTGTAAAAGCGAAACGAATAATCAACTCAAATGTAAACGGACGTGGAACCGTTGACGAGGTACTAATTAGAAACTATGGGAAAAAATGATACAGCGTGGGAAGGTCTGTTTGAAAAGTATAGAATTCTCGATAAAATTGAACGGGAAGGACAATATATAATCACAGCAGATGAAATTAGAAAATTTAGAGAACCACGTTTGATGACAAAGTTTGACCATAAGATTAACCTTCCTGCGATTTTCCAAAATAATGGCCTGTCTATTTTGCCTATAACAAGAGGCGAGTATATTATATCTTCCTTTTCAGCCTATGAGTCATTTGAAGAACCTACACAAGAAGTTTATCGGATTTCAATTCCGCATTATCTCCAAAGCCTAGTTCCTCGTTTTTTAGTGAGCGAGTCGATTGCTTTAAACTGCGCTAATGCTTGTGGAGTTATGAAAGATTTTTTGGAAGATGACTACATCCTACCGACGGTTAATGGACGAATGAGTTCCGGACAATTTGATTTTGATATAAATACAAAGCATGGACTACGTACTGTTAATGTATGCAATTCACAGATCGAAATAGATGCGGCTTATGAAGGGGCTAGTTATTTATCTCTATTTGAGGCAAAACATGATTTGGCCGATGACTTTATTGTTCGGCAGCTTTACTATCCGTTCCGCGTATGGAATCAAAGAGTTACGAAAGAAGTTAAGCCAATATTCCTGGTATTTTCTAACGGTGTATTTAACTTGTATGAATATCGATTTGAGGAAGCGAGAAATTATAATTCTTTAAGATTGGTGAAGCAGAAGAACTACATGATTTCAACGTCGATAAATGCCGAGGATATTGGACATTTAGTACAATCAGTTCGATTAGTGGATGAACCTCAAATTGCGTTCCCACAGGCTGATCGGATGTCTAGGATTGTAAATCTTATTGAGTTGTTGAGCGAAAGAGGGATGACAAGGCAAGAGATTACATCGAAGTATGCATTTGACGAGAGACAAACAAATTATTATACGGATGCAGGACGATACCTCGGTTTAATTGAAAAAGGAGTTAATGAAGATAATGAGATTTATTTCTTTCTGTCTGAGCAAGGCCGTTATATTATGACACTTGACTATCGTAGTCGACAACTGGCTATCGCGAAGCAGATTTTGGAACACAAGGTTTTTAATGAAACACTAAGAATTCATTTAAACTGTGGTGAGATGCCAGACAGAACAACGATAATGCAAATAATGAAAAGATCAAATCTTTTTAATGTGAAAGCTGACAGTACATATTACCGTAGAACATTTACAGTGATAGGTTGGGTAAATTGGATTTTAGATACTATTGATGAATAAACAACTACTTGAAAGGAGCACAACATGAACGCGAACAATGACAGACCCATTATACAATCACATGGATATAATGGAAAAGAGCCGACAAGAATTTGCCCTCATTGTGGAAAAGAAAAGCCCATAAGTGAATTTGGATATCGAAAAATGAGCAAAGATGAAAAGGCGCAAATAAGAAATCAGTCATGGTGCAAGGAGTGCCGATAAATCTTTGAATTCACAAAGTTGAAAAACAGCCAGCCCCTTCCGAATCCCACTTCGGAAGGGGCTGGCTTACTGACCTTTATACCTTATTATAATAGAGAGATGTTTACTCTACGTCCTGCAGCGCGGCGTAATCCTGTTCGCCGGTGCGGACCTTTACGACCTTTGCTACATTGTAGACAAAGATCTTGCCGTCGCCGATGTGGCCGGTGTACAGGGCCTTGGTGGCGGTGTCGATGATCTTGTCCACCGGGATCTTGCTCACAACGACCTCGACCTTTACCTTCGGCAGCAGGGTGGCGTCCACCTCGGCGCCGCGGTACTTCTCGCCGCTGCCCTTCTGCAGGCCGCAGCCCATGACCTGGGTCACGGTCATGCCGGTAACGCCAATGTCGTTCAGCGCCTTCTTCAGGGTCTCAAACTTGGCCAGCTGCACGATGATGGAAACCTTGTGCATGCCGGAATCCAGCTCGGCGGGCAGCGGGGCGTCCTTGACGACCTTGACCGCGGCGGCGACCTTCTCGGGGCTGGCCTTGGTGATGTCGTCCTCGCCCAGATCGGTATTCTCATTCGCGTCCAGCTCGGCGTAGGTCGGATCATTGATGGCGAAGCCTGCATAGGCGCTGGCCAGGCCGTGCTCGTGGTAATCCAGGCCGTCGATCTCCTCCTTCTCGGAGACGCGCAGGCCGATGGTCTTTTTGATGACCGTGAAGATGATGAACATCGTGGCCAGCACCCAGGCCGCCACGCTGACAATGCCCAGCAGCTGGATGCCCAGCTTGGCAAAGCCGCCGCCGTAGAACAGGCCGCCCTCGGTGGCAAACAGGCCGACGGCGATGGTGCCCCACGCACCGTTCATGCAGTGCACCGAGACAGCGCCGACGGGGTCATCGATCTTGGCAACGTTGTCGAAGAACTCAACCGAGAAGATGCAGAGCACACCGGCGACGATGCCGATGATGGCCGCGCCGAACGGGTCAACGACGTCGCAGCCCGCGGTGATGGCGACCAGACCGGCCAGCGCACCGTTGAAGGTCAAGGAGACATCGGGCTTGCCGTAGCGCACCCAGGAGACGATCAGCGCCGCAACGGTAGCCAGCGCGGCGGCCAGGTTGGTGTTGAAGC
>OGYO01001944.1_pt1 | contig 11185 bp, 16 predicted proteins | sample 1576561 | NCBI WGS metagenome assembly OGYO01 (sample SAMEA3541507, study PRJEB24748) | human gut metagenome | biome: human gut; feature: human-associated habitat; material: faeces | place: China | collected 2012 | reverse complement strand
GCCGTTGATCCAAGCGTCATTCCTCTTGGTTCCAAGGTATTTACCGGAAAATTTGTCGGCGATCTGCCGGTGGATAAGGCTGCGGCGATGCGCTGGACATTCCTGCTGGCGGCGATATACAGTGTCGCTGCCTATGGCGTGGCTTGGCTCCTGCACCTGATCGGGCTATTTTAAGGAGGGAACAGAATGAAAAAGAAAATATGGACGGTTCTGTTTGTTCTTGTGCTCTGCCTGTGTGTGACGGTTCCTGCCTTCGCTGAGGGTGCCGCCGGTTTTGCGGGTGATAAGGAGGATCGGGTCGTGGACGGCGCCGATCTGTTGTCCGACATAGAGGAGACGGAGCTGCGCGAAAAGCTTGAGGAGATCCGCGTGCGTCAGAAGATGGATATCGTTATCGTGACCGCGAAAACGCTGAACGGCGCTACTCCCACCGCCTATGCCGACGACTTCTACGATTATAACGGCTACGGCTACGGCAACAATCGGGACGGTTTGCTGCTGCTCATCAGCATGGAGAATCGCAAATGGTACATATCCACTACCGGCTACGGCATCACGGCATTTACCGATGCGGGGATCCAATACATCGGCAACAAGTTAAAGGAGCCTCTGTCGGATGAGGATTATGCCGCCGCTTTTAATACCTTTGCCGAGCTTTGCGATGATTTTATCACAGAGGCAAGAACCGGAACCCCTTACGATTCTTCTAATATGCCAAAGGAGCCTATGAAACGGGGCTGGATACTTGTGGCAATTATAGTCGGCTTTATATTATCGTTTATTACGGTTGGTAATATGAAGGGTAAGCTTAAAACCGTGCGGTTCCAGCCGGCGGCGAACAGTTATATGAAAGCCGGCAGTATGAATATCACCGAGAGCCGTGATATGTTCCTGTACAACACCGTCACACGCACTGCAAAACCGAAGGCTAACGATTCGGATTCGGAAGGAAGCAGCACACACACATCTTCTTCCGGATCAACCCACGGCGGCGGCGGAGGCAGTTTCTGATGCACTCCCGTCCCTCGCAAGAAAAACAGACAAAAAACATTTTATAAAGGAGAGATAATCATGAGTATCTTTGACAAACTGAAAAGCACAGCCGGGCAGGCGGTAAATGCCGCTGCACAGTCTATCGGCAGTAAGCGAGAAACATTCACCTTCACTTCGCTGCCGGAAAGCCTTGCCGAAATGCAGGCTCTGCCGGAGGCAAGCCTCGACACACCGTTTAAAACGGCAGCACTTACGGTTCTTGCCCTCTGTGCGTATGCGGCGGATAAGAACATCGGTATCGAGATGTTGAATTGGCTGAGGGGACCGCGTCCGTTGAACGGGCAGGAAATTTCTTTCCTGAATGACCGCTTCCGTGACGGTAAGACTTATTTGCCTTTCACTTATTTTGCCGGCACCACGCCGGACAACAACTACACGCCTGCCGAGCCATATAAGATTATAATCGAAAGCAATCACGTGTCCGGCGAGGAGCAGGGTTATATGAAGCTGTTTATCCCCTGCGGCGGTGCGGATGATCCCCGTCCTATCAAGATGCGCCAGCGTGGATCTGACGGCAAGTGGTTTTTGTGGGAGCAGTATCTCCTGACAGGCGTGCGTACACCGAAATCTGCCGATCCGTGGGCTTAAGCAGAAAGAAATTTGTTTATCCGATTGCATCAAAAACGGTCGTTTGACCGTTTTGGATAGAAATTATTTAGGAGGAAAAGATGGATATTTGCGGAATTTGGAAAGTCAAAGAAGTCCGTGTGCCTACACCGGACGGAGAGAAGGTCTTTACACCCGACAACCCGCCGGAGGATGAGCGGTTTGAGGGAAGCGCCGAATTGATGCAGTACCGGACGGAGTTTGCCGAGGACGGCATGCTCAATACTCTCATGTTCGTGCCGGAGGAGATGCGCGAGGAGGCCGCCAAGCACGGAGCGGTCGTCCGCGAGGACGGATATGCTGCCATCGAAAGCACAACATGGAAGGAAGAGAACGGAAAGCTCTACTACGACACAAAGATCGAGGGTGAGGTTCTCGGGGAGAAGGTTGATTCCTTTGCGGAGATTCCCGTCACCGAGGACGGCTGTCTGCTTTATGGGCTCGGAATGATCCTTCTGGAAAGACTCTGATTGAGATTAAGAGTAACGGCGGAGGTGACACAGTGGAGGCAGACAATCCATATAATCTTGATATGAATTCTACGGAATCGCAGTCTATGAGTGATAAGCGTGCGAGCGAAGCGGTTCTTAAGAAAACCTTTACAGAATATTTCGGAGGATTAAACTTTTTCTTTGCTGCCGAGCAGGCTAATCTCACTTATGAGGATGTGGTTAAGCATATCGACGTTGATCCTTCTGAATACCGTTACGATGCTGAACGCGATGCGCAGATTTATTCTTGGTATGCAGCCGAAAGTAAAGCAAGAGTGATGCATGTTTGGTTTAAGGACGACAGACTTTATGCTTGCGGCGTATACAATCTCGGTTTCCCGAAAATGACTTAGCATATGCGTACGAAAGAGGCTTGCTGCGGCAAGCCTCTTTCCGAAAATTACCGAATGGGTTACGGTGCATTTCGGGAAGGAAGAATAAATGAAAAAGTTTTTTTGCGTTATGTGCGTAGGCTTCTTTATATTGCTTTTTTTCGCATGCTCATCAAAACATACTTCTTATAACAACAACGATATTGAGTATTACGGAGGCAATCCGATGGAATTTAAAAGTTTTAAATTGGTACAAACCAATATGTCGGCACAACAATACGTTTACGAGGGGTATAAAACGGAGAACGGTGTTCATTTAGAATATTACATCAGCACGGAAAATTGAGATTATAAAACTTTAGAGCATGCTGAATTCCGTAATATTGTCCGCAAATTTGACGGAGACGAAAAATTTTTCGGAGAACTGTGTGCCTTGTTCGGCAGATGCAAAATAATTGAATGGACGGACTTTCACGGCTGCGATTCTCAGGTACTTGACGGCACCGGCATGAGCTTTAACGCTGTATTGGCGGACGGTACCGAGGTGAATGCCCAAGGAACCAACAGCTTCCCGGAAAATTTTTCAACATTTACACAAGAGCTTCATAAGCTTATAACAACAGAAAAAATAAACTCAGTAAAATTTACCGACGGAACCTATGAGGTTACACTGCCGGAAAGCTGGGTCGGGACAGTTAAGGCAAGTTTTTCGGAAGGCTTTGTGTCGTTTTTTGTTGATAAAACCGATGGCGGAGAGCTTCCCTTTTTTATAATCGATAACGATACATACGGCTATTCGTCGGATTCCTATAAGGGAAGAATAGAAGTCGGGCGGCTTATGCTGGATGAAAATATCCGGTTTATTACGGCACGCGACAGTTATTCGATAGCTTCATATGCGGAAAGTGTTTCCGAGGAAGCCATTGCAATTTGGAAGAATTATGAAAGCGATAAGCTTGCCGTAATCAAAAGCCTTCACGGAGTAAACGGATATGAGTTTTTTCCCGAGGACGGAACGATTCTATACTACTCAAATGCGAGGGAAATGGCAGATAAAGCGAGAAGCCTTTGGCTGAGTTTGAACTTTGCAGGCGAGTATCCGAGCACAGCGAAACCTGTAAGGATCAAGAGACGGAATTATGTGCCTATGTTTCCTCCGTATGATTTTACAAACACTGTCGAAAACGTACGCAAAAAATTCTTAAAGGTTTTTTCGGAGGAATTTACCGATCAAACATTGAACCGTGCTATTGCTGATAAGGAATTGATTGAATATAAGGGCGATGTTTATGTAGTTTGTAAGAAACGCAAGGGCGAAGCCTCTTACAACAGCTGTGTGGACTGCGTCCGGAATGAAGGCAACGGAAAATTTACAGTTGTGATTGCTGTGAAAATGCCGCCAAACGGCAATAAGCGCTATGTTGATCTGCCGACGGAGAAAAATGCCGCAGGAGAATTTGTGTTTACGGATTATCCCTACTGGGATAAAAGTGAATGATTCTTTTCTTGTTCAAGAGAATAAAACAAGTCAAAATTTTTTCTCCGCAGCCGGAAAAATTGCTGAATCATCTGATCAGAAACAGGCTTTACGATATGGATTTTTCAGAATCATGGAGCTGTCGGAGTTCGAAAACGAAAAAAATTTATATGCAGAGCAGATATGAAAAAATTTGTTTTTACTTTTATTTTTGTATTGGCATTTGTGGGATTTGCTGCCGCAACGGTTAGTGCCGAGAGCCCGGTGAAGCCCGTAATTAAAGGGGAAATGCCGGATTGTTATATGCCTATCGGCAGTGACGGTATTACCCTGTTCACTAATGTCGGTGTAACCGACGGCGGTACGGTAAGCTCCTGTTATACTCGCATCATGAAGTCTGTAAAAGTATAACCCATCTGCCAGCACAACCATCTTGTTACTTGATTTTATATAGTCATAATTAAAACGCAAGTCCTCACACATCCGGCATTCTTCCTTGAACAGTTCCATAATTTTGTCCGCCATATAGAGCTTATTCCAAATATATGGACCGGTCCATGTTATACTACGAATAGACGGTGCACATGTCAAGACAGAAAGCTGTTCCTCAAATGTTTGAAATACAGTTTTATTGCAAAGCGGTGCTCTGCGATTTTGCAAAACATCCTCTATCTTATTCCGATATTCGCATGCAACAATATCAGCGCATTCACTCTCCATCGTCGCAACCATTTTTGTATAAAACTCAGGGGAAATCTGATCATCTGCGTCAACAAAGCTTATGTATTTTCCTGTAGCTGCACAAACTCCGGTATTACGTGCAGCTGCAATTCCGGAATTGTGCTGATGTATAACAACAACTCTGTCGTCATTCTCCGCAAATCTATCACAAATTGAGTTTGATAAGTCTGTTGATCCGTCATCAACCAATATAATTTGTAAATTTCGATATGTGCTGTTGATAATACTGCCAATACAAGATTCTAAATAACGCGCAGCATTATAAATCGGTACTATTACACTAACCAGACTCATACAATCCTCCAAAGTTCAATTACCACTTACGCTCACTTTTCTTGTGAAACTTCATATACAGCCACTCCGGCATAATTCCCTTAATAAAATGCTTCAAAAAGTCAACTGCAACATATCCATACATGTACCACGGGAACCGAAACAGCTTAAAACCGACATAGGTTACATACACGCCATTCATGCGAGATTTCAAACTTCTGCGTTTTGCAGCTGCGTGGTCATCTCTCATTTTGTAGAGCGGATCGTCCAGATTGTATCCGATATATCCCTTGGCATAAAGTTTGCACCAAAGGTTGACATCCTCGAAACGTAGCATTCGCTTATCTTCGGTATAACCACCTACCGCCTGATATGCCTCTCTGCGAATCATGCAGGGTGCATGGCAATGAACCGGGCTATGCTTGATAAAATCGCGTTTCGTAGGTTTCTCAATGGCATAGCTTCGCCCCCAATCGCCGCTTTCATCGAAGAAAATCATGGGAGTGCTGACGATGGCGTATTCAGGATGCGTGTCCAGAAATGCAGCTTCCTTTTCAAGCCTATTCGGAAGGGAAATATCGTCCCCGTCCATCCGCGCCACATACTCACCGTCAGCCGCCTGCAAACAGCGGTTCAGCGTGTGATTCAGCCCCATATTCCGTTCATTTTGAAGAAGAACGATCTTACCTGACCATCTTTCCTGATACGCTTTCGCCACGTCATAAGTATTATCCGTTGAGCCGTCGTCACACAAAACGAGCTGCCAATCTGAAAAGGTCTGAGCAAGAATTGAGTCGAGAGCCTCCGGCAGCGTTGCCGCGCAGTTATAGATGCCCATGATGATTGAAACCTTTGCCATAGTACACTTCCTTATGCGGTCATCCGCGACCGCAGATAATTCATGATTTGCAGCAGTAGCGCCAGTAGAAATGTCCAACGCTTTTTGCAGAATAAAAAAAACAACTTCCATTTTGCACTGCAATATGAGGTATCCAACTGTGCGAATGCCTCCCTATATAATGGCTTATCCAATATTGCGCGGAGTCGCTGCGACTTTTTCCATATGCTTTCCGTGCCGCTGATTTCATTCAGGCCAAGACCGATCATTCCGCAGGCGACACGGTTCAGGAAAGGCGTATGATATTCATCCGCCCGACTGGAGCCGTCTATATACTTCTGCATGATGCCGTACATAACATCCCACTTTTCCGCAAGATCAGGCTTGTGCTGTGTGGTAATGGACTGTGCATTGGATTTACGGTAGTGATAGAAGCATTTGTTAATGTAGCTGATCTTGCATCCATCAAGAGCATAGAGATTGAAGATTGTATCCTCAGAAGTGCCGACGATCCGCTCGCTGACAAACATCCCTTTACGGGCAAGGTCTGTTTTCATCAAACGCATGCAGAAAGATGAAAGATTATCAACTCGTTGCGGCTCACATAACTCTTCCGTAATCGGGCCCACAATTCGACGGTGCACATGTTTCTCAGATTGTGCTAAACCATAAGAAAAGCTTTGTGAAAATAATGGATTGTGAAGGCTCTTTTGCGGGTACTCCCGGACATATCCGAACATAACGCAGTCGGCATTATCTCTGTGTGCAATATCCAGACAATCCGATATGGTGTTAGTTTCAAGCCAATCATCGCAGTCTATAAAAAGCACATATTCCCCCGTCGCTGCCTCTAACCCTGCTTTGCGTGCAAGTGCAGCTCCTTCGTTTTTCTTATGTATTACTTGTACGCGTGTATCTTTATCGGCAAACAAATCGCAAATCACAGGGCATTTGTCAGGGCTTTCGTCATCCACTAAAACAACTTCGATATTTGAATGGGTTTGCGATAAAACACTTTCAACACATTGTTTAAGATAGTTTTCCGCTCTGTATACAGGAATAACAACCGAAAATTTTTCTGCTTTGGCACTCATTTTCGTCTCCCGAATCTATACTGTCAAAAGTTCAAGTACAAATTGCCACAAACTTATAGCACGATATTGACCGCCGAAATTTTTAGAAACGCCGAATTCATAACAAAAATATCCGAAATAGCACACACAGGCTATCACTGCTATACTCTTTCCCGAACGGATGTCAAATAGTTTTTTTATCATCCACGGCATAGTAATAGCTTGGGCAATTTCAAAATATGCCGCCATTCTTGCATAAAGATTGGCTCCCTGCACCGTTCCTATCATTAAAATCATCGAACTGACAATGCTCATATTGGCAAATAGATTTTCCGTTCGTGATGAGTTGGCAAACAGCCTCCTGCGAAATATCAAAGCGAGCAGTGCCGGTATCCAATAAACGATAACTCGGAGAAAATTAATCTGGTGGCCGTCGAACAGTTCGCTTTCATCAACCAATGCACCGATAGACTGTGCATATCTCATAAAGACGCCGAGCGTCGTATCGTAAGTTGCAATTGCAACAAGCATTGCAGCGAATCCTATCCATGTAACCTTCCCCCACGGTTTTTCGAACAGAAACGGTAAAATTGCAAACATAAACGCGTGAGTATGGAAAAGGATTGCTATTGCAACAAGAAGATAAAACCGCACATATTTTTTTCTTCGGCATACGGGATGCTCAGCAGCAAGAAAAACATCGCAAAGCACTGCTTTAATGCCGCCATATACATAACGTAAGTGCCAATCGAAAAAAAGATCAGCAAACTGAAAGACGGACTTACAGCGTATCGTTTTAATAGTTTAATAACGGCAAAACTGCTCAACAATGCCGGCGGCAGGAAATAAACATGATAGTTCTCAGCAATATCATGGAAAAAAGACTGCCAGAACATAGACAGTGGGTTTCCTGTTAAATCAAGTAATCCTCCATCGGCTAAAAAATCTGACGTGCTCGCTGCCGTTCTCCAGAAAAAAATATAGTTTGCGGTATCATTGTAATTAGTCCGCAGGAACGAAAAGCACGTCATCCACACAATTGCGGCGATCATAAAGATATCCGCTCTGCGCAGCATGAAATGGCGCTTGCCGATCTGAGAACCTTCCGGCAGCTCAGAGACCGGGTAATAGACTTGTGAGAGGTACATCAGAAAAATGCAGCCCCAATAGAGTAGAATCAGTTGCCGCATCTCAATTCCTCACTGCTTCGGCGATGCCGAGACCGCCGAGTGTCTGTGCCACCGCGATCCGCTTATCAAACTTTTCCTCGACCAGCTTCCGTCCGCTGTAGCCCATTTGTTTTCTTTCTTCGAAGGATTTCTCCGCAAATGCGCGCACGGCGCATATCAGCGCGTCGGTGTCCTGCTTCGGGCAAAGGTAGCCGCTGACGCCGTTATCCACGACCTCGCGGCATCCGGGAATATCGCTTGTAATGAGCGCGCGTCCCATGGCGGCGCCCTCCAGAAGCACATTCGACATACCCTCGTGATAAGACGGCAGGACAACGCAGTCCGCCGCTTCGTAGAACGGATGCACGTCCGTCTGAAATCCGTGAAACTTGATCACGCCTTCGGCGGTCAGGCGATCCACCGTATCCTTATAGGCATCCTCGTAAAAGCCAACGACGTCAAAGGCGACCCCCTCGCCCATCTCCGCTTTCAGCTTCTCTGCTGCGGCGAAGAACTCGTCCACGCCCTTTTCCTTCATAATGCGTCCCACAAACAGAAATCTGCAAACGCCGTCATCCTGCATGGGAACATACGGATACTCGTTCAGATTGATCCCCGCACCGGGCAGCACTCTCACCTGACTGTCGGAAACGATATTCCTGTCTGTGAAAAAACGGGCGTTTTCCTCATTCTCAAAGAAAACCGTATTCGCCTTGCGCAGGGCGCTGCGGTACATCACCGAAACCACGGAAGAAAGCAGCGGCTTTTCAAATGCCGTGCCGAGCCCCTGCACATTCGCAAAGTACAAAATGCCCTTATTCCTGCAGGCGGTGCCCATATAAATATTCGGCTTGATGGAATATGTAATCACGATATCCGGCTCAACATCGTCGAGCATTCTGCTGTACGTTTTAAGCAGTTTCATATCCTTAAACGGATTTATGCTGCGGCGGCTTACATTCGTTTCTATGCATACCGCGCCCATTTCCCGCAGATCGTCCTCATGACCGACAAACGGCGTACTGAGAACGACTTCGTTATCCCGAAGCAGAGCCTCCAGCAGCTCCTTACGGAATCGGTAGAACATATAGGAGTGGTTGGTCACAATCAGAATCTTCATTTTTCAATCTCCGTTTTATGAAGCTCGCCCGTGCCGCCTTCAACCACTCCGTCTCCGCGGAATACCGAAAATGCAGTTCCGAAAAAGCATCTGCAATCAAAAAGAAAACTCATATTCCGCACATACTCGCCGTCAAGACTGGCTTTGTCATCGATCTCCAACTCATCGCGTCCGCAGATCTGCGCCCATCCGGAAAGCCCCGGCTTTATATCGTTTGCGCCGTATCTGTCGCGTTCCTCGAGCAGATCGTACTGGTTCCACAGCGCCGGGCGCGGTCCGATAACGCTCATATCGTTTTTCAGAATATTGATCAGCTGAGGAATCTCGTCAAGCGAGGTCTTGCGCAGAAAGCGCCCCACGCGCGTAATATACTGATCCGGATTTTCAAGAAGATGTGTAGGCGTATCGTGCGGAGTGGACATTTTCATGCTGCGGAATTTATAAAGATTAAAATGCTTTTTGCGTATGCCGACCCTTTTCTGCGTAAAGAAAACAGGCCCCGGATCGTCGATCTCAATGGCAGCAATAATGATCAGAAACAGCCACGACGACAGAATCAGCCCGACAAAAGAAAGCACGATGTCAAGTATCCGTTTGATATAACGAAGGTGACTCTGCGTTATTTCCTCCGCCGTTTCCTCCGTCGGGAGGGATCGCTTCATGCGCAGCCTGCGAACGGCTTATCACATTACAACACGCTTTGATTCCCGCAGCTTCACGGAAATCGGCACAAGGTGCGGAAATACAAAAAGACGGCTGAGCCGCAGCATTGACTCAGTCGCCTTTTTCATTTTATTTTACTTTTTACGCACACGACCGTGCTTATGCACCGATCTTGTTGAAAGCCTTGGTGAACTGGCTCTTCTTGCGCGCAGCGGCATTCTTGTGCATGATGTTGTGCGCAACTGCCTGATCGACCTTCTTTACGGCAGCCTTGTATGCAACTGCGGCAGCAGCCTTGTCTCCGGTCTGGCATGCAGCGTCAAACTTCTTTATGAGAGTTTTGAGCTGAGACTTGAACATTCTGTTGCGAAGGTTTTTAGCTTCTGCGATCTTTACACGCTTCTTTGCGGATTTAATATTCGGCATCCTCGTATCCCTCCTTTTCAAATGATCAAAACGCCGACGCCTGAGAGGGTGCGTCTGCGCGGTTGCTTTTATACCTTGTTATCATATCATACCGCAAGCGAAAATGCAAGTGTTTTTTCGGAATTTTTTTGATTATTTGCGAAGGATTTTTGATTTTTTGCATCCGCCGTCCGCTCGGGGAGCATTCGGAGCACGGTGCGGCTCCGCCGTGCCGATTTGCCGCCGAAAAACACGAAAGTGGGAGCAGACACGGATTTTCGGAATAAAAAACGGCGTCAGGTAATATAAAATTTACAGAACCCGGGGCGAAAAGGTAACAAGTACGGTGTTAAGATAATCATATAATTGTTCCGGATAAAAAAGATTTTTCGGAGGTCGGTATGCGATTAAGAGAAAAAATACTCAGATTCATGTACGGTCGCTACGGTTTCGGATACGGAGCGGCTGATAAGCTCAATTATTTTTTGATCGGTTCTTACTTTTTCCTTATAATTCTCAGCTTTGTCCTGTCGCTTTTCGGTGTACCGAAAGCGGTCTCGACCGTGATCTATATCTTAGGCTACGCCGTAATGATATGGCTGTTCTTCCGTATGTTTTCCAAAAACATCGCTGCGCGTCAGGCGGAAAACCGCCGTTTTCTGAAAATATGGAATGATGTTTCCAGCGAATTCCGTTACTTCGGAAGAAAGCTGAAGGAAATAAAGACAAACCGATTCCGCCGCTGCCCCTCGTGTCATGCACAGCTGCGCCTTCCGATAAAGCGGGGGACGCACACCGTTGTATGCCCCGCATGCAAGCGGCGCTTTGACGTACACATCTTATTCTGAACGCCGCACGGCAAAATACACCGAAAGGAGTGCGCCGCCGTTATTTTTGCGGCGGGCAGATTCTTCAAATGGAATATATCGAATTCCGCAACGTAT
>OGYO01001943.1_pt1 | contig 11188 bp, 5 predicted proteins | sample 1576561 | NCBI WGS metagenome assembly OGYO01 (sample SAMEA3541507, study PRJEB24748) | human gut metagenome | biome: human gut; feature: human-associated habitat; material: faeces | place: China | collected 2012 | reverse complement strand
GCGCGCAAACAGAAGAGCGCGAAAAAATACATCGTCTGCAACGGCGACGAGGGCGCTTTACCTTAAATATTTCCGGAAATTTATAACCGGCAGCAAAAAGCTGTGAAAAATCACTCTCCTGAATATCCATTACCTTATTGCCATTAGTATCCAGCAGGATGGCGCAGGGCACCGTATTTACACGCGAATAGTTATCCACCACAAAACGAGCATCATCATCCACTTCCACACGATGGAAATAATCCCCTTTGGTCAGTAATTTCAAACCGCTGCCATCCAGATTCACACGATACAAATGTTCATAATAAGGATGTTCTTTCGCATTCATTCCATTGGCAGTAAAATAAATCACACGCGCCTTGTCATCTACTTTCAAGATTTCCTCCACGTGCCAGGGACCTTTTGTGATACGATTTTTCAAATTACCCTGATCATCATATAAATAAAGGTGTGCCCAACCATCACGCTCACTCCATTGAATAATTTCCTTTCCACCATTCAAGACTCTTAAAGGACGAGTTTCCTGATAGGTATTCATCCGTTCCTTTATTACTGGTACAACAGAATCCTGTCCTATCGTATAGGAACAAACATCAATCCGATGTAAATCACGGCTGCTGCGGGTCAGGAAGAAACGGTTGTTATCACCCTGCCAAACGGCAGCCTGATCTTCCATATCACGCTGTTTTTGCATCATTGGTTTGTATTCCAGGCCAATGCTTTGATCTTTATAAGCTGCGACTTTAATTTCCTTACGTTTATTATCAACCAAGTCAAACAAGTACAGGTGTTCTATGGGAGCTTCCTTTTCTCCCGGCATCTGGTATTTATAAGTTTCCAATGTGGGACGTGGACGGGCCATCGAATTTATTACCCATAACTCTTTCACAGCGCGATTGTCAGAAACTGTCATAGCAAAATAACGTGAATCCGGAGACCACACTCCACCTACACGACGACGCTTGCCATTACATAAAGTATCTGTATTCAACATACTATAGGGAATACCATAGCCAAAATCCTTCATGCCATCTGTAGTAAGCTGGATTTCCACGATCGTACTATCCTTTTCATTTTTTTTCGCCTTTTCATAATCTTCACGACTCATGCGATACAAATTCAAATCCTTGGCATAAATCACCGTTTTACCATCAGGAGAGACCGATCCCCAATAGATTTTCTTCAGGTCGTCTTCTTTATCTTTCAGATGGGTCAATTTACGGGTAGGATAGTCATAAGAAAAATAAAAGATTTCCTTCTCATTCTTCTTGTCCTTCTTATCCTTGCCATCTTTCTTTGGTGTCGCATCTTTTGTTGACTTTACTTCAAAAGTAAAGGTACGCCCATCTTCTTCCGCTTTCAGATTTGTGATTGGCAAATGGCGTGCCTCAAAGGGATCTTTTACAATTTCGGTAAGCTGGGAAGCTAATTCATCCCTATCAAACAAAAGCTTCTTTGTCCGGGCAGCCGGATCAACCACATACCAAAAGGTTCCTTCACTTGTTTTGTACTCGAACCAGAAATTATTACCTTTCTGGAACCAATGCGGATCCACCACAGTAGAAAACAACATGGTGTTCAATTTTTCTTGTGTGTATTTCTCTGCCTGCAGATATTCCGGCAAGCGTTCCTGCGCTTTTGCAACAGAAACTGTCGTACACAAACCGCCCATTAAAAGGGTAATGAATAGCATTTTCCTCATAGATTGAACTTTTATCGTGTTTATAAAAAACAAACATACACAAAATTCTTCATTTAACAATCTTAAACAAAGAATTTTGTGTATGTTTGTTTCATTTATCCTTTTCTTATCAGAAACTATACCCTGAAGTAAAGCTAACCATATGATTCCGTATCCTTAAATCATTCTGCTCCTTATTATATTTTCCCCAAGCCAAATCATACCCGACAGTAAATGAAATCCGTTTAACAGCAATCCCGACAGAAGCCGTTCCTCCCCAATCCAAACGAGGGGACGCTTCAAAACCAAATTCCTCATTTACTGTTTTTCCTTTAAATGTGCCAAACCGGTAATAATCATTCCGGTATTCGTACTGTCCAACACCTGTTTCTTCATCTATATTATATTTTGAGGAAGAAACATAAGCATTAGTACGTCCACCAATTCCTACAGCTACATAAGGTCCTACTGCTAATTTAAGACGCACATCATCACAAAGTTTAAAACCCCAATGAGCCATAACAGGCAATTGCAAATAATAACGCGTGGACTCAACATTCGTTTTTTCATAATCCATGCTAAATCCTCCCCCTGTTGATATGTTTCCCCAGCTCATAGGATGATACCCACCTTTCTGCATTAAGATATAAACCCCGGACTTCAAGCCAAAAGAAGGCTTCTTTCCCACCCCTTCCTTTAACTGATACAACACACCGGCACCGGCTTTAAAACCTAATGTAACTGATGTCCCTTCATTTTCCTTATTCACTACCAAGCCGGCTTCCGGCGTAACACTCCAACGAGACTGAGCGTTCAACATCATACTCGCCAAAATACCTGCCATAAATAAAATTACTTTTTTCATCTTTTTCTTCTTTTTAGTTCATTATCTATGTAAAAGACTAAAAATTCAGAAAAACCCCCATTGCATATCCGGAAAAATAATAAAATAACATGAGCAACTCACTCACATAACAAAAGAAACACCCTACATTTAAACATATCGTTCAAGAAATCAAAAAAAACAAACGCTGCAAAAACCAACCAATAGCAGCAAAAGTTATCGCTTATTTTTCGCATTCTCTTTATATTCGGTAGGTGTCATACCAAAACGTTGTTTAAAACATTTGCTGAAATAACGAGGATCATTAATACCTACCATATAAGCAATCTGCGTCATATTATAATCACCACTCTCTATCAATTGTGCGGCACGTTTCACACGCATCTCTTTAATAAACTCAATGGGGGCAAGTCCTGTCAGGGTCTTCAGTTTCTTGAAAAAGACAGAACGGCTCACCGCAAGCTCCTGTACCAAATCATCCACGATCAAATCGCCATTATCCATATTCTTCTCCATTAATTCCGTCAGTTTCTCCATAAACTTACGGTCATGGGAAGACATCTCAGGCTGTGTTTGCTGTTCTTCCTCCGCAACAGGCTGAATATTCATCAGATTCGCACAATACAACTGTTGCAACTTGACACGTTGTGTCAGAATATTCTCCACCCTGGCCTTCAGGTAAGTAGCACTGAACGGTTTCGTTATATAATCCTCAACTCCCAGTTCCATACCTTCCAACTTACTGTCCATATCCGTTTTAGCCGTCAGTAAAACGACTGGAATGTGACTGGTCGCCATATTAGCACGCAAATCTTCTGTCATGGTAATACCATCCTTTTCCGGCATCATGATATCACTAATAATAATATCCGGAACAAACTTCAAAGCCTTATCCAAACCTTCAGCCCCATTGACAGCCTCTATGACGTTGAAATTTGAGATGAAGATACTACGCAAAAAGAAACGAAGTTCCAAATTATCTTCAACCAGCAACATCGTTTTGCTTTCATTCCTCTTCTCTTCATGTCCCTGAACAGATTCTTCCACCTCTTCCGGCCTCATTTCGACAGAATCAGAGAGAATGAACTCTACATTCTCCGTATAGTGCTCCTTGCCTTTCAAAAACTCAACCGTGAAACAACTGCCCACCCCCTCTTTACTATCCACACGGATAGTCGCTTTGTGCAGTTCCACCAATTCCTTAACCAAAGAAAGACCGATACCAGAACTTTGCTGATTAAACAAATTCTTGTCCAACAGATTTTCAAAACGGACAAAAAGGGAAGCTTTCTTGCTTTCAGAAATTCCTATACCTTGATCCTGCACACCAATCGCCACATTATGTTCATTTTCATGAATGAAAAGCGTAATCATCTTACCCTGTGGAGTATACTTGAAAGCATTGGAAAGCAGATTGAAGACAATCTTTTCCAACTTATCCGCATCTACCCACAGTTTCAAGGAAGGCATTTCACTTTCGAATACAAAATCAATATGATGCTCTTCGGCCAGCGATTCAAAATTATCCATGATATGGCGTACAAAAGGAACAATATCTATCTGCTCTATACGCAACTTCATCTTATTTTTCTGTATTTTGCGGAAATCAAGAATTTGGTTCACCAAGCGAAGCATACGGTCGGTATTACGTTCTACTACATGCAATTGCTCACGTACATCATCCGGCAAAGTCTTGTTTTTCAGAACATATTCCACAGGACCTGCAATCAATGTCAGCGGAGTGCGAAGTTCGTGAGAAATATTTGTAAAAAAGCGAAGCTTTATATCAGAAACCTGCTGTTCCACAGACACTTCATGTTTCAGACGATAAATAGTAAACAATATATATACTCCTGAAAACAGAATCAACAGAAAAGCAAGAATATAAATTGCCATAGCCCAAGCCGTTTCCCAAAACGAAGGCTGAATGGTGATTCTCAAACTGCGCTCATTCTCTACCCAAACCCCATCACTATTGGTCGATTTAACCTGAAATACATAATCCCCTTTCGGCAGATTGGTGTATGTAGCGGTACGTTGTTTATCCACATAATTCCATTCCTTATCAAATCCATGCAAACGATAAGCATAACGGATATTTTCAGGATAAATCATATCCAAGGCTGCAAAGGACAAAGTTACAATATTCTCCTTGTGCGAAAGTACCAGGTGTTCTGTATTATCAAGAGACTGTCGCAACAAACTGCCTGATACACCCGGAATCACCTCCTGATTGGATATTTTCAACGTTCCGAAAACAATGGATGGAACATAATTGCTTTTCTTGATATGTTCCGGTTCAAAATAAAGCATACCACGACTGGTACCAAAGAGTAGGGTACTGGAACTAAGATTCAGCGATGTCCCCTCCTCAAAACGTATTTTGCCCCCAAAATCCCGTTCATTATAATTTTCAAAACGCTGTTCGGACGGAATAAATTTACTCAATCCGTTTTCCGTACTTATCCACAGATTCCCCGTGTCATCCTCTTCTACAGACAACAGGATATCTGAAGGCAAACCATCCTTCACGGTATAGGATTTAAATACCGCCTTCCCTTCCCCGTTCATGGAAACAAGCTGGTTAAGTCCTCCCCCAAATGTAGCCAGATAAACTTCTCCTTGTGAAGTGGTGACAATCCGATATACGTTATTGTTGCTCAGACAATTCATATCATCGGGGATACGTGCATAAAGATGGAACACAATCGACTCCGGATCTTTAAAATCCTCTTTAAAACTAAGCGCGCCATCACTGCTCCCCACCCATATATTCCCCTTCTTGTCAGAAGTGATATGGCGTACACGGTAACAACGGTCATACGGAAAACCTTTCAGGTTATTTCTAGAACTAATAAACACATATTTCCCTTCAGGAGTTTTCTGAATATAATTCAACCCTCCACCGAAAGTTGCCACCCAAATGCGTCCATGCTTGTCTTCATGTAACCAGTAAACACTATTATGACTCAGGCTATAAATATCATCTTCATCATATTTGAATCGAGTAAACTTAAAATGGGTCCCCTCCTTTTCTGCCAGAATAATACCATCCCCTTTGGTCGCAATCCAAATGTTTCCGTGAGAATCTTGCATGATATGATAAGGAACTCCCCGTAACGGTCTGCCAGATTTGGCTATATCCCCCTCTTCAGTCAGAATACCCTGAAAATCTAAATCAGAAGAATAAATTTCAATCTGACCATCCCGTTTTCCCATCCAGATGCGATGTTCGCTATCTTCAAACAACGCACGTACCGTATTGGAATTCAAGTCATAACTGTGACCCATGCGGGGATAAATATGGAACTGGCTTCCTAAAAAAGTAATCTTCTCCAACCCCTTAGAATGAGTACATAACCAAAGATTGCCTTGCTTATCGGATAACATGGAATGTAATTTATTGGAAAAGTGCCAATCGGGTGAATCGGGATCATTATAGAAAGGCAACAGCCGATTTGCCTCTCTGTCATACCAAGAAAGCCCTCCTCCTTGCGGATGTACCCACAAATTACCGTTCAAGTCTTCACAAATATGAAAACTGGGATAGGAACGATCGGCACCACGAGGCTCCACTTGCATCTTTTCTTGCTTAAATACTTCCGTCAAAGGATTGAAATGACAAACTTTTCCCCATTCGGTCATCTCAAACCATGCTTCCTGCTTACTGTCAACATAAACAGAACGGAAAGCGTCTGCCGGGAATTCGGGACAATTGGATTTATTATAGACTTTACACTCTTTTGTATCCGAATGATACAATATCAATCCTTCATGGGCAGTCGTTATCAACAGTCCCGTACCTTTTATTTCATTTATAGCAATCACTTTATCCTTTACCGGCAATTCCCAAAGACGAAAGATTTCATTCTGCAAAGAATAGCACCATATCCGTCCTCTGTCTGATCCAAAATAAAGTTCGTCACCATAACTGCAAAAAGAGTAGAAGGCCTGTACGGGTTCATCTTTGCCTGACTGGATATTCACAAAATAAGAGACAGGCTCTTCTTTATCATTCGTAATCTTCAGCAGACCGTTATCAGTAAGCAACCACTCTTGATTGTAAGCATCGCTAAAAACCTGATTAATATGAACGGCATTTCCTCCACGACTATGAGTAGCATATACTTGGGTAGTTATACTGTAATCTTTAGGGTTTGTTTTCACACGGACAGCCCCCTCATTTTCAGAAAGTAGCCAAATGACACTGTCGGGCAATATTTTAATAGAAGAGAAACGCATACCCTCCTCTTCACCTTCAGCAGGGATTTGTTCGAATTTCTCTGTTCTTTGGTCAAAACGATACACACGGTAATCATACGTTTGCAGCCAAATATAATTATAAGGGTCTACTTCCAATAAGTCTACCCGGTTGTTAGTCATAGTAATTTTATTCCCTTGTCTGGCTTTATAAACTTTGAAGTCATAACCGTTGAACCGGTTGATTCCATCCCAAGTAGAGAACCATAAAACTCCATTATGGTCTTGTACCATGCTCATGATGGAGTTCTGAGATAAACCGTTTTCCGAAGAATAATGAGTAAAGATACAATTAGGCTGACTTTTTGCATAAAAAAAGAGCAGCAAAGTAAGTATAAACAGAATGTGTCTTTTCATTTCGTAGATTTTCATATATAGTATGGCAAAAATACATAAAAAACGAGAGATACTGACATACAAGTTCCTAAAAAAATAAAAGGGGCAAAGTTAAATCCCCCTTTTATCATTCTACTCTTCCCTGACACTTTCCATAGGAGCAAATAGAATTCCTCCCTACAGTGACAAAGTATTATTACTGGTAGAAAGAACAGCTTATCTCTTTAAATTCTGCAACAATACATTTCCATTTTCCACAGGATTCCATCCGTCATCACCTGCCAAAATCTGTGCTTCATTATAATTACTGATATCGTTCAGCTGCTTTCCAAACGAAGCACGCGAAGCGGTAGCCGCCCCTTCTCCTGTATTCTGATATTCAGCATAGAATACGGTTTCCTCATTTTCTTTTTTGCCCCAGTTGTTCCAACCCACCGGAAGAATATGCTTTCCCAAATCACAATGAATATAAACAGCCTGTGCATAAGGACGCCAAGGACGGGACAAATACACCTTCTGAGCCTCAGCCACACCCGTCAATTTACAGCCTATAAAAACATAGCCATATTTTTTGCCTTGATCTGTAGAAGGAGCGGTAACATAACCATCACCCAAGCTATGGATGGTGCAATCCTTAAACAATGCCGTAGACCAGCCAAAAATAAAATCCACTGTACCCTCTATATAACAATGGTCATAAAACTGACGACTGTCTTTGCCATAAGTGTACAAAGTATCCTGATTTCCCAAAAAACGACAGTTTTTGAAATAAGCGCGATCTCCACTAACAAAACAGGCCACTGCCTGCCCCACTCTGCCGGCACTATTCTCGAAAGTGATATTCTCAGCATAGAAATCGGGAGCATAGATATAACAGGTTGATGAACCGGAGGTAGACATTTCTTCTCCGAAATAGTTCTTTTTAGCAGCAAAATCATCATTTGTCAGAATTGCTCCGTCCTCACCTATCAAAGAAACACTAATCTTGCTTTCAGGAATAACCACTTTTTCTTTATATACCCCTTTACGGACTAGAATAGTAGTGCGTCCTGCTTTACGAAAATCGGGGACAGCATGAATCGCTTCCTGAATGGTAAAGAAATCACCACTGCCATCTTTTGCCACTACAAAATCATAATGACGTACAAAAGGCGCCAATGCAGGAACCTCTTTAGCTATAGCATCCACCGTCAAACCAGCAATAGTACGCGCCCCATATACATTCAGGTGCGTATTATCCTCACGCCCTTTCGGACAAGCTGCACACACACCTTCAGGAATCCACATGAACAATTTTTTTGAAGCCTCCGGTCCCATCTCCTGCACCAAATCATGCGTTATCTTGTTCATATCCACAAAAGGCACATCCAACTCTTTTGCCACGTTACGCGGAGACTCCAAATATTTTCCATGAGTATCAATCAACACTTCTCCATCTTGAGAAACACTCCCCTTTGACAAATCCTTGCGCACATCATCTTCGGCTACCGCATTTTTATTATTCCGGAAATTACGACGGACAATGGCATTAAACAACACGGGAATTCCCCCTTTAGCACGTGTTTCTTTTACAAAACGGCGTAGATTGGCATCAAAAGTAGATCCGGGATCAGTATGACGTTTCTCATCGGCCTTCTCATCATTATGCCCAAACTGAATAAAAACATAATCACCCGGCTTTACTTTATTAATTACTACCTCCCACAATCCTTCATCAATAAAACTTTTAGAACTCCGACCATTTCTAGCATGGTTTTCCACACGAATATTCTCACTGAAATATCCTCCCAGCACATGGCCCCATCCACGTTCCTGATTACCTCCCTCTAAGGGTTTGTTAGCCATAGTCGAGTCACCTATCATAAAGATAGTAATTGTGCGGTCTGCCGTAAAAGCAGAAAACAACAAGGCAACAAATGCCATCAACATCTTAATTTTCATCGCTTTCTATTTTAAATTTTGATTAAAGAACTCAAGTATATCATCCTGTATCTCCTTACTGCAAAAATGGGGCAAATCATAGAACTTGGTAGTCAACAGATTTTCTACCGATTGACTCTTCCATACATCCTGCATGGTAGAGAAAGCGCTTTCAACGCCCTTTACAGGAAAAAGTTTGTCCCGCAAGCCATTGATGAACAACATCGGTTTGGGGCAGGCGATAGATGCCACATGAGGATAATCCATCCAATTCCGTATTCCGGGAATAATCATGGAATAAGCAGACCCACCTTTGTTCTGATTATTGGTAAGTGTCATTAAGCTATCTGTAGTATTCATCCAGCACACAGCAGCGCCTGCCTTCACCACATCTGTAGCGGCACTGACCATCCAGGCACGATGTGCTCCCATAGAAAATCCCATAGTACCTATCTTTTCCTTATGAACCATGGGCAATGAGGCCAGAAATTCCGCGCTACGAATATCATCCCAGGCTATCAAGGCTCCCCAAGACATTCCCATCTGTAACATATTGGCCGCCAACGCTTGCTGTGAGTCATAGCGTACTCCTTCCTTACGTCCCCGTTCCCCCCAAAACAAGGCATCCACAGCAAGCACTACATATCCGTGACTTGCCAGATAATCACCTACATACTGTTTGTCATAACATTTTTCCGCCCAATCGTCCGCATCGGCCAGTACAGATGCTTCCACACCGAACGGACGTACCATCTTCTCTTTCCCTATCGAAAAATGCGCACCGTGATCGTGAAGCAGCAATACTGCCGGGAACGGGCCATTCCCGTCAGGAACCAACAGATAAGCAGGAACACGAGAATATTCCGAAACACTGAACAAAATCTTCTCCGCCCTATATCCATTCCGTTGCTCGGTATCTATCACTTTCTTATCAAAAGCCGTAGCAGGAGGAGCAGGCAACATGCAATCCAATAACGTTTTTCGAGCTTCCTCACGCCACTTTTCGAAATTTCGGATAGCAGAGTTCCCCCATGCCATAGGATAAGTCAGGTTTTCTTTCATCTTCTGATAGAACAGCGGCATATCATTCTGCGTTTCATAACGCATAGAAACTGTTTCCACCTTTTCTTGAGCAGAAGCCGTCAGACTTATCCCGAACAACAATAAACAAATTACAGTATTCTTCATAAACCTATACCTAACAAACTTTACTTTTCAAGGTAACTAATTAATTTTATCATATTATCAATATAATCTCCAACAGAGATGCACAATTCTCCGGTGGTACACGGATAAGGTGATGTATCGTGCTCGTCCCCTACAAAGGTAGCTATATATTTCGTTTCCTCACTAGGTCCTGAAACAGTATATGGCTTATACGGGTTCGAGGTTGACTTTAAAGGAGAGAGCCAGCAACCGTCCTTAGTCAGTGATTTCACCAATTTCCGGGCAACTTCTTCCGTAGCTTTTCCACGTAAACGAGTATAATATTTAGGTAAAGGAACCAAATGATCCTGCAGCAAAGGTGAATTCTTCGCCAATTCGGATACAGGAAGTTTTTTCACTTCCTCATAACGACGACGCAGTTCACCAGGATTCACAAAAGTTGCCGAATTATAATGAGCTATTGTATTTTCTATATTCTGATCTATATAATAAGTACCGTTTTTCACATACTATAACGAATTATCATGCTTGGTTTTTAACAGTACCTTTTGGTCATGGCTGTTTTACAGGGGTTTCCGACTTTTTAATATATAATATCGATTAAACTAAAAATCATACGTGATGAATTAATCTATTTATGTCAATATATAAGCCATTTTATTGCCGTAATTCGCTTGGAATTAGTTGTTCGATAAATAATTATAAATATCAAAATTTATAATTCTAAAGTGGAATAGATTTGTAGATTTTCTATTCCTTGTGACTAATTTGTCCCGATTTATTCATTGACGTTATGGGTTTTCCATGATATCATTCTAGTCAGTAATTCACCTTTGGAAAATTTTCACAAAGGCGTACGACAGTAGCGACGACAGCGTCGGTACACTCTACATAGCAGGAGGAAGTTACGGTAATGAGAAAAGTAGAAATCATTACAGCTGAACAAGCAGCTCAGCTCGTAAAAGACAACGACACGATTA
>OGYO01001938.1_pt1 | contig 11196 bp, 9 predicted proteins | sample 1576561 | NCBI WGS metagenome assembly OGYO01 (sample SAMEA3541507, study PRJEB24748) | human gut metagenome | biome: human gut; feature: human-associated habitat; material: faeces | place: China | collected 2012 | reverse complement strand
TGCCAGTACTACAATTTTTAAACTCATATACTTTAATATATTTGGTATTAGTAATGTTCTGTTTTGGCGGCAAATTTAAGCAAACTATTTAAGCGACAAAAGGATATGCCGATAAATATGCACATTTTTGTGAAGTTTGAGCAATTTGTCTGCATGCTAGTATTCGTCCAAGAAGCGCAGAAAAACAATATTTTCTCCCACTTTCACTCTTCCGCTTGCTATCCATTCCGGTTTTACACGGAAGGTTTTAAGACATTTGTCTATTTTGTTGGTAATGAGTAAAGGCTGTTTCTTGTTGTATTCCAGTACTTTTATTTTTCCTTCTTTATTTATAGAAACCTTTGCTTTGACATTGCGAATCGTTTTGCCACTGTTGGATTTACTTTTATCCAAATCTATCCAAAAGATGACGGAGGCTTTGGGTAATTTTCCGTCTTGTGTTATGTTATCGTTTACCTTTTTCTGTTGTAGGGAAACAAGGGGGAATGTGTCTGTAGCGTTTTTCAGAACGGTTGCGTGGCTGCCGGTGGATATAGCCAGAAGCAGGGTGATTAGCATCTTTTTCATGTTCTATTTTTATTTATGGTTGTACAACTGCCTAAAGGTAGGAATTTATTTGAGAATGAACGAAATAGGAAGGAATAAATTTTATTTAGAAAAATAATTGTTAGCTTTGTCATCCTATTTAGTCGTATTTTGTTATTACGAAAATAGGTATGTACTATAGTAGTAAAAGAAATATTAAATAAATGGATTATGAGAAAGTTGTTATTTTTATTTGTAGTGACAATGCTTAGTGTCACTGCTATGGCGCAGGATGTGATTTATGATAAAACCAATGATGCGGGAGTACGTACCGTGGTTTGTTCAGGTATGGACTTGGGAGTATCAAATGGAATGAATGTGTATGTGGCTTTAGCGGGATTTCAGTATAAAAGTACGATTCGTTACTCTTTGGCTGTGACCATCGGCTCAGGACATGAAGTGGAAATCCCGGATGACAGCAAATGTTTGCTGACACTGGGCAATGGAAAGGTATTGGAACTGCCTACTGTTTCGGGAGGTGCTTCTGTATTGCAATCCATTGATATCGAATGGGGTGATGTATATCAGACATTCCGTCGTTTCGGATATTACAATATCAAGGCAAAAGACTTGAAGAAAACAGGTAAGAATGGCATTGACCAAATCGAATTCCAGCTGGCTCCGTCCAATTATGTGGTCATGTTTAACCAGGATGAATTAGGCGGATTGTTGACAGGTTCTTTGTCGGTGATTAATAATCTGTTTGGAAAATAAGCATTATACATAGAGGCAGTTAAAGTGCCTTACCTCTCAAACAAAACGTATTCTACGCTGTTTATCACTATGTTTTGAAAATTAAGTGATAAGATTATGGCGAGAATACGTTTTGTTCTTTTTATGTTGTTTCTTTCTTCACTGGGGGTGAAGGGGCAACAGGCGGAAAAATATTTGTCTCATCCTCTGCCTGCCGGATGGCAGGAGCAGGATGCCATGTTTCAACAGGCTTTGCCGGTGGATGACCATTGGTGGAAGGTGTTCGAAGATGTTACCCTTGACTCACTCATCCGTGTGGCGGTGAAGCAGAATCCTTCGGCATTGATGGCTATGAACCGTATGGACATGGCAAAGGCGAATCTGAGAATTATGCGTGCCGGATATTATCCTTCCTTGTCACTCGATGCCGGGTGGAGCAGGCAGCAAACCAGTGGGAATACCGGAACCGGACAGTCTCAGTCGCGTGTGGGGTATTTTGATGCCGGAGTGAAGATGAGTTGGCAGGCAGATGTGTTTGGTGCTATTCGTCAAAGGGTGAAAGCTCAGAAAGAGAGTTTTGCCGCCAGTCGTGAAGAATATAATGCTACGATGGTTTCTCTTTGTGCAGAGGTAGCATCTGCTTATTTTAATCTGAGGGAAGCACAGCAGGAATTAGGCGTATTGCAGCGTAACGCCTTGTCGCAGAAGGCTGTGGTGGAAATTACAGAAGTGCGTTATAATACCGGTTTGGTGTCGAAACTGGATGTCGCACAGGCCAAATCTGTTTACTATAGTACATTGGCTTCCATTCCTTCTGTCGAATCCGGCATTATCCAATATACCAATGCATTGGCTGTGTTGTTGGGACTTTATCCACAGGATGTGGCGTCATCTTTGGAAAACAGTCGCCCGTTGCCGGACTATATAGAACCGGTGGAAGTGGGAGTACCGGGACAACTCTTGTTGCGGCGTCCCGATGTGCGTGCGGCAGAAAGGCAAGTGAATGCACAGGCTGCACTGCTTGGGGCATCCAAGTCGGATTGGTTACCTTCTTTCTTTCTGAACGGTTCTTTGGGTTATGCTTCGCATGATATGAAAGACTTGACAAAAAGAAGCAGTATGACTTGGAGTATTGCTCCTTCTATAAGTTGGACTATTTTTAACGGAGGGCAACGCCTGAATGCGGTGAAACTGCAACGTGCTCAATTGGATGAGACAATCAATCGGTTCAACAATACGGTGCTGACGGCTGTGCAAGAGGTGGATAATGCAATGAGCAGCTACCGGAATTCCATTAAGCAGATTGTGGCTTGCCGTGAGATGGTGAATCAGGGAAAAGAAGCGTTTAAACTTTCTCTTGACTTGTATAAGCAGGGGCTGAGCCCGTTTCAAAATGTCTTGGATGCACAGCGTTCACTGCTTTCTTATGAAAATGCCTTAGTGCAGGCACAAGGTTATTCGTTGATTTGCCTTGTACAGATGTATCAGGCATTGGGAGGAGGGTGGTAAGATTCTTATAACAGAAGTAAAATAAATTAAAGCCTATACCAAGATATGAAAAAATTAATGATAATCATTGCACTGACCGCTTTTACTTTGACGGCTTGCAATAAAAAACAGTCTTCCGGCACGACAATGGAAGCTTTGCCTATTGATGTTGCGCGTCCGATGGTGCAGAATGTCACACTCACAAAGGATTATCCGGGTTATCTCGAAGCTGAATCGACAGTAGATTTGGTGGGAAGGGTCAATGGAGTATTGCAGGCAAAGAACTTTGCTCCGGGTTCGCGGGTAAAGCAGGGGCAGGTGTTGTTTGTGATTGAACCGACGCTTTATGAAAATGCCGTCAAGCAGGCAGAGGCGGAGCTTAAAACGGCTCAGGCCAATCTGGATTATGCTGTCAGCAGTTATCAGCGTATGAAAGAGGCTATAAAAAGCGATGCGGTGAGTCGCATACAATATTTGCAGGCTGAGAGCACCGTTACTTCGTGTGAGGCGGCGGTCAGCAATGCAGAAGCTGCTTTAAAGACAGCACGAACCAATCTCAGTTATTGCTATGTGAAAGCTCCATGTAGCGGTGTGGTGGATATTTCCAATTATTCGGTAGGTGCTTACATCGGAGGGGCTTTACAACCTGTGAAATTAGCGACAGTTTATAAAGATGACCGGATGTATTCTTATTTTAATATCGCGGATAATCAATACCTGACTTATCAGTTGGTACAGGAGAACAACAGCAAGATTCCGGCTGCTGCTCACTTCGTTACTTTAAGTTTGGGTACGGATGGTAGCCGGACATGGAAGGCAAGATTGGATTACTTGTCTCCGAATGTAACGTTGACAACGGGAACACTTCGCCTGCGTGCCGAGTTGGATAATCCCGAAGGTACGCTGCGCCCCGGATTGTTTGTCAGTGTGACGCTGCCGTACGGCGAAGCGGACAATGCCATATTGGTAAACGATGCTTCTATCGGTACGGACCAGCTTGGAAAATATCTGTATGTGGTGAATGATAGTAATATTGTCAATTACCGTCATATTGAGCCGGGACAGTTGACGGATGGAAATATGAGAATCGTTAAAAGCGGACTCTCTCCGAACGAAAGATATGTGACCAAGGCTCTGTTGAAAGTACGTCAAGGCATGAAAATTAATCCGGTAATGGAAAGTGGAACCACCAAAAAACAATAATGTATGTTTTCAAAATTCTTCATAGAACGGCCTATATTTGCCACAGTACTGGCTTTGTTATTTGTGGTGGCCGGACTTGTTACATTAAATATATTGCCCGTGGCGCAATATCCCGATATTACGCCGCCTACCGTGCAAGTCAGTGCGGTATATCCGGGAGCTAATGCTGAAACGGTCGCACAGACCGTAGGTATCCCCATTGAACAGCAGGTAAACGGTGTGGACGGAATGTTGTATATGAGTTCCAATTCCTCTGCATCGGGCGCTTATTCGCTGACAGTGACTTTCGAAGTGGGAACGGATATCGATATGGCAACTGTGATGGTACAAAACCGTGTCAGTGTAGCATTGAATTCTTTACCCGAAGCTGTGAAGGTACAGGGAGTGACGGTGCAGAAGCAGTCATCCAATATTGTGATGATGCTTACACTGAGCGGTGACAGTATTTATGATGGCCTTTATCTGACCAATTATGCCAATTTGAATCTGGTAGACCAGTTGACCCGTGTACCGGGAGTGGGAGCGGTGAATGTCATGGGAGCCGGTGATTACTCCATGCGTGTATGGTTGAATCCCGAAACCATGCGTATCCGCAATATTACTCCGCAGCAGGTTTACTCTGCCATTCAAAGTCAGAATATGGAAGTGTCTGCCGGTTATGTGGGACAGCCCATCGGCAACTCGGCCGATAATGATTTTCAATATACGCTGAATGTAAAGGGACGTCTCTCTACTCCCGAAGAGTTCGGCGACATCATATTGAGAGTGGAAGACCAGGGGAAAGTGCTCCGTCTGAGGGACGTTGGCAGAATCGAGCTGGGCAGTGCCGAGTACGGAGTTGTTTCCAGGTTGAAAGGACAACCTACGGCTGCTATCGCCGTCTATCAGCTGCCGGGAAGTAATTCGCTGGATGTATCCAAGGGAGTTCGTGCGCGCATGGCGGAACTGGCCGAGACATTTCCAGCCGGGGTGAAGTACAATGTGACGTTGGATACCACAGATGTGGTGCATGACTCCATTGACGAAGTGATGAAGACTTTCGTGGAAGCGATTATCCTGGTGGTGCTGGTTATCTTTTTCTTCCTGCAAAGCTGGCGGGCGGTTCTTATCCCATGCTTCACTATCCCTGTATCCCTTATCGGAACATTGGCAGTAATGGCTGCCTTGGGCTTCTCTATCAATACGCTGACTCTGTTCGGGTTGATCCTGGCTATTGCCATTGTGGTGGATGATGCCATTGTGGTGACCGAGAATGCTACCCGTATTCTGGACGAAGGGAAACTGGATGCTCGTGCCGCTACCGAGCAGGCGATGGGGGAGATTACCGGGCCTATTGTCGGAGTGGTGCTGGTACTGCTTGCCGTATTTATTCCTACTACGCTGATTAGCGGTATTTCCGGGCAGCTTTATAAGCAGTTTGCTTTGACCATCGCGGCTTCTACAGTGATAAGTGGTTTCAACTCATTGACCTTGACTCCGGCAGTCTGCGCTCTGTTGCTCCGTCCCACCCCGACGCATAAAGCGCGTTTGTTCCTCTGGTTTGACAAGATGAATGACTGGATGCAGCGGGTTTATGACGCTTCGGTAAAATGGTTGTTGGCACGGCCGGTCATTGCTATCGGTTCTTATATCGTAATCTCAGTCATTGCTATTCTGATGTTTGTAAAATGGCCCAGCACCTTTATTCCTGAAGAAGATGACGGATATTTTATGATTGCCATTCAGCTTCCGGCAGCTTCTTCTTTAGAGCGTACACAGATGGTGGGTAAGCAGATTGATGCTATTTTGTCAGAGTATCCCGAAGTGAAGACTTATTTGGGCGTAAACGGGTTCAGTATCATGGGAGGAGGGCAGTTGCCTAACGCGGCTACTTATTTTGTGGTGCTGAAAAATTGGAAGGAACGTGCTGGCAAGGAGCATACGGCTCAGGCAGTGGTCAATCGTTTTAACGGACAGGCATATGCCATGATACAGGAAGCTCAAGTCTTTGGTATTATTCCTCCTGCTATTCCAGGTATGGGCAATACGGGTGGTTTACAACTCGAACTGGAGGATCGTAAGTCTTTGGGTCCGGAAGAACTGCAAAAGGCGGTTGAGGCTTTGCTGGTCAATTATCACACTGAACCGGCCATTGCTTCCATGAGTAGTATGTATCAGGCAGATGTCCCTCAGTATTTTCTGAATATAGACCGTGACAAAGTTCAGTTGATGGGCTTACAGTTGAACCAGGTGTTCTCTACATTGGGGTATTACATGGGACAGGCTTATGTCAACGACTTTGTGGAATTTGGCCGTATTTATCAAGTGAAACTGGAAGCCGGTGAGCAGGCACAGAAGGTGATAGATGATGTGCTGAAACTGAGTGTGGCCAATTCAAAGGGAGAGATGGTTCCCTTCAGCAGTTTTACGCAGATAGAGCAGAAGCTGGGTATGGACCAGATAAACCGGTATAATATGTATTCGGCCGCTTCCATCACTATCACTCCGGCTGCCGGAAGCAGTTCCGGACAGGCGATAGAGGCTGTGGGGAGCTTGATAAAAAATCAATTGGGCAATGAGTTTGGTTATGAATGGACTTCAGTTGCTTATCAGGAAACTCATTCCGGTAATACCACTACCATTATTCTGATTATGGCGTTGCTGGTGGCATATCTGGTGTTGGCGGCACAGTATGAAAGCTGGACAAGTCCGGTCGCTGCTGTGATGGGCTTGCCCGTAGCTATTCTGGGTGCGATGCTCGGTTGCTGGGTGATGGGAGTTCCGGTCAGTATCTATACGCAGATCGGTATTATTCTGCTGATTGCTTTGTCTGCGAAGAATGGTATTTTGATTGTGGAATTTGCCCGTGATTACCGTAAAGCCGGCAATCCTATCCGTGAGGCGGCATACGAGGCAGGGCATGTGCGCTTGCGTCCTATCCTGATGACCTCATTTACCTTCGTGCTGGGTGTGATGCCGTTGTTGTTTGCCACAGGCGCCGGTGCCGGTAGCCGTGTGGCGCTGGGTGCGGCAGTGGTATTCGGTATGGCAGTGAATACGATTTTTGCTACCATTTATATTCCTAACTGGTATGAAGTGATGCAGAATATTCAGGAGAAATGGTTGACTAAGAAAAAATAATTGTTTTTAGCCGGAAAGAAAAACGCTTTGTTACCTTTGTCGGTAATAAGGCGTTTTTAGTATCTTTGCGGAAAAACGAATGTAATATGGATACAATAAATAGCGAACTTACCGATTTACTTCAGCAGATAGGAGTGCATCAGGAAAGCATGGGACTGACTCAGCGTATCATTATTATAGCCGGTATTATTATCATTGCTTTTGTGGCAGATTATTTTTGCAGAAAAATAGTAGTTCCTACTATAAAGAAACTGACGGCAAAGACACAGGCTACTTGGGATGATTATCTATTCAATGATGTTGTACTGGATAATATATGTCATCTCATTCCACCTGTTATATTATATGTATTGCTTCCTTTTGCTTTTCCGCATGAACCCATGACTTTAACATTTATCCTTAAACTATGCTGGGTATATATCACTGCTGTGTCAATGCGTTTGATTTGTTCTTTTCTCACTTCACTTTATACCATTTCCAGTGAACATGAGAAGTTGAAGAATCATCCGTTGAAAGGGGTGTATCAAATGTTGAAGTTGATAGTGATATGTATAGGAGTAATTATTATTATCAGTACACTGATTGATAAAGACCCGATGAATATCCTGACCGGTTTGGGGGCTTCTGCGGCTATTCTGATGTTGGTATTTAAGGATACCATTATGGGGCTGGTTGCCGGGGTACAACTTTCAGCCAATAATATGCTTCGTCCGGGTGACTGGATTACTATGCCTAAATATGGGGCTGACGGTACGGTGATAGAAGTGACATTAACTACCGTGAAAGTACAGAATTGGGATAATACTATAACCACAATTCCACCGTATGCTTTAGTAAGTGATTCTTTTCAGAATTGGCGCGGTATGAGAGAAAGTGGCGGGCGAAGAATAAAACGTTCACTGAATATTGATATGACAACAGTGCATTTCTGTACTCCCCAACAGTTGAAGAACTTTGAGAAACGCGGCTGGTTGGAAGGATTTGAAAGGACCGGAAAAGAGGAGGTGAATCTGCATGTTTTCCGCCATTATCTGGAGCAGTATTTGCGACATCACCCACGGGTGAATACAAGCCTTACCCTCATGGTACGGCAACTTCAGCCTACTCCGCAGGGCTTGCCCATCGAACTTTATTTTTTCTCAGCCAATAAGGATTGGATACCTTATGAACGTCTGCAAGCCGAAGTTTTTGACCATGTACTGGCTGTTCTTCCCCAGTTCGGATTGAAAGTATTTCAAAGCCCTACGGGAACTGATATATTGGCGCTTTCAAAACAGTAGGTTTCTTATTTGTCATGTAATTCCAGCACAAATCGGGTTCCTTTCTTGTATTCGTTATCCAGATGCAAAGTACCATTAAGTTTATAGGCGATGAGGCTGCAGGTCGGTAAGCCCAGTCCATTGCCTTGCGTTAAGTCATGGATTTCGGCAAATGGCTTGAACAGCTTTCCTTTTATTTCGGTCGGTATGCCTGTACCGGTATCGGTAATGATAAACTGTCCTGTGTGTGCACTTCTTTTCTTAAACTCTAATGTGATTTTACCGTTATCTGTGTGTAGTGCAGCATTTCTCAATAAATAAAGCAAGATGCGTTCCAGCGCTTCTGCATTTGTCTTAATATTTACTCTCGGTACATTGAGTACGGCTTCCACTTCGGGTTTGAAGTTTGTCTTGGCCTTTTCCATAATGGTTTCGCACAAGGCATTTATATTCATATCTTTGAGCGGATAATGTTCCTCACGTGTCTCTTCCAAAGTGACGTATGTTTGAATGTCAGTCATGAGTTTTTTCAAAGCTTCTATATTCTTTTGTAGGATTTTGGCCGAGAACACTTTAGTCGCTTCTTCCATCGTGTTAAGAGTCGGTTCTATCTGTGTACTGATGTTACTGATGAATCTTGACTTTTGTTCATTATTCTCATTAGCGATACCCAGACTGTGTTTTAACTTTTTCACTTGGCGTATATGTTTGAAAAGTAAGGCGGCAAGAAATACAAGCGCAGCCGCAAGAATGGCTGTCAGGATACAAAGTGCAATGATAATGAAAAGATTGATACTTATCTTATCTTCTTTTTCTTGTAACAATTGCCGGTTTTCATCATATTTTTGTTGCAGGGTTGTCAGTTTCTGAGCTGCTTTTACTGTTTGGATGGAATCTTGCCAAGACGTGTAGAGCTTACGCATGGCACCGGCCAGTGGCGCATTGTTGTTCTGTTCTGCATAACTCAGCATATCTTTATAGCATTGCTCTATGCCTTTTTCGTCTTTTCCTTTCGAACGTTTTCGAAACAGTTCTTTATAGCATGCGAGGCTTTTGTCCGGCATACCGAATGTTTGGTAATAATTAGCCTCGGTAAAGAGAAGATCTTCCGATAAGGAATCCGATTTTATTTGGTCTGCATAAGTATGCAGTTGATTGAGTTGTTTTTTACATTGCTCTGCATTTTTCAGACGGGTGTACATGCGTAAGCGTTCTTTGGTCACCTGATAGCGGAGTGGATAATTTGCTTTTTTGGTTTCTTGTTCATTGGTATAAATCAATGCATCCATCTGACGACAGGTGGCGAAAGCTTCTTTATATTGTCTGTTTTCGGTAAAGAGTATGCTGACGCGCACTCCTTCGTCTATAGCTTGTTTATATTGTTTCTTTTCTGCCAACTGGGTAAATTGGGCCCACTTGGAATTTAATTCTGTAGTATTAACGCCCGATGCTGTCGTAGAAGTTTGTCCTTGCCCTGCCAATACGCAGAAAGCAAGTACTAATGTTAGAAGGTTTTTTTTCATCTGTGATACTGCTTTTCTGCAAATATAACCTCATTTGAAAAAAAATGTTCTTAAAAGTGCAACTTTTTTCAGAATACCTGCGTCAAAAGACTAGAAAACCATATAAAAAAGCGAGTATGAAAAGAATTATGAATAAAATCGATTATGATTTTTGGTGGGAAAAAATAGCAGATTATGCAAAATTGGTGGGAAGAACAACGGCTCGTCCGGTACTTTTATTATATTATGTGTTGAGGAGTCCTGAAACTCCGTCATCGGATAAAATGTTAATAGTTGCCGCTTTATCTTATTTAATACTCCCGATAGATTTGATTTCTGCCAAACGGTTGCCCGTCATCGGCTGGATAGATGAGGCATTTTCTTTAGTCTATGCTTATAAGAAAGTGTGCAGGTATGTCACTCCCGAGATAGAATCGGAAGTGGACAATATACTGGAACGATGGTTTCCTGAAGTAAAATATGAACTGATACAGGAATGATGCCGAATGGTATATCATTAGGAATAAGTTTGACTCTCTAAATAAATTTTTATAGGGATAATCCTTATTTTTATCTGCTTAGATACTAATATGAACCACATAGCGCCTTATACGCGTTGTGTGGTTTTTTTTTATTCTATAAAAAAACAATCTTTGTGAATTAAATAAGGAACAATTAAAACAATAGATACTATGTCACAAGAAAAAACATCTGTACCGGGTATGGAAAATTCATACTATGCAAACAAGAAGAACAATATGTATTCGAGAACTACAACTCCTGACATGGGAAGTCGCGGAACAATGGTTCCGGGAATGGAAGAGGTGGCTCCCAATGTTGGCCGGCACGAATCGAGTGCCAAAGGGGGAGGCAGTGAGTGGGCGGACGAGCTGTGCGCCGTGCTCGCGGGCAACATTGATTTCGCCTGCAACTATATCAAAACGCGCTTCGACGGCGTGGAGGTCACGAAGCCGGAGGGTACATACATACTCTTTGCGGACTGTACAAAATGGTGCGAAGCGCACGGAAAGACCATCGACGACGTGGAAAGAGCGTGCTGGGACGTCGGTGTCGCGGTGCAGGACGGGCGGCAGTTCCACGGTCCCTGCCACATCCGCATGAATCTCGCGCTCCCTCTCTCCCGCGTGCAGGAGGCCTTCGACCGGCTGGACAAATACGTTTTCAACGCATAAAACCATATGAAAAGAGCCGATGGCGTTTTGCCATCGGCTCTTTTACAGGAAAGCCTCGCAGAGCTTGCGCCCGCCGGCGCAAAGATAAATCAAAACATTTTTGCCGGCGGCGTGTACGTCGGCAAAAATCAGCCATCGACGGGCAGGAAACCC
>OGYO01001936.1_pt1 | contig 11200 bp, 9 predicted proteins | sample 1576561 | NCBI WGS metagenome assembly OGYO01 (sample SAMEA3541507, study PRJEB24748) | human gut metagenome | biome: human gut; feature: human-associated habitat; material: faeces | place: China | collected 2012 | reverse complement strand
CAAGGCGGACGATTTCTATAACGGGCGGCTGCCTGTTCACGTGCGGTGCCTTTTGTGAACAGGTCGCCGAACGGCTTGAAGAAGGCGGCGCTGATGCCCAGCTTGGGGGCCAGCGTGCCCACCAGTATGCCCAAAACCATGCCGATGCCCATTTGCAGGGGCAGGCCCATTTTCTTGCGTGCGCTCATAGGAACCTCACTGCGTGTTGCGTAATGTCACGATACTGTCGCCGACAGTAAGCAAGATTCGTTCCGCACGCAACGTTTTCCTTGCCGGGGAATATGGCGGGGGAGGGACCTCTGGGGCGTTACAGCGGGCAGCGCATGTCATACCAGCAGGCCTGGCCGTGCTGGCTGTCGGAGCGCCCCAGCAGCCGGAAGCCCAGCGAGCTGTAGAAGGGGATTAGCCGTTCCTTGCAGGTGAGGACCACATCTTCCTTGCCCCGCTGCCGGGCCACTTCCAGAAAATGGCGGACAAGGGCCGCGCCGATGCCCTGATGCTGCCGCTGCGGATCCACCACCAGCCCGAAGACGGCCTGATGCGGGGCCTCCTCACGGTGCAGTCCGGCATCGTGGTAGAGCTCGTCCCGGCAGGTATCGAAATCGGTCATGCAGCCGTTGATATGGCCCACGATGGCGCCGTCATCCTCGGCCACGAAAAAACAGTGGGGAAAGACGGCAAAACGGGCGGCAAAGCTTTCCGGCGAGGCGGCTTCGGCAGGGGGAAAACCGCGCGCCTCCAGAGCGGCGATGGCGGGCAGGTCTTCGGGGCGGGCTTGTCTGATATGCATGGGAGCTCCTGGACGGGGCCCGCCGGAGCGGACCTTGAGATTGATAACGGGCCGTCGCGGGACGGCATGACGGCTCGAAGGATGTCCGGCCGTCCAAGGGAAAAGGTTTTTCAGGGCGGGAAACAGGAGCACCTGTGCCCCTGTGTGTGCCGGCAGAGGAAACAATGTCTCTTTTCCGCCGTCCGTGACGGATGGGCCGCGGCGGTGTCCGCCAGTCCCCGGGGACTTACGGACACCGCCGGAAGAGAGAACAGGGGTTGCTTCCCGCAAGGGCGGCACGCGTTACGCTGCCTTCTCCGTGAACAGGTTCCTGCGGGCGGCTTCGGACCGGATCTCCTTGCGGTAGCTGTCGTGCTGACGCAGGTAGAAGGCCAGCGCGTTGGCGAAGTTGTCGCCCAGCAGCCCGTCGAGGACCTGGCTGGAGATCTCGCGTTGCAGGCGCAGCAGGGAATGCAGGGCCAGGATGCCTTCCACTTCTTCCGTGGGCATGCTGCCCAGACGACGCCAGAAGATGTCGTGCGAACGCGGCAGATAATACCACATGTACATCAGGTCGAGCAGATGGACGATGGCTTGCCGGGCGGCGTTGGGGTCCTTTTCCAAAAGCTGCTGCCAGAACTCGCGGGGCTGCTCCTGCATCAGGCGCCGGATGGTGGCCTGGGGGAAGAGCAGGGCCAGCTTCACGAGATTGTTGAATATCTGGCTGAACTTGCTGTCGTACTCCACCACTTATTGCCGGAAGGCATATCCGATTACAATGCGTACGTCTTGTTATGTATGTGCGCCGCGTATGTGCTGCTGATTAGATCGGCCGATGTATATATTTCTTCTTTCGTTTGCTGTCTGGCATTGTGCGCGGTGTCTTTGCTTCGGGCGCCGCTTTATACGTTTATCGATTGCGCCCTGATTTTTTTCATTTTCGGTTCGTTGCATATCGGTTTGTTTTTTCCGGTAAAAAAACGCGAGCTGCGATTTCTTAAATACGGTTTTTTCTTTGTTTACCTTTTGTCGCTTTTGGGAATACTGAATCCGTCGCTGTATCGCGGCGAAGCCATTCTTTGCTTTCTTCCGGTTCGCAGACAACGATCATTTCCTGTTTCTCGAACTGATGGATTCTGTAAACTCCACGCTCCTCAATTCCGTGAGCACCTTTTTCTTTTCTGAAGCAAGGTGAATAACTCGTCAGAGTCTGTGGAACCTGATCTTTCTCCAGTGTCTGTCCAATGAATTTACCAATCATAGAATGCTCACTTGTTCCGATCAGATAAAGGTCTTCTCCTTCAATCTTGTACATCATGGCATCCATCTCAGCAAAGCTCATAACACCTGTAACAACATTGCTTCTGATCATGAAAGGTGGGACGCAATATGTGAATCCTCTGTTGATCATGAAATCTCTTGCATAAGAGATAACTGCTGAGTGAAGTCTTGCGATATCTCCCATCAGATAATAGAAACCATTACCTGCTACTCTTCTTGCAGCATCGAGATCGATTCCATTGAATGACTCCATAATCTCTGTATGATATGGAACTTCGAAATCCGGAACAACCGGCTCACCGAATCTCTCAACTTCTACGTTTTCACTATCATCCTTACCAATCGGTACAGATGGATCGATGATATTTGGGATAATCATCATGTTCTTTTTCAGTTTTTCTTCTACTTCTTTCTCTTCTTCGGAAAGTTCATTGATACGTCCATTGCTCTCTGCAACTTTCTTCTTCAGAGCTTCTGCTTCTTCGATTTTTTTCTGAGCCATCATTGCTCCGATTTCCTTAGAAGCTTTGTTCTTCTCTGCGCGAAGTGCTTCTACTTCCTGTTTGATTTCTCTGTTTCTCTTGTCCAGTTCAATTACTTCATCAACAAGTGGAAGCTTCTCATCCTGAAATTTATTTTTGATGTTCTGTTTTACTACATCCGGATTATTTCTTACAAATTTGATGTCTAACATGTCATTTACCCTTTCCTGTCTAATTTCTTTTTTACTATTTATTTTCTTGAAAAATAGCTTTCTCAAGACTTTCTCTTTCTTCCTCTGCCAGCTGAATTGTACTCTCACCTTTTACAATATCTTTCACATATGCATAACATCCCTGACGACTATGCATTATATTTAAAATCCATCCAGTATTGTTTTCATCTAACATTGTAATTGCAAAACTTAATTCGCCTCCCATTTCATGGAATGCATCATATTTTACGATTCCGACTTTCTGGTAATGCGTTCTCATTTTATTATAAAGTTCTGCAATCTCCTCACGGTTTTCTTCTACCTGATCTACGACTTCGTCGATCTTGTCAAACCGTTCAAAAATGGATTCCTCCAGTGATTTCCCATTCTTTCCCTTCATAAAGGTATTAAATACTTTTTCCAGGTGTTTATACTTATCATACACTAACACAAGTACGACAAGCAAGGCTACCTGCAAAATAAGTAAAATAAGAAATGCGTAGAATGGATCAATTCCCAGATTGCCAAATACTCCAGTCACTTCTACCATCTCCTTTTTAGTTATGCTGTATTGTCATGAGCAACTCATAGATTCTTTCCAGATCATCCGGTGAGTAATACTCAATCTCAATCTTTCCTTTTCCATTTGCTTTCGCGTGAACACTTACTTTTGTACCGATCAGACTCTTCATCTGCTCTTCAAGATTTGTGTATACGAACTGATTTTCTACTTCCGGCTTTTTTTCTTCCTTTTTTGGATTCTTCAGAGCCTTCACCAGTTTCTCTGTCTCGCGAACACTAAGCTTCTCATCAAAGATTTTATTGGCAAGCATGTACTGCTGCTCTTCATCCTCGATTGCCAAAAGAGCTCTTGCATGGCCTGTACTGATCATATCGTCAATGATCATCTGCTGAACTCGTTCATTCAGTTTTAATAATCTCATTGAGTTCGTAACCGCAGTTCTGCTCTTTGACACTCGTTCGGCAACTTCATCCTGTTTCAAGTTGAATTCTTTCAACAGTCTCTTATAAGCCATTGCTTCTTCAATCGGATTCAGATTTTCTCTCTGAATATTTTCAATCAAAGAAATCTCAACGATTTCCTGCTCCGTAAATTCTTTTACGATAATTGGCACTTCTTTCAATCCTGCCAGCTTTGCTGCGCGCCATCTTCTCTCACCGGCAATAATCTCATAATAGTCCTTCTTCTTCTGAACAAGAATCGGCTGCAATACACCAAACTGCTTAATTGAATCTGCAAGTTCCATCAATGCATCTTCATCAAAATCTTTCCGCGGCTGATCCCGATTTGGTTCAACTTTATTTATTTTCACCATGATCGGTCCTGCCTCTAAAATTTCTTCTTTCGGAGTTGCCTTTTTCTCGTCCGCTTTTACAGAAGGTTTTGCGCTTTTAACGTTTTTGTTTGGGATTAGACTATCCAATCCTTTTCCAAGTCCGCTCTTCTTCACAGGCATACTTATTCTCCTTTATTAATCACTTCTTCTGCTAAAAGCATGTAACTCTCTGTTCCTTTGGATTTTGGATCATACAGATTGATTGGGAGTCCATAACTTGGTGCTTCAGCCAGTCGGACATTTCTCGGAATAATTGTCTTATAAATATTTTGGTTCAGATTATCCTTTACATTTTCCACTACCTGTAATGATAAATTTGTTCTTGCATCGTACATTGTAAATACGACACCTTCCATTTCAAGTTTCGGATTCAGTCTATCCTGAACAAGTTCAATCGTATGCATCAATTGACTTAATCCTTCCAGTGCATAATACTCACACTGAATTGGAACAATCACCGAGTCAGAAGTAGTCATTGCATTAATTGTAAGCATGCTCAATGCCGGAGGGCAGTCAATAATTATAAAGTCATAATTATCTTTTATCTTTTCAACTTCATCTCGTAAAATATATTCCTTATTGTCAACGCCAATCAGTTCAATCTCAGCGGCTGATAAATCAATACTTGACGGAAGCACATCTACACTCAGATTTTCTATTGGTTCCTTGCAAATACACTCCTCAATTTTACACTTACCAATAATAAGTTCATAAATTGTCTTTTCAACCTCATTCTTATCAACGCCCAATCCACTGGACATATTTCCCTGAGGATCCATATCTATAGCAAGCACTTTTTTTCCCGAACTAGCTAAAGAGGCCGATAAGTTGATTGCTGTTGTAGTCTTACCAACTCCACCTTTCTGATTCGCAATTGCTATCACTCTACCCATTATTTTTACTCCTTTCTCTCGGACATTCATTATTATATCACCTTTCTTTTCATTAATCTAGAACTAATCAAATGTTTCACGTGAAACATCGTTACTGTTCACACAATGTGCGACCAACAACGCATCTCGCCATTTTAAATCGCCTTTGGCGATAGGGCGAGATGCATTCAAGCCAAAACATGCATCCTCCGTGTCAATCAGCGAAGTGATTGACACGGGAGTGAACAGTAACGAAACATCTTCCTTTTCATTTCCTCATTTTCTAAAATGTTTCACGTGAAACATTGTGTTTTCTCAGTTATTTCTAGTACTGCATTTTGTAAATAACTGTATTATACGCGCAGGATGCGGATTCGATTGTGCGGATCAAAAATGTTTCACGTGAAACATTTTTAGAGATAAGCCACTATCTTCTATAATTAAACATTAAGATTTTTTCGCTTTATTTGAATTTAAGAATGTAGTATAATAAAGTAAGAGTTTCTTTTAATTCAGGCTCTTACTTTTATATAAAACAAACCACTATTATAATAAGGAAGGTGAATAATTTGAGTATTAAGAAAAAGCTGACTTTTTTTACTACTTTAGCAGGAGTTTCTCTCGGTGCAATGCATATTGCCAACCGTGTATTAGAATATATCTCAACTGCTGATAAATTAATCAATTCTGATGAATATGAATACTATAACTGGAGATTTGGCAAAATCGCATATAAGAAAACTGGTGAAGGATCACCTTTACTTTTAGTGCATACTCTCAATGTATGTTCTTCTTCCTATGAATGGAGAAACAATATAGCGGAACTTGCCAAGTTCCATACTGTATATACAATTGATCTTTTAGGCTGCGGTTGTTCCGATCGTCCGGGATTAACATATACTAATTATCTGTATGTAGAATTAATCACGAACTTTATCAAACATATTATCGGAGAAAAAACTGATGTAATCGTTTCTGGTGAATCCTGTCCATTTGTACTGATGGCCTGTGCAAACGATGAAACAATTATAAATAAAGTTATTATGATAAATCCACCGAATTTGGTAGGCTTGGCAAAGATTCCTACAAAACGTAGTAAATTCATAAAGAATATCCTCTATTCTCCTATTCTGGGTACATTTATCTATAATATGTATGTAAATAAGAAGACAATTGCTCATGCCCTCTGCTCTTCTTATTATACTCAGAATGAAATTAGTGAAAAAGATATTCTCACCTACTTTGAAGCAGCACACAAAGAACATACAAATTCCAAATATCTTTTCGCCTGTCAAAAGACGAGATATACGAATGCAAATGTTCTTCACTGTCTGAATAAATTAAATAACAGCATCTCCATTATTGTAGGAAATAGTAATCCTGAAAATTCTTTGGCAGCCAGTGAATATCAGAACTATCTTCCTTCGATTGAAATTGCAGGAATGGCCAAAACCAAACAACTTCCTCATATTGAAAAATGTGACGAATTCATTGAAAATGTAGAAATTTTCTTGTCAAACGCTGAAGAATGCGAATAAAATATCGCATAAATCAGAAATTTTACTCGCATCATTTTTTTCTAAAAACTAGAGTTATCCACATTTTCCACATGAGATATCCACACAGAGTGAATATCTCATGTGGAAAATGTGGATAACTCCTTCTTTTTTTGATGATATCTTCTTTTTAGGATTATTTTCTGACTATTTCAGCATTTTTCAACAATACACTCAAAAAGGAAGACCTGTTCACTAGAATGCCAGTAAACAGGTCTTCCTATATTTGCTTATTTTAATGGTTCCTTTGCCGGTAATCCTGCTTTTCTAGGATATTTTCCCGGTGTCTGCTTTGTTTTTTTTATTTCAACAAGTGCACGACCCATGTCTGTTCCAGGTAATTGGAACTTATCCACATTCTTTACTTTTCCACCTAACAGTGAAATCGCATGTTTTGCCTGATGGATTTCTTCTTCAGAATCTCCACTTTTATAAGAAACAAAACTGCCATTTACAGCTACAAATGGAAGGCAATACTCACTCAATGTTGACAGATTCGCAACAGCTCTTGAAATGCAGAGATCAAACTGCTCTCTGTATTCCTTTTTCTTTGCAAAATCTTCTGCTCTTCCATGAATTGTACTGATATTTTCCAATCCTAATTCTTCAATTACCGCATCTAAGAACTTAATTCGTTTATTCAGTGAATCAAGAAGTACAACCTTCAGATGCGGAAATGCAATCTTCAAAGGAATCCCCGGGAAACCGGCTCCTGTTCCGATATCAATCACACTCTGGATCTTCTGCATCTCCTGTGTTCTTGCGATTGTCAGACTGTCTGTAAAGTGCTTCAGATTCACTTCATCATACTCCGTGATCCCTGTCAGATTCATCACTTTATTCCACTCAACAAGCATCTCATAATACTTGTCGAACTGCTGCTTCTGCCTCTCATTTAATGTGATTCCGATTTTTTCTAATTCTAGATCAAATTTACTCTGTGCGTTCTCTCCCACTCTATTCTCCAATCATTACTTCCAACGGAACAGTTTCACCAATCCTACAATACCATTCCGCGGAATATTAATATAGCATTTTTAAATTCTCATGTATTGCTTTAACTAACCATTTATTTACTGCTCAAATATACAAGAAGTACAGACACATCTGCCGGTGAAACTCCTGAGATTCTGGATGCCTGGCCGATTGACGACGGACGGATCTGATTCAGTTTCTGCTTTGCCTCAAGACGAAGGCTCTGAATCTCATCATAATTAATATTTTCCGGAATTCTCTTGTTCTCAAGCTTCTTAAACTGCTCTACCTGACGCATCTGACGCTTGATATAACCATCATATTTGATATTAATATCAACCTGTTCTTTCACATCATATGGCAGTTCTTCTCTGTGCTTATCGATCGGTGCGATCTTCTCATAAGACAACTCCGGTCTGCGGATCAGCTCTGCAAGTGTTGTTCCTGATGTCAGCGGTGTACTTTCATAAGATTCAAGCAATGCCTGTACAGCTTCTGTAGTACCTACATTTGTGTGCTCCACACGCTCGATCTCTTTCTCGATCATCTTTTCCTTTTTCAGCAGTTTCTGATATCTCTCCTCATCGATCAGTCCCACTTCGTAACCAATCTTTGTAAGACGCATATCTGCATTATCCTGGCGGAGAAGCAGTCTGTACTCCGCGCGTGAAGTCATCATACGATATGGTTCATGACTCTCTTTTGTAACAAGATCATCGATCAAAACTCCAATATATCCCTGAGATCTGTCGATCACGATACCTTCTTTTCCCTGCAGCTTTCTCGCCGCATTGATTCCTGCGATCAGTCCCTGGGAAGCAGCCTCTTCATAACCTGAACTTCCGTTAAACTGTCCACCACTGAACAGACCTTCAATCTCTTTGAATTCCAATGTACTCTTCAACTGTCTCGCATCAATGCAGTCATACTCGATCGCATACGCATTTCGCACGATCTTCGCATGTTCCAGTCCCGGTACACTTCTGTACATTGCATACTGGACATCTTCCGGAAGTGAACTGGACATTCCGCCGACATACATTTCATTCGTCTCAAGTCCTTCCGGCTCGATAAATACCTGATGACGGTTCTTGTCCGGGAATTTCACAACCTTATCTTCGATCGACGGACAATATCTCGGGCCTGTTCCTTCAATTGCTCCTGAATAAAGTGGTGAACGGTCCAGATTGCCACGGATGATCTCATGTGTTGTCTCATTCGTATAAGTCAGCCAGCAGGACGCCTGATCGATCTGAACACTCTCAGGATCTGTAGTAAACGAGAACGGTACAACCCTCTCATCTCCTTTCTGCTCCTGCATCTTGCTGAAATCAATCGTATTTTTATCAATACGCGCCGGTGTACCTGTTTTGAAGCGATACATCTTAATTCCGAGTGCTTTCAGGCTATCTGTCAGATAGTTGGCACTCTGAAGCCCGTTAGGGCCCGTATGTGTGCTTATTTCGCCGTAAATACAGCGTGCCTTTAAATATGTACCCGTACAGAGTACAACGGCCTTACAGCGGTAAATAGCACCTGAGTACGTCTGTACTCCTGTGATCTTCCCATCCTCTGCCAGGATCTCTGTCACTTCCATCTGACGGATATCCAGATTCTCCTGGTTCTGAAGCACCTGACGCATTGTTTTACTATAATTTGCCTTATCCGCCTGTGCACGCAGTGAATGCACGGCAGGACCTTTTGAACTGTTAAGCATCTTAGACTGGATAAATGTCTGGTCAATGACTTTTCCCATCTCTCCGCCAAGTGCATCCAGCTCTCTGACCAGATGTCCCTTTGAGCTTCCTCCGATATTCGGATTGCATGGCATCAGCGCAATACTGTCCACACTGACCGTAAAGATCACTGTCTTAAATCCAAGTCTTGCAGTCGCAAGTGCAGCCTCACAGCCCGCATGTCCTGCGCCTACAACGACAACATCATATTCATCTTTATTTTCCCATACAGAACTTGCTGAATATTTCATTTACTAAATCTTCTCCTATTGATTCTCCGGTAATATTTCCAAGTGATTCATAAGCATCCATCAGATCGATCGAATAGAAATCCTCCGGCATGCCGGCGTCAATGCTGAAAATGACTTTCTTCATACTCTCTCTCGCATTGACCAATGCATTTTTCTGTCTTGCGTTTGTAATATAAACCTCTTCATTGAATGAGAGATCTCCCTTTAAGAACATTGCTTTCACAGTGTTCTCAAGTTCCTTGATTCCCTGCTCTTCCTTCGCAGAAATCGCAATCACAGGAATCTGCTTCTGAACACCCTTTTGTGAAATCCTTTCGCGGATCATCTCTTCTGTCACTACGGTATCCAGATCCGACTTATTAAGCAGAATCACTGTTCTTTTATCATAAATCAAATCAAAGATTTTTTCATCATTTTCGTCAAGATTTCTTGATGCATCTACAACATAAATAATAAGATCTGCCTCTTTTGCGTATTCTTTCGCCTTATCGACACCCATTTTTTCCACGATATCGTCTGTCTGACGGATTCCGGCAGTATCAATGATATTCAAAGTCAGTCCCTGCAGACGGATCTGCTCCTCTAAGACATCTCTTGTCGTTCCTTCAATATCTGTAACAATCGCACGATCATGCCCCGCCAAAATATTCAGAAGGGATGACTTTCCTGCATTCGGTTTTCCAAGAATTACTGTCTGGATCCCCTCTTTCATGATCCTTCCATCATCCGAGGAATCAATCAGTTCTTTCAGCTGATCGATCACCTCTTCTGCTGCCTCCTTTAACACCTCACCGTATCCATCAACACTGATATGCTCCGGATCATCCAGCGCAGTCTCAATAAACGCTGTATGATAAATAATCTTCTCACGGATCTCTTTGATCCTGTTCTTCACACTTCCCTTGAGCTGGCTGATCGAACTCTGCAACGCATACTCATTTTCTGATGTGATCACATCGATGACCGCCTCTGCCTGTGACAGATCCATCTTGCCGTTTAAGAATGCCCTCTTGGTAAATTCTCCCGGCTCTGCCGGTCTTGCTCCCGCCTTTAAGACCGTCTCCAAAACTCTGCTTACAACATAAGTTCCACCGTGGCAGTTAATCTCAACTGTGTCTTCTCCTGTAAATGTACGAGGTCCGCGCATCACCATCACAAGTACTTCGTCAACTGTCTCATCTCCATCCATTATATGTCCATAATGAATCGTATGCGTTGGCACTTCTGTAATCGTTTCTTTCCCTTTATATACACGATCTGCTATCTCCAGCGCTTCACTTCCGCTGATTCTTACAATTCCGATTCCCGAATTAGTCATACCTGTAGAAATCGCTGCAATCGTATCCTGATTCATGCCTTATTTCCTTTCTGTTTTCCTGCTCTGTGCTTGGCACACTTCCTGCTTCCAACTGTTTTTTCTTTACAGTATTTCCTTTTTTCTATACTTTACATAGAAAAAAGGACGTTCCACACCTCACGAAAGTATCCGTGAAGCGTAAACGTCCTTTCGCTTCCGATTCATAAACAGTATTATTTCTTCAAAGTAATAACAACTTTTCTGAACGGCTCTTCTCCCTCACTGTGTGTCATCACATAAGGATCTGACTGCAGTGCTGAGTGGATGATTCTTCTTTCGTAAGGATTCATCGGCTCAAGTGCTACCGGTCTTCTGTTTCTCTTTACCTTATGTGCAATGTTCTTTGCAAGG
>OGYO01001934.1_pt1 | contig 11206 bp, 9 predicted proteins | sample 1576561 | NCBI WGS metagenome assembly OGYO01 (sample SAMEA3541507, study PRJEB24748) | human gut metagenome | biome: human gut; feature: human-associated habitat; material: faeces | place: China | collected 2012 | reverse complement strand
GGGAGCAATCGGAATTTTATGTGATACTAAGGTGATTACGCTCGGACGCATCTGGTCTTCAGAGGTTGCTCACTGGGATGAGAGCGAGGTCATTCCTCTGCCTGAGTTGATCGAGACGCTCACCGCAAGCTGCATCAAGGCTGGTCTGGGTGCTCCCTATCCGCTCGACAATGCAGACCAGCGCGCACTTGCGCCTGCTGGCTGGGGACCTGCACGTTACTGGAAGCTTCCCGACTCAAGCGGAACGATCGGATTCATCACTTCGGTGTCCGACCATTTTTGTGCTTCTTGCAATCGCTTGCGCCTTACCGCAGATGGCAAGCTGCGCCTGTGCCTTTTCTCCGATGAAGAGCTCGATGTAAGGGCAGCGCTTCGACAGGGCACCACAGAAGATGTTGAAGCGTTGTTCTGGCAAGCTATGAAGCAGAAACCTGAAAGCCACGCTGCGCGAACCGGCACGGTGCGCGAAATGGTCCAAGTGGGTGGCTAAGCGCTAAAATAGACGCGGACGATACGAGCTGCGATCGAAGAGGAACCGATGGCAAACGAATTGAAGCTGAACCACTTAACTGAACAGGGCAACGCTCACATGGTCGATGTGTCTGAAAAGGCCGAGACCAAACGCATTGCCATTGCTGAAGGGTTCATCACCATGCAGGCTGGAACGCTCGCCACGGTACTTTCTCATCGTGCAAAGAAGGGCGACGTGATCGCCACCGCGCGCATCGCTGGCATCATGGCAGCAAAGAAAACAAGCGAGCTCATTCCACTCTGCCATCCGGTCATGCTTACTAATGTGACCATCGATCTGCTTCCCATCTGGGGCGATGATGCGCCCGCGACCGAAAAGCAGGCAAGCCATGCAAGCGGTCCGCACCCCTGCGGCATCCATGTGGTGGCTCAAGCATCACTGGTAGGAAAGACTGGCGTTGAAATGGAAGCGCTCACCGCTGCTTCAGTTGCCTGCCTTACCATCTATGACATGTGCAAAGCAATCGATCGCGGTATGGAGATCGGCGAAGTGCGCCTTGTGCACAAAGAAGGCGGCAAGAGCGGTGTTTGGCACCGCTCGTAGCGGTGGGTCCTTCCGCTCTTAAGAATAAGACCTCTGAAACGAATTCACTTCTTGATAAAAGATTCCATCTTATTGATAGCTTTTAAACTATTTGCTGAATTTCTCAATGAATTGTGAAGCTGGAAGAACGAAGGAATACATCTGATAAGCGCTATAGATCGGTTGCTTCAATAAAGACTGAATACCCGCCGGGCGCTCTTTATACTCATTCTTATCAGGCTAGCTCTCCAAGAAAAGATTCAAGGTGCTTGAACAAGTCATGATTCAAAGAATAGTGCATCCATCGACCGTCTTTTCTTGATTTGACCAAACCGCAACTACTCAGAAGCTTCATGTGATGAGACAATGTTGGCTGCGCTATGTTAAGAGTGTCGAGCAAGTTACAAGCGCATATCTCTTCTTGCTTAGCAATGAGCATAACGATGCGTAATCGATTTTCATCTCCAAGAATCTTGAATACCTGCGCGGCATCCTTTGAAGTCATCGCTAAACCTCTATCCTCACATAGTTCGATATTTCTCTATATTCTCTTACGAATGATGCTCGGTCAAGAAACTTACTTACTCTGTAGTGCAACAAAGCAGCTTTTCGACCTCATCAACTTTGAGCACCTTTCCCTGCGAGACGATTTTCCCGTTCACGAGAAGCGCAGGCGTGGACATGACTCCTGCCTCAGCTATCGCGGCTGGGTCTGTGACGTATTCGACGCCCACCGAACCGTCTGCCTTCGAAGCAGCAGCCTGGGCGTTCTCGTGGAGCTGGTGGCAGCGCTTGCATCCCGGGCCCAGCACCGTGAGCGTGATAGATTCCGCCCCAGGCGCATCGCAGGCGTCCCCGCAGTCGCACGGCGCAGCGATATCGCCCTCGGGCAGCTCCACGATCTCCATCTCGCAGCAGCAGCTCTCCTTCTTTTCTTCCTTGCCGAATATCTTTCCGAAAAGTCCCATTTCTATATCCTTTCTCTTAAGGGTCTCCTGTCTTTGTTTTGCCCGCATGACATCACGGCATAATGAGCGTGAATGCGAAGCCGGTGCCTATGGCAACGAGCAGGATGCACAGTACGAACGTCACCACCATCGGCTTCTTGAATATACTGTTCAGAAGCGAGACCTCGGGGATGGAGCACCCGGCACCGCCCAGTATGAGCGCGATGACGATGCCCGAGGACACGCCCTTCTCCATGAGGATGCCCGCGATCGGGATCATCGTCTCCACACGGATGTACATGGGTATGCCGATCACTGCGGCGAGCGGGATGGCCCAGAGGTTGTCCGCGCCCGCGAATCCCTCAAGAAGCTCGGTCGGCACGAACCCGTAGATGAACGCCCCGATGCCTGCGCCGAGGAGCAGCCAGCCGAAGACACCCTTGAACAGCCCAACGGCATCCGTAAGGGCGTACTTGCAGGCCTGCGCTTGCTTCTGCCAGAACGTTCCCTTCAAGTTCTCCCATGTTGCCTCGTCGCCCCCGCAGCATCCACCCTTAACGGCAACGTTCTTGATGTAGCGCGAGAACCCGATCGCGTCGAGCACGAGCCCCGCGCATACCGCGAACGCGAAGGTAATGACGGCGTAGACCGCCGTTGGCACGGGACCGAAGAACACGAGCAGGAGCGCGATTATCGCGGGGTTAAGTATCGGGGAGGTCATCAGGAACGAGATAGCTCCTGAGAAGGGCGCGCCGCTCTTGAAGAGGCCCACCAAGACGGGGATGGTGGAGCACGAGCAGAACGGCGTTACCGCGCCGAGCGCAGCGCCCAGAATCGCGTTGGTCACCTTGTGTGGACGCGAAAGTATGCGCTTGATGCGGTCCTTGGACACCCACACTTGCAGCAGGGCTACGAAGAAGCTTATGGCGACGAAGAGCAGGAACAGCTCTCCAAACAGGTAGACGAACGTGCCTAGGACGTTAAGCAGGTTCTCCACGGTGAATAAGCTATCGAACATTTCCATCTCCTTGGAGGCCATCGGGGCTGACAGGAAGGAGCTTGGAGCTCGAACATCCGCCGACCGAGACCTCGCGAATCAATTTGTCAGTTACCGTTTGCGAGGCTGGCAGGCTCACACCGACCTGCACCTGTACCTCCTCTTACATCTGCACATGGCAGTCTCCTTCACGCGAACAGGGGCTGTAGCCAGTTGAACACATAGCCGCTTATGATCATTCCGACGAGACAAAGACCAATGAATGTAGCAAGCAACTTCGGCTTGACCACGCGTGAAAGCATGGTGAGCGATGGAATCGACAGTACGGTAACGCTCATCATAAAAGCGAGTATGGTGCCAAGGCCGACACCCTTCTCAAACAACGCTTCTGCAATAGGAATGGTCCCAAAGATATCAGCATAGATCGGTGCGCCAACGAGCGTGGCAAGCACGACTGCAAACGGGTTGCCATCACCAAGAATTGCCTCGATGATTTCTTGCGGAATCCAATTGCGAATAAGCGCGCCTATCGATACGCCAATAAGAATGAACGGAAACACTTTGCGGAAAGTCTCACCAGTTTGCCCAAGAGCATAGGATATACGTTGCTTTTTCTTCAGGCTTTGCACCTGTGCAGCATCAAGTGGTTCACCCCGCACAAAGTCAGCGACCTGATCCGACATCTTCAATTTCTGAATGATCGAACCTCCCACAACCGCAATGATAAGACCAACGATCGTATAGATAAAAGCAACGTGCGGTCCAAAGATACTCATGATGAGAACGATTGAGGCAATGTCTACCATGGGAGAGGATATGAGAAAAGAAAAAGTAACGCCAAGGGGCAAACCCGCACGCGTAAAAGCAATGAACAACGGAATGGACGAACAGGCGCAGAAGGGCGTTACCGTTCCGAGCAGCGCCCCCACCACGTTGCCACTAGAACCTTTGAAACGCCCAAGAATGCGCTTGCTTCGTTCGGGTGGAAAGTAGCTCTGAATATAGCTGATGATGAAAATCATCACACAAAGCAATATAACGATTTTTATGGTGTCATAGATAAAAAAATGAAGGGTTCCACCCCATCGAGACGAAGCATCCAGACCAAGCGCATCGATGAATATCGCAATCAGATCCGAGAGCCACTGCATCTTAAGAAGTTGATCCATTAAGAACGATCCAACAGCGTCCATATTTCCCCTATATATTTATAATCATCAATATAACGTATTTTAATAATATTGATAGATTTATATATGTCAATATATTAGGAACGACACAGCACTTCGGTTTGGCTGAAGAGCTTTTATTCGGTGTTAGTGGCCTTGCCCATCCATCATCGCGAGCGCATGCTCGAGCACCTCGTTCACGGCCTCCCAGTTCTCGCGCACTGCTTTTTCGCTTCCCGGGAAATTGATCACGAGCGTCTTACCACGCTGCATGCACATCGCGCGCGAGAGCATCGCACGGTTGGTGAACTTCATGCTATAGGCGCGCATGCCTTCGGCAATGCCGGGAACCGGACGGTCGCATACATCTTCGGTGGCTTCTGGTGTAACATCGCGCGGAGAAAGCCCCGTACCACCGCACGTGATGACGACATCAGCTTCGAAACGACCGCACGCTGTCACGATCGCTTGCGCGATGAGCGAGCGTTCATCAGTCGTTACGACATGCGAAACGCACGTCCATCCTTTTTCGGCGATAAGCTCTTCGAGCACGTTGCCTGCCGTATCGGTTTCGAGTGTACGCGTATCTGAACAGGTGATTATTGCGAACTTCATGAGATAACGCTCCCTTCCTCAACGTCGAGCAAGATGCACTCGACTTGCGCACCCGCTACAACGCGCTTGCCCTCTGGCACCCCTGCCGGCAGCACCGCCAGGCAATTCCCGCGCTGAAGCGTGCCGAACAGGCCCGAATTCTGATTCTTAGCAGGCACGACTACGAGCTTGCCCTCTTCATCATGCGTAAGCGTAGCGCGCAAGAGCAGCACACGCCCATCCTTCTTCTTGCGATCCTTCGCGAGCGTTGCCTTCACGCGGGGACGCTCGAAAGTGGTGAAGCCCTGCATCTTGCGCAGCGCTGGACGAATGAACATCTCGAAGCCGCAGTAAGCTGCTGCCGGATTACCCGAAAGCCCAAAGACTGGAACGCCTTCCACAAAACCGAAGGCCTGAGCTTTGCCGGGGCGCATGTTCACGAGCGTCATCTCAAGCGCACCCATCTGCTCGATCACATCTTTGATGAAGTCGTAATCACCATTCGATGCACCGCCCGAGGTAACCACGAAATCATGATTCATGAGCGCGGTTTCCACAGCATCGCGGATCGCGATGAAGTCGTCTTTGACGATCGGGAAAATAGTAGGGATGCCGCCAGCTTCTTTCGCACAGGCAGCCAGCGCATAGGCATTGCCGTCGCGAATCTGCCCAGGACCAGGCACGACCGTAGGCTCGACCAGTTCACTGCCGATCGAGATGATGGCCACCTTGGGGCGACGATAGACCGGAACCTCCATGATGCCGCAGCTCGCGATGAAACCGACCCCTGCCGCACGAATCACTTCGCCTGCATGGATCGCCACTTCGCCACGCGCGATCTCTTCGCCTGCTTCACGGACGTTGCTGCGCAGCGCCGTAGGTTCCGTGAACGCGACGCAAGATCCCGCACGGCCATCGCTTCCTTCGTAATCGACCAGCTCGTATTTGACAACCGAATCGGCGCAGGCAGGCACGGGAGCGCCGGTCATGATGCGCACGCATTCATCATGTGCCAGATCGCCTTCATAGGTGGAACCAGCGGGGATCTCCGCAACGACCTTCAGCTTCACAGGAGCATCTGCTGTTGCGCCTTCGATCTGTGCTGCTTTGAGTGCGAAGCCATCCATGGCTGCATGGGCGAACGGCGTGATATCGATATCGCTGGTGAGATCTTCGGCAGCCACGCGCCCTACCGCATCAACAAGACTCACCTGCTCAACTTCAAGCGGATGGATGTTCTTGAGGACGATCTCGCGTCCTTCTTCGATGCTCACCATCTCTAGATCTTTCATCATTTCCCCTTCTTGATGTTCCCTATGATTCCTTATGATTCCCTTTAGACCAGGTGCTCTACAAATCGTGTTGCGCCTTCAAGTACGTGCGCATCGAATAGAGCGTTATGTCGCTGCGATTCACCACGCCCACGATCTTGCCCTTGTCGAGCACGGGCACCTTCTTCAAATGATTATCGCCGAGCACGCGGCAAACTTCGGGAAGCGTAGCAGAAAGGTTGATTCCCACCACGCCTTTCGTTGCCACATCCATCACGTTCATGCGCATAAGCGCGGCAAGCTTCTCGTCGAAGGTGTCGTTGTCGTTCGAAGCCTGCATGATCATGACGATCGGGTCGGTGTAGAGATGGCTGCGCTTGGAAAGGAAGCGCATGATGTCGCCATCGGAAACGAACCCGACCGCGCGTCCTTCACTGTCCACGACCGGCGCCGCGCTGATCTTGCGCTCAACGAGCACGCGCATCACATCAAGCACCGAAGAGCTTTCGGGCACCGTGAACACATCGGCAACGGCGGTAATGATATCCTTGACGGCGGAGAAGGTAGCGACTATCTCTATGGGGGAGCCGGAAACGATACATATATTTTCAACATCGGATATGGCACAGATACAATTAACGACAGCGAGGGTATCAATACGATCTCATTCGGCAGCGGTCTCTCAGCAGATACTATGTCCGTTTACAGAACTAACTGGAACGATCTTACTATCACATTTGATGGAATTGAGGACAAGCTGATCATTCAGAATTACTTTACGTCTGAGGAAAACAGAAACTTCAATGTAAACTTTGCAGACGGAACAAGATATGCATACGACAGCGAGGAAAATCCTCTGAAACAGGTCCATGCGACTGAATACGATGACTGGATGTCAGCATGGAGCGATAACGGCATTGTTATTCACGGCGACGGAGGAAACGATACGCTTAACGGCGGCGCCGGAAACGACGCGCTTTACGGCGGAACAGGAACCGATTATCTGTACGGAAATGACGGAGATGATATCCTTGACGGCGGAGAGGACAATGATTATCTGAACGGCGGCAACGGAAACGATACATATGTATTCGGCAGAAATTACGGTACGGATATAATTGAGGATTATGACGGAAATAACAAGATCGTATTAAGCGGTATTGATCTTAACGAGGTCACATTTACTAAAACAAACCAATCCGAACTGACTGTATCAATAAACGGCAGCGAGGATAAGCTGACTATAAGGAACTTTAATTCCGAAAGCTTTATCTTTGAATTTGCAGGCGGAGCAGTAGGAACAGTAAATAAGGATACCTGGGAGCTTGAGCTTAGTCAGCCTGCAAGCAATGAAATATCTGAGAAAGATGTCATACAGTCAAACGCCGAGCTTCTCTCGGATATCTATTCAGACGAAAGTATGTCTTCAGATTTGCTCACAGAAATAAACGACACCGTTCTGATTGATTCTTCAAGCACTGTTTCTGCGGCAAAGGAAACAGAGGAAACCGCAGATCAGACGGATATACAGGTAATGATACTGACCGAAAATATGTCCGCTTTCGGTACGGAGAACAACGTTTCTGACAGTATGAGCATTAGTGATCCGATGCAGGATACGTCAGCTTTGAATCAACTGCTTGTCGGTACGCAGGCAGAGTAATATAAATTCTGATTAAAAGTGCGGCAGTAAAAAAGCTGCCGCATAATTTATGTAAAAAGGAAGTCGAAGCATGGAGAAAAAACAAGACAGCGGACTTAGCTGCTTTATGATAGTTATGAAGTTTCACGGTATACCTATCACAAAAGAGCAGGCTGAAACGCTATCAGTTCTTGATCCCGAGCAGAAAACCGGAGAAATAGAAATAATAGAATCCGCAAAGAAATTGAAAATGCGGGCAAAGCTTTGTAAGCTGAATTTAAAAAAGCTGAAGGACGTAAAGGCGCCGATTATTGCAAAGGATAAAAACGACGTATTCTTTATTGTCGCAAAATCTCAAGGCAATAAATTCATGGTCTTGTTTACGGACAAAACCCAGCCGGAGATAAAATCCCGCGAGGAATTATCTGAAATCTGGGATGGCACAGCGATCCTTGTTACAAAAAAAGGAATAATGGACAGAGAAGCGGTATTCAGCTTCAAGTGGTTTATACCCACGATACTGAAATTCAAAAAGGAATTTATACAGGTACTGATAGCCGTATTTACAATACAGATTTTAGGAATCCTTACTCCCGTTATGACTCAGGTCGTTGTGGATAAGGTTTTAGTCCATAGAAGTATGTCGACGCTTAACGTGCTTGCAATCGGTATCGCAATTGTATATATATACGAGCTGATTCTGTCCCTTGCCAAAAACTATGTGTTTACCCATACGACAAACAGAATAGATGTTATGCTCAGCTTCAAGCTGTTTCGGCATTTGTTCGCACTTCCCTTGAAATACTTTGAATCAAGACGAGTCGGCGAAACGGTGGCGAGAGTAAGAGAGCTTGACAGTATCAGAAATTTTCTGACAGGCACTCCGCTTTCCTCAATGATAGATTTTATTTTCATAATCGTATACATAGTAGTATTGTTTTTCTACAGCAAAATGCTGACAGTTATCGTCCTCTGTTCTATACCCGTTTACGCAGTACTTTCGGCCATCGTTACTCCCCTTTTCAAAAAAAGACTGGACGAAAAGTTTGAAACGGGAGCGAACACTCAGTCTTTTTTGGTTGAATCCATAACGGGAGTGCAGACCGTAAAATCCTATGCCTTAGAGCCAAAGTTCGAGAAAAAATGGGGCGATTTGCAATCCGATTACGTAAAGGCAAGCTACAAAACCTCTATGGTTTCCGCAACCGCCGGAACGACCGGACAGTTTATTCAGAAGGTATTCGACCTGTTGATTCTGTTTTTCGGCGCAAAAGCGGTAATGGACGGTAATTTTACAGTGGGGCAGCTTGTGGCGTTTCGAATGCTTTCCGGCAGAGTAAGCGGTCCTGTTTTAAGACTGGTACAGCTTTGGCAGGAATATCAGCAGGCGTCGCTTTCAGTAAAAAGAATCGGCGATATTTTTAATACAGCCCCTGAACCGATTCTAAACGCAAATCAGACTGCTATGCCCGGCGTTCAGGGTAAAATTATATTCGATCAGGTGCATTTCAGATACAATCCGCAGGGCGGAGAGGTTATCAAGGGAATGAGCTTTGAAATAGAGCCTGACACTATTGTAGGAGTCGTAGGCAGAAGCGGTTCGGGAAAGAGCACCATTTCAAAGCTGATTCAAAGACTTTATTTGCCGGAGGGCGGTAAAATATCCATAGACGGAATGGATATTTCACTTGTGAATCCCGCAATGCTCAGAAAGCAGATCGGAGTAGTATTGCAGGAAAACTTTATGTTCAACGGGACCGTAGCGGAAAATATTTCAATTCACTGCTCAACAGCAAGTATGGAGCAAATCATTCATTCTGCAAAAATAGCGGGCGCGCATGATTTTATCCTTGAACTTCCTAACGGCTATGAAACGATTATCGGCGAAAAGGGCATGGGACTTTCCGGAGGTCAGAAGCAAAGAGTCGCTATTGCGAGAGCAATACTTAACAATCCCAGAATACTTATATTTGACGAGGCTACGTCTGCTCTTGACTATGAATCTGAAAGCATTATCCAGAATAATCTCAAGGAAATATGCAAAGGAAGAACAGTGCTTATTATTGCTCACAGGCTTTCAACGTTAAAGGACGCGCAGAAAATCATGGTGATTGATAAGGGCAATCTTGTGGAATACGATACTCATGAGAATCTGATGAAACGTGAAGGGCTGTATCATTATTTGTATAACCAGCAGAAAAGGGGCGATATTGATGAATAATAAGCTGACGGAATACGTATTGAAGCACAGCAAAAGCAAGGATAAGGAGCTGAAGTATGATTTTATGCCGTCCTTGCTTGAAATTATTGAACGCCCTGCCCATAAAGCGGGAACGGTAATAATTCTCGGAGTTTTTACGCTTCTGATCGCGGCAGTCATTTGGGCTTGCCTTTCGAAAATAGACGTGGTAGTTACTGCCGGCGGAAGCGTTCAGCCATCAGGAAATGTAAACGTGGTGCAGGCCTATTCAGGCGGAACAGTAAAGTCAATAAACGCTGCCGAAGGAGAATATGTGAAAAAGGGAGACGTTCTGATAGAGCTTGATACGGAATCCCTTGATATTGATACAAACCAGCTTAACAGTCAGAAAGAAATTCTTGAAGCACAGCGGAAAATATATACAAAGATTAAAAACGGCGACGATATTTCAAAGGTTAAAATTGAAGATTACGAAGCTGAGCTTAAACCGTATATTCAGTCAATTATGGATGCAGACGCAAGCTATAATAACACTCTTGACAGTCTTAAGAAGGATAAGGAAAACGCCGATTTAAATCATCAGATTTCACAGCTGCAGCTTGAGGAATACGAAGAAAGCGGAACACGCCGTCAGGTTGAAATGCAGGAGCTTATAGTAAAGCAGAACGAGCTTGCGCTAAAACAGTCGGAAACGAAAATCAAGGATACAAAAATCCAGTACAGCGCACAGATCAATTCAAAGCTTTCGGAGATAAGCGGTCAACTTGACGAAATAGAAACCAGCCTTGAAAAATACGCCTTGTCTAAGGATTATCAGTATATAACGGCGCCTGTAAGTGGATATATAAACAACGTAAATGTGAACACCGTCGGAGCGGCGGTAACGAACGCACAGGAGCTTGTAACGATAGTACCTGATAATATGCCTGTTGAAATGGTGTGCTATGTAAAGAATATGGATATTGCCGACATAGAAATCGGAATGGAAGCGGAAATCAAGCTGGAGGCGTACCCGTATAACAAGTACGGAACGGTAAAGGGAAAGGTGAAATATATCAGTCCCAACGCGTTTGTCAGCGAGCAGACGGGTAGCGTTTATCTTGTGAAGCTTGAAATTACAGATAAAAATGATGAGATAGATGTGATTTCAGGATTATCCGGAAGCGTGGAAATAAAGACGGATAAGAGAACGGTTATGGATTACTTCTTAGAGCCTATTAAAAAAGGCTTCGGGGAAGCTCTGAGGGAGAAATAGTTTTGAAATTGACACCTTCCCCCTATCACAGTGAAACGGGAAAGTTAATAAGGAAAAGGCATATATATAAATACAAA
>OGYO01001928.1_pt1 | contig 11214 bp, 8 predicted proteins | sample 1576561 | NCBI WGS metagenome assembly OGYO01 (sample SAMEA3541507, study PRJEB24748) | human gut metagenome | biome: human gut; feature: human-associated habitat; material: faeces | place: China | collected 2012 | reverse complement strand
AGGCATCGAGCGCATCAGAGGGACGGCCGGCGGCGGAAAGCGCTTGGCCCATGCCGGCGTTGAGGGCGCGCGTATCGTCGCGCGGGCCGGCAAAGTCGATAGCCGTGCGATAGGTCTCAACGGCGTCCGCGGGGCGGCCGAGCTTGATGAAGCAGCGGCCCAGATCGCCGAGGGCGGCCGCAGGAGCCGGGTTGGCGCCGTCGATGGCAGCCTGACGGAAGGCGGTACCGGCGTTGGCATAGTCGCCCGACTGGAACAGCGCGTTGCCCAGACCCAAGTAGGCCTTAAAAGGCGTGGCGTAGGAAGCATCCTGGGTAGCTGCAGAGAACGCCTGGGCAGCCGTGGTGTAGTCGCCCACCGCGGCGAGTGCCTTGCCGCGGTTGGTGAGCAGGGCGCCGCGCTTGCCATAGGCGCCGTCGTTGAGGGCGGCAGCGTAGGCCTCGGCGGCCTCGGCGTACATGCCCAGATGCATCAGGGCGTTGCCACGCAGGTGGTCGGCCTCACCCATGATCTCGTTGGGAGTCTTTGCCGCGCCAAGCATCTGGGCGGCAGCGGAAAAATCACCCGCGCGATAAGCGGCGCGGCCCTGTTGGATCAGCTGGCTATTCAAGGAAGTCCCCTTTACTCGTGAACGATCTCGACATGAACGATCTCGTCGCCGGCGCGCAGCTGCGAAATGACGTCGAGGCCCTCGACCGTGGTGCCAAAGACGGTATAGCCGGAGTCGAGGTTGTGCTGGGCACCCAGGCAGAAGTAGAACTGCGAGCCCGCGGAATCGGGATCCATGGAGCGGGCCATGGCAAGCGCGCCGTCAACATGGCTGTTACGCGGATTGGTGGCAAACTCGCCCTTGATGCAGTAGCCGGGGCCGCCGGTGCCGGGCATACCGTCGGGGCCCTCAAGGCCGGCAGCGACGTCGGCGCCGGACATATCGCGGGTATTGGGGTCGCCGCCCTGGATCACAAAGCCGGGCACATAGCGATGGAACTTAAGGCCGTCATAGAAGCCCATCGTGGAAAGCTCGCAGAAGTTCGCCACATGGATGGGGGCGCCCTCACCGTCAAACTTGACCTTGATGGTGCCCTTCGACGTCTCGATCACCGCGCACTCGTCACCGACGAGCTGGTACCCGGGCGTATAGAGCTCTTTCTTAAAACCAAACATGTGGTTCCTTCCTCGTGCGTTTAAAGCATATTTGTACGAATTGTAGCAATAAGCACGGGCTTCCATCAATTGCGCACGCAGGTTATGCCGCTGGAGGGCAACAAATTACGAACGCTGCTGCGGCCTCCATGCGCTCACGTTGGCGTCGTACTGGTTAAGCGCGCTGTTGCCGCCCTGTGCGATGGGCGCCAGGATCTCGCTCTGACGGGCGCTGAGCGACTCGCCGTCGGGAATGGACAGCGAGATATCCCAGCTCTGGCAGATCACGTCGACACGTTCGTACATCCACTGGGCAAGCTGCTTTAGATGATCGATGTCCTCCGCATAGACCGTGTCGTCCTGAACCTTGAGGTTGTTGAGCTCATCCTGGGTCTTTTTAATCTGGTCGCGCAGGGCATAGGCGCTCTGTGACAGCTCCTGGCGGGTGGAAAGCGGTGTACGCAGATAGCCGTTATTAAACGAATCGATGACCTCGCCGATCTGGTCCTCGTCGCTGTACGACACGATGGTCTGGTACAGGCCGTCGAGCCTGGTGTAGAGCTGGTCGTCGGTTAAGACGGTCTCCTCCTGAACGACCTCGGACGTATCCTCTTGCTTGGGCTCTTTCTCGGTGGCCTCGCCCTTTTGGCGCGACGGGAAGGTGGTCTTGGCGGCCTGGCCAAACTGGTCGTAGAAGCCGGGCATGACGCCCATGGGATCGGCAGTCACAAACCAATACGCACCACCGCACACGGCGGCGAGCACCGCGATGACGATGAGCGGTTTTGGGATATGGCGCTTGTGCTTGTGATAGGCGTCCTCGTCGGGGTGGACCTTGCGCTTGGGCTTTTGCTTTTTAGGCTGGGCATCATCGCGCAGGGACACCGGCGTGGGGATATCGACCTTGGGGATGCCAAAGTCCTTATCGAAGGCAGGCAGCACGCAGGTCTCGTTGGGGTCGGCTGCGTCGGAGAGCACCGCGGCAGCAGATGCCGGTGCGTGGGGCACCTCGGTATCGATCTGCTCCTGCGTCAGGCGCGGAAAGCCGGCCGTGCGCCCTGCGGCCAGGTCGGATGCGGCCGCGTCCTCGGAAAGGATACCTGGCGCGGGGCGTCCACACTTGGGACAGGTACGGTCATGCGGGGACAGACGGGCGCCGCAGCCGTCGCAGAACACAAACTCGGTATGCTCGGGGCCATCGCCCGGACCAACGTATGCGTTGCAATAGGGGCAGAACGAGGCGCCGTCCTCGATGGTCTTTAGGCAATGCGGGCAGATCACGGCATCCTCTTTCCGAAGCAATTCAAACAATCGAGGTTAGAGCATAACATCGACACGGCCCCACAAGCGCAAGGCACCAATTCAACATCGCCAGAAAAATCATCCCTGAAGGCAGCGAACTACTTCTTTTTCTTGGGCATCGAGACTTTGATGCCCTGGGGCGATTTGGTCACGCGGGAGCGCTTAACGCCGCCGCTCTTCTTTTTCTTGGGCTGGGTCTGGGCCACGCCCTCGAGTGCGCGGGCCTCGGCCTCGCGGACAGTGCGCGCCTCACGGCGCTGCGCCATGTCGGCGGCGACGCGCTTGGCAAAACGCTCCGCCGTCGAACCCGTCGAGCTCACCTTGCCGCCGCCGCGACCCAGGCGAACACGCACGCCACGGCCAAAGCCGGTGGCCGCATGACGGCGACGGGGCTTAAGCGAGTCCATCATCGTGGCAAGCTTAAAGAACACCGCACAGGTAAAGACGACGATAGCCGCCAAGATGACAATCTGACCCATCGACAAGTTGGCAATCGACAGCAGCTCCGGGAACCCGATAACGCCCGTCAAAATACCAGCGATGACAAACACGAAAAGCACCACGCGCAAGGGCGTGAGCGGCTGCGAAATGCGCCAGATCAGACTGACACTCGCCGCGCACGACGTGAGCAGGCACATGGTCGAAAGCGTAAGCTGGCTAAAGCCAAATACGCGCGCCACAAAGATATCGAGCGCCGCGGCCAAAATGACCGCAATCGACGCCGGCAGCGCACGCTTAAGCACGTTGATCAAGAACGACCCCTTCACGCGGGCGTTGTTGGGCTCCAGGCCCAGCACAAAGCCCGGCGCGCCGATGCAGAAGAAGTTGATGAGCGTCATCTGAATGGGCTCGAAGGGATACGGCGGCAGCGCGATGCACAGCGCCGTCAGGCCCATCGAGAAAAGCGTCTTGGTCAGAAAGAGCGCGGCAGAGCGCTGCAGGTTATTGATAGAACGACGGCCCTCGGCCACCACAGCGGGCATCGAGGCAAAGTCGTTATCGACGAGCACGATCTCGGCCACATTGCGCGCGGCATCGGAGCCGGCGGCCATCGCCACGGAGCAGTCGGCCTCCTTGAGCGCCAGAACGTCGTTGACACCGTCGCCCGTCATGGCCACGGTGTGCCCGCGGCGTTTGAGCGCCTGTACGAGCTCGCGCTTCTGCTGCGGCGTCACACGCCCAAAGACGTGATAGCGGTCCACCGCCGCATCGAGCTTGGCAGGCGTATCGAGGGTTGTCGCGTCCACGTAAGCATCCGCCCCGGGCACGCCCACCACGCGCGCGATCGACGACACCGTACGCGGGTCGTCGCCGCTGATCACGTTGAGGGTCACGCCCTGCTCGTTAAAATAGCCGATGGTCTCGGCCGCCGAGGTGCGAATCTCGTCACGGATGGTCACGAAACCCACGGGCTCGGCCTCGCCCACCATATCGCCATCGGGCGTAAAGCCGTCAACGCGCGCCACCACGAGCACACGGCAGGTATCGGCGAGCTCGGCCACACGATTCTCGACCTGCGCAAATGCGCGAACGGAGAGCACAAACTGCGCGGCGCCCATTACATAGGAGCCCTGCGCAAACGACGCGCCGCTCCACTTTTTGGACGACGAGAACGGAATGACCGACAGAGGTTCGGACACCTCGACCGGACGATCGGCGTAGTAGTTGAGCAGCGCCTGGCAGGTCTCGTTGGCATCTGCCGAGGTCGCACGCGCCACGTTGGCAAGCGCAAAGTCGAGCACCGTGGTTTCGACGGGGACAGCTGCCTCGTCCGAGTCCGCGCCAAAGCCAACACCCTCAACAGGCAGCGGGTAGGTGCCCTCGACCTCCATGCGGCCCGAGGTAATGGTGCCCGTCTTGTCCAGGCACAAAACGTCGACGCGCGCAAGCGTCTCGATGCAGTAGAGCTGCTGTGCCAGCACCTTGCGACGAGCCAGGCGCACCGTGGCAATCGCGAGCACCGACGAGGTCAGCAGCACCAGGCCCTGCGGAATCATGCCCAGCAGGGCACCCACCGTGGACAGCAGCGCCGAAGAAGGCACACGACCGGCCAGCAGCTCGGAGAAACACCACGAAAGCGCGCTATCGCCCGGGGTTCCCGCGGCATCCCACAGCTCGCTCACACTCGAGGTAAAGAGCGCCAGACCAAGCGGAATCATGATAATACTCGCGAACCGCACGATGGCGTTCAGCGCGTTCATGATCTCGGAATTGACCTTTTTGACGTACTTGGCCTCGTTGTTGATCTTTGCCACGTAGTTATCGGCGCCGACATGGATCACGCGGGCACGCAACAGGCCCGAGTCGATAAAGCTGCCGCTCATGAGCTCGGAGCCGGGCTGCTTTTTGATGAGATCGCTCTCGCCCGTCAGCAGGCTCTCGTTGACGAGCGCCTCGCCCGACACTACCACGGCGTCGGCCGGAATCTGGTCACCGCGACCCAGGCGAATGATATCGTCGAGCACGATCTGGTCCAGGTCGAGCTCCACCTCGGCACCGTCGCGCACCGCGATGGCCTTCTTAGAGGTGAGCAGCGTAAGCTTGTCGACCATCTTCTTGGAGCGCATGGATTGAATGACGCCAATTGCCGTGTTCAAGAACACCACGAACAGGAACGTCAGGTTCTTAAACGAACCGGTCAGCAACACCAAAACCGCCAAGACCACGTTGATTAAGTTGAACAGCGTGCAGAGGTTCTCGATAATGAGCTCGCGGACCGACTTGGTCTTGAGCTCCATGTTGCGGTTGATCTTACCAGCGGCGATGCGCTCCTCGACCTCGGCGGTCGAGAGTCCGCGCTCGATATCCGTTGCTGCCATACCACGTCCCATCACGTCGCGTCGGTATAAGAAAACCGCCCGGACCATGCGAGGTTCGGACGGTCTTACGTTCGATGGTGCCCCATGTTGGATTCGAACCAACGGCCTTCTGCTCCGGAGGCAGACGCTCTAATCCCCTGAGCTAATAGGGCGAACGGTTGGCATTATACCCAAGTGCGCCACGGGCTAACAAAATAATAGAAAAAGCTTTGCAATTACGTGGAAGACGCGCCGCGACGGCACGCTTTAGGCGGCAAAAGCGAGTCAGATAGTATAAACTCTCATGCACCATATAAAACGGCTCGCAATGCGGGCCGTTTTTGCAAGGACTATCCATCGAGGTGAGAGGCACACCATGATTGCAATTTTAAAGCAGAGCGCCAGCGACGAGGCCGTCGGCCATATTGTCAGCTGGATTGAGAAGAAGGGTCTCAAGACCGACGTCTCGCGCGGCGAGAACGAGACCATCATCGGCCTGGTGGGCGACACGACCAAGATCGACCCGTTCCTGCTCGAGTCCATGGACGTCGTCGAGCGCGTGCAGCGCGTCTCCGAGCCGTTCAAGCGCGCCAACCGCAAGTTCCACCCCGAGGACTCCGTCATCAACTGCGGCCACGGCGTCAAGATCGGCGGCGACCAGTTCCAGGTCATCGCCGGCCCGTGCTCCGTCGAGGGCGAGAACCTCATCCGCATCGCCCGCCGCGTGAAGGCCGCCGGCGCAACGATGCTGCGAGGCGGCGCCTACAAGCCCCGCACCTCCCCGTACGCCTACCAGGGCATGGGCCCCGCCGGCCTGGACCTGCTGTGCGAGGCATCCGCCGAGCTCGACATGCCGATCGTCACCGAGATCATGGACCCGCGCGACGTGCAGGTCTTCCTCGACAAGAAGATCGACGTCATGCAGATTGGCGCTCGCAACGCCCATAACTTCCCCCTGCTCAAGGAGGTCGGCAAGACGCAGACCCCGGTCCTGCTCAAGCGTGGCATGTCCGGCACCGTCGACGAGCTGCTTATGGCAGCCGAGTACATCATGAGCGAGGGCAACGACAACGTCATCCTGTGCGAGCGCGGCATCCGCACCTTCGAGACCCGCACCCGCAACACCTTCGACCTCAACGCCGTGCCGGTGCTGCACCACCTGTCACACCTGCCCGTCGTCGCCGACCCCAGCCACGCCACCGGTTACACCCGCTATGTTGAGCCCATGGCGCTCGCCGCGACTGCCTGCGGCGCCAACGGTCTGGAGATCGAGGTCCACGACGACCCGAGCCACGCTTGGTCCGACGGTGCTCAGGCCCTCACCCCCGACCAGTTCGACGACACCATGCGCCGCATCCGCGCTATCCGCGAGGTCGTCTGCCAAGAGACCGTTCAGGAGTAGCCCATGGGTACGGTGAGAAACGCGCGCGTTAACCAGGGCGGCCCCAAGTGCGCCGGCATCGTGGGCCTGGGCCTCATCGGCGGCAGCTTTGCCCGCGGCTATGCGCAGGCGGGCGTCCGCGTGCTGGCCTGGGACCCCGATGACGACGTCATGACGGCCGCCAGCATGGGTACCGTTGCCGGCGAGCTCAACGACGAGACGCTCGGCGAATGCGACATCATCGTCCTGGCATGCTACCCCGAGGCCTGCATCGAGTGGCTCGAGGCGCACGCCCAGGCACTCGCCGACGCCACCGACACCGAGGCCATCATGGGCCCCGTGGTGATCGACACCGTGGGCGTCAAGGGCATCGTGTGCGAGCGCGCCTTTGAGCTTGCCAGCGAGCATGGTTTTTACTTTGTGGGCGCGCACCCCATGGCGGGCACGCAGTTCTCGGGCTACGCACATTCCCGCGCCGACCTATTCCAGGACGCACCGCTCGTGCTTGTACCGCCCGCAGTGGACGACGCCCTTAAGCTGGAGCTTTTGGGCCAGGTGCGCGAGATGGTACGTCCCCTGGGCTTTGGCAAGTTCAGCGTAACGAGCGCCGCCGAGCACGACCGCGTCATCGCCTTTACGAGCCAGCTCGCGCACGTCGTCTCCAACGCCTATGTTAAGAGCCCGACCGCTCAGGTCCACCACGGCTTTTCGGCCGGCAGCTATCGCGACCTCACCCGCGTGGCGCATCTCAATCCGCAGATGTGGTCCGAGCTCATGATCGATGACGCCGATGCGCTCGCCTTCGAGATCGACCATCTGATCGAATCGCTTGGCGCCTACAGCCGCGCCCTTAAGGACCGCGACCAGCGCTATCTGGAGAATCTCCTTGCCGAGGGCGACCGCATCAAGCGCGCGCTCGACGACGAGGCCTCCCACTAGACCACCCATCACGCCAGGTCGAAAGGACCGAAGCTTATGGCGATTACCATCGATATCGACACCGCACGCCCCTACCAGGTGCATGTGGGCACGTTTTTGCTGGAGCAGGCAGGTCCGCTCGTCCGCGCCACTGCCGGCGGCACCAAGGCCGTCATCGTGACGGACACCAACGTTGGCCCGCTCTACCAGGTGCCCGTTAAGCAGAGCCTCGAATCCGCAGGCTACGAGGTGAGCATCTGCACCTTCGAGGCCGGCGAGGCACACAAGCGTGCTGAGACCTACATCAACATCTTGGAGTTTGTGGCCGAGCACGAGCTTTCGCGCTCCGACGTGATCGTGGCGCTCGGCGGCGGCGTCGTGGGCGACGTGGCGGGCTTTGTGGCCGCCACCTACATGCGCGGCTGCAAGTTTGTGCAAATTCCCACAAGCCTGCTCGCCATGGTGGATTCGTCGGTCGGCGGCAAGACGGCCATTGACCTGGCAGCCGGCAAGAACCTGGCCGGCGCCTTTTGGCAGCCGAGCGTGGTCATCGCCGATGTGGGGTGCCTGGCCACCCTCACGCCCGAGCAGTTCGCCGACGGCTGCGGCGAGGTCGTCAAGCACGCCGTGATCGCCGACCCCGAGCTCTTCGCCGAGCTGGAGAAGACACCGCTCACGCTGGAGCTGCTGAACCGCGACGTGGCCCGTGTGGCGCTCATCATCGCCCGCAATATCGACATCAAGCGCGCCGTGGTCGTCGCCGACGAGCGCGAAACCAATCAGCGCAAGCTCCTCAACTTTGGACACAGCGCCGGACACGCCGTCGAGGCCTGCGAGCACTTTGAGCTCGGCCACGGCAACTGCGTGTCGATTGGCATGGGCATCATCACGCGCGCCGCGGCCCTGAACGGCGTTTGCGATGCTGCACTGCCCGGCCGTATTGAGGAGCTCTGCGCCCGCCACGGCCTCAAGACCCGTTGCGACCTAGATGCCGATGCCGTCTTTGCCGAGGCGCTCCACGACAAAAAGCGCGCAGGCGACACCATCGACCTGGTAATTCCGCACGGCATTGGCCGTTGCAGCATCGACCGCACGCCGCTTTCCACCTTCCACGATTTGATTGCCGAGGGCCTCGGCCAGAAGGGAGACGCATCCGCATGCTAGCCCGCATCACCCCGTCCCCGCTCAAGGGCACCGTTCCCGCTATCGCGTCCAAGTCGATGGCGCATCGCCTCATCATCTGCGCCGCGCTTGCCAACGGCGAGACGCACGTTACCTGCAACACGACCTGCGCCGATATCGAGGCCACGGTGCGCTGCCTCACGGCGCTCGGTGCCCGCATCGAGACCGTCGAGGACGGCTTCCAGGTCCACCCCACCATGAAGAGCATTGAGTTTGGCCTGCTCAAGGCCCTTGCCGGCGGCACGCTCGACTGCGGCGAGAGCGGCTCCACGCTCCGCTTTATGCTGCCCGTCGCCTGTGCGCTGGGTGCCGAGGCCACCTTTGTGGGCCAGGGCCGTCTGGGTGCCCGCCCGCTCTCCCCGCTCTCGGACGAGGTCATTGCCGCCGGTTGCGACCTGCAGGGCCTGGGCGGTTTTCCGCTCAAGACGAGCGGCCGCATGCGCCCGGGCACCTTTATGCTTCCGGGCAACGTGAGCTCGCAGTATATCTCCGGCCTGCTGCTGGCAGCCCCGCTTTTGGCCCAGCCCTCCTGCGTACAGGTGAACGGCCTCATCGAGAGCCGCCCCTACATCAACCTGACGATCCAGGCCATGAAGGCCTTCGGCGTCGAGGTCAACGTCGAGCGTATTCCGGCCAAGGACGGCCAGCCCGAGGTCACGAACTTCCGCGTGAACAGCGGCTCGTACCGCACACCCGGCAGCGTAGCCGTCGAGGGCGACTGGTCCAACGCCGCCTTTTGGCTGTGCGCCGGTGCCATCGGCTCCGACCCCATCACCGTCGAGGGCGTGTCGCTGAGCTCCGCACAGGGCGACCGCAACGTGCTCGCCGCGCTTTCGCGCTTTGGCGCCCGCATCGTGCGCTCCACGAACGCCGCCACCGTCCAGTCCGACAAGCTCGCCGGCTTTGAGATGAGCGCCCACGACATTCCGGACCTGGTGCCCGTCATCTCGGCCGTGGCATCGCTGGCTCAGGGCCGCACGTTCATCCGTGACTGCGCGCGCCTGCGCATCAAGGAATCCGACCGTCTGGCCACCACCACCCGCGAGCTCACCGCGCTGGGCGCGCAGGTGCGCATCGCCGGTGACGACCTCATCATTAAGGGCGTCGATGCCTTTACCGGCGGCGAGGTCGATTCGCACAACGACCACCGCATCGCCATGATGGCCGCCATCGCCGCGAGTCGCGCCACCGGCGAGGTCGTGATCCACGGCGCCGAGGCCGTCAACAAGTCCTATCCCGATTTCTTCGACCACTACCGCCTGTTGGGCGGCAAGGTCACGCTCGAGGAGGAATAGCATGTCCTCGACCTTTGGCAACGTTTTGCATCTGAGCATTTTCGGCCAGTCGCACTCCCCCGCCATCGGCTGCTCGCTCGACGGCATTCCCGCTGGTATCGCCGTTGACCTGGAGCAGCTGCAGTCCTTTTTGGACCGTCGTGCCCCCGGCCGTGACGAGACCGCGACCAAGCGCCGCGAGGCCGACGCCGCCCACATTATCGCCGGCATAGTTGATGGACACACCACGGGTGCGCCTATCGCCGCGATCATCGAGAACACCAACACGCGCTCCAAGGACTACTCCGAGCTGCGCCGCAAGCCCCGTCCGGGACATGCGGACTACCCTGCGCGCGTGAAGTATCACAATATGCACGATGTCGCTGGCGGCGGGCATTTCTCCGGCCGCCTGACGGCCCCTTTGTGCATCGCGGGCGGCATCGCGCTGCAGGCGCTCGAGGCCCGCGGCATTAGGGTCATGGCGCATGTGGCGCAGATCGGCGGCATCTCCGATCTGCCCATGGACGACATGGTCTATCGCGAGGCCGACCGCAAGGCGATCCTTTCGAACGACCTGCCGTGCATTGACGCCGCAGCTGCCGGTCGCATGCGCGAGGAGATTCTGGCCGCGCGCGACGAGCTCGACAGCATCGGCGGCATCGTGGAGTGCGGTATCTATGGACTTCCCGCCGGCATCGGCGACCCCATGTTCGACGGCATCGAGAATCGAATCGCGCAGATCGCGTTTGGCATTCCCGCCGTAAAGGGCGTTGAGTTTGGCATGGGCTTTGCCGTGGCCGCCATGCGCGGCAGCGAGAACAACGATCCGTATCGTATCGATGCCGAAAGTGGCGAGATTGCGGTCGAGTCCAACAACGCCGGCGGCATCCTGGGCGGCATCTCCACGGGCGCGCCCGTCATGTGGCGCATGGCCGTAAAGCCGACGCCCTCCATCGCTCGCGAGCAGCAGACGGTGGACATGGACGCCATGGAAAATGCCGAGCTTTCGGTCCACGGCCGCCACGATCCCTGCATCGTCCCGCGCGCCGTCCCCGTAGCCGAAGCAGCCGCAGCGCTGGCCATCTGGGACGCCCTCCTAGAAGACGCCGCCCAGCGCTAAAAATCTCCGGGGGCCAACTCCAGCCCCCACGCCCACCCAGTGATTTTTCTGGGACGGGGATTAAAAAATCATTGTGTACCTAATGATTTTTTAATC
>OGYO01001926.1_pt1 | contig 11221 bp, 12 predicted proteins | sample 1576561 | NCBI WGS metagenome assembly OGYO01 (sample SAMEA3541507, study PRJEB24748) | human gut metagenome | biome: human gut; feature: human-associated habitat; material: faeces | place: China | collected 2012 | reverse complement strand
GCATATATGGCGTTCACCTTGCCAAAGTCCGCCAGATCAACCATGAATACGGTGGCTAGCTTTTGACTGTTAGCTTCTTCAGCGGAATACAGGGCATCTGATATTTCTTACCATCATCCCCAGTTATGGTCATATGACCATAACTGAATTTTGTATGGTTTTTCTATACCGCCTGCGTTGTTTCCCGATTATCAGGCTTTGAATATTTGCTGGCGCGAACATGTCACCACCATCTGATAAAATGCAGTCCCGCCATTACAAGAAACAACATAATTCCAGACCCAATACAACACAGGCAGAATTTAATTCCGAACGAAACATCTTTTCCTGCCGCATTTGCGCCCTCTTCACTCATAGTGCCTCCAACTTTAAAATTCTCGAATATATCGTTTGACGTTTAACGCATTACGTTATATAATTAACATATGATTAAATCGTTCACATGCTCTGATACGCAAGACCTGTTTGCCGGTAAAACCGTTCCCCGGTTTGTCAACATCCGGTCACGCCTTTTTCTTTCCCTCAACCCCGCAATCAAAAATATTGGGGGCTCAAAAATCCGGTAGAGAGGAGAGGGAAGGAACCCCGTTCGGGTATCTCCGTTCTTCAAAAAAGACTCCTCCCCCTCTCCACCGAACTCATTCCTACTCTTCAACCTTACGGCGCTTTTCCCAGAGCTTCATGTCCTTCATCTTCTTGCGGCGCTCGCGCTGAAGGCCCTTGCAGACCAGCGGGGTATCCTTCTTGAGGCCCCACTTTTCGCGGTATTCGGCAGCGTCAAGATTATGGCTGGCGAGATGCTTACGCGTCAAAATTTTGAATGTCTTGCCGCATTCCATGCAGGTAATCGACTTTTCTTTGATGGATTTGCGGGGATCGCTCTGCACATCGGAGCTGGCAAGCTCCTCAACGCAGCCTTCACCCTCGGCAACGTTCTTGATATCGGACGAAAGACGACGCACCATGGAAATGATTTCGTCTTCCGACATGATTCGGACGCTGGCCTGTGCTTTGACAATATCCAGTGCTTCTTTCAAATGATCATCCATCAGGGATGCCTCCTCGGAACAAAGTTACTGAAAAGAATATATCAAGAAGACAAAAATTAGTACTTACATAGTTTCATCAAGCAGTCTATCAACTGCTTCAATCAGCAACAGAAATTGGTCCGTGATACGGCCCATAGTCGTATATCGGTCGGCCTTCAGACAGATCGTCATCAAGGCACGCTCCGACTCATTGAGCTTGTCACGCTCGGCAGCTACGAACTGGCCGATATCCTGAGCGGTTTTGAAGGCATCGTTGAGCTGAATACGGGGTGCAGGACCGTACTGTTCCCGCCAAACGCCGATCGGCTCTCCGATGTGGATGTAACTTACGAGTGATTTCTTCTCCAGTTTCTGCACCTCGGTTGCTTCTGGAACTTGGTATTTTACATGTAATTCCTGATCGCGCATGGTCGTAGATACCATGAAGAAGAACAGGATCATGAAGATCACGTCCGGCAGCGAGGCGGTAGAGATCGGGGGCAAACTTTTGTTGCCTTTCTTTTTAATTACTGCCATACTACTTTTTTCCTCCTAAATCTCTGGGTTCTGCTTCCGAGATACTCATGGGAACGGCTTTGGCTACGATACCGCGCTCCGCTTCTCCGAGATCCGAGAATTTCATTTGGAATTTATTCTTCGAAACTTCGTCACGGATTTCGTTGATCGCACGCGTCAGCTCGTTCTGTACCATGATGTAGATCTGATATTGGGTATCTTTGGTCGTTTGCAGCGAGAGTACGCCTTTTCCGACCGGATAGCTCCATTTGCTGCCGTCGGGGAGCTCGAACTCCTCGACCTCTTTTTCGGGCAGGTTGGGATCGTCCATCACATTGAGGAGGAAGTCCTTCGCCCGGTCCTTCAACTGGTGGATATCGACGTACTCCTGTTCGCCGGCCCTGCCCACGAAGATATCGCCGCGGCCGTTCACCAGAACGGGCAGAAGGTTACGTATCTTCACCTTCATATCCTCGACCTTTTGATCCTCGGGGGGCATCGGCGGCAGGTTACGGGCGATACCCGTATCGACGTTCATCGTCGTAGCCACCAGGAAGAATATGAGCAGCAAGAAAGCGATGTCGGCCATTGAACCGGCATTGATCTCCTGTACTTTTCTTTTATCTATAGGCATCGTTCAAACTCTATTTGAAAGCTTTGTATATCTCTGTGAAAATAGCTGTCAGAACAGCGGCACCCAGAGCTACGTAGGTTACCAGAATGCTGGCTTCCGTGATAACGGTTTCAGGATGCGGGAAGAAGCCTCCGTTCGCGACGTCCGGAATTTCGATCGTATGTCCGCGGGCGATCAGGTAGGCTGCCGCGACGATGACGATGATCAGAAGTGTCGAAAGCAGCGTTCCTTTGATGCCTTTGGAACTGTTGACCATACCCCAAACGGCCGTGAACAGTGCTGTTGCAATACCGACTGCGATCAGGATATAACTCCAGATGAGGTTCAGGTTGATCGCCTCGTTGCTGCCGCCGGCCACCATTGCATATACGGTCAGAATCACCGTAATCAGCAGGATGACGCCCAGCAATATGTTTAATATTTTTTTCATAATAGGGAATAAAGTCTTTATAAGTGCGAATTATTTCTTGTAAGCCGTCAGGATATCCATCAGGGTGATGGACGAATCCTCCATATCGTTTACGAGCGAGTCGATCTTGGAAACGATATAGTTGTAGAACAACTGAAGAATAACCGCAGCGATAAGACCCAGCAGGGTGGTCAGCAGGGCGACCTTGATACCGCCGGCAACCAGCGTCGGAGAGATATCGCCCGCAGCCTGGATGGCGTCGAACGCCTCGATCATACCCACGACGGTACCCATAAATCCGAGCATCGGGCTAAGTGCGATGAACAGACCGATCCAGCTCAAGCCCGACTCCATGCGGCCGGTCTGTACCGAACCGTAGGAAACGACGGCTTTCTCGACACTGTCCAAACCCTGGTTGTAACGATCCAGACCCTGATAGAAGATCGATGCGACCGGACCGCGCTTGTTGCGGCAAACTTCCTTGGCAGCTTCGATACCGCCCTTTTTCAGCGCTTCTTCGACCTGTGCGATCAGTTTCTTGGAGTTGATGGTGGAAAGGCTCAGGTAAAGCATACGCTCGATGGCAATGGCAAGACCGAATACCAAGCAGAGGAGCACCGGAAGCATCCACTCCCAACCGCCTTCGAGGAACTTCTGCATCAGCACCTGGTGCATCGGCTTAGCTTCGGCAAGCTGAGTGTCCGAAGCCGGAACTTCGTCCACTACGGTTTCTTCAACGACTGCGGTCTCCTCGGTTGCAGGCGTAGTCGTCTCCTGGGCGAAAGCGTTAACAGTACCAAGCGAGAAGATGGCGACTGCTACAATCAAAAAAAGTTTTTTCATGGTTGTTTAATTAAAATTTTGATTAGTTGATCGTTTTTTCGTTTGCGTTTTTTATTTCAAAAAATGTAATTTTTTTTTGTCCTGTCTGGCTTATCGCGGTTCAAATTCGTTTTATTTTAGCTTTTTTCGACAATCCGGCTGTCTGGTCGGAAAAATGCCCCGGTTTCTCTTTTCGGCAGTAATATTCTCTGCAATGAATTGAGCGGTAATGTTTTATCCTTTTTCGGACAGTCTGCGTGCCTCTCTCCGAGACCCTGTCGATGCGATTTTTAGCTCCGAAATATACAAAATTATTTTCGTACGCACAATGTTTTAGTCGGTAAATTCTCCTTTGAGGGGCGTGCGGAGCAGGTCGAGCGTTTGCTCGCGGGGCAGTTCGAGTCCGAGGACGTACATCAATTTTGTGACGGCCGCTTCGGTGGTCATGTCGTGGCCGCAGAGCACGCCGATCCGCTGCAGGCGGAGTCCCGTTTCGTAGAGTTCCATCATGACCCGACCGCCCCGGCACTGCGTGACGTTGAGGACGATCAGTCCCCGGTCGATCGCCTCTTCGAGCACGCGGATGAACCATTCGCTGGTCGGGGCGTTTCCTGCGCCGAAGGTTTCGAGCACGACGCCCCGGAGCCCTTCGGCCGAGAGCATCGCGCGCAGGGTCCGTTCCTCGATGCCGGGGAAGAGCTTGACGACGGCGATACCTCCGCTCAGGCGGGCGGCGATGTGCAGGGGTTCGTCGTAGCGCTCCGGCTGGAGAATGTATTCGGTGTGGTAGGTGATATTGACGCCCACGTCGGCCAGGGCCGGATAGTTGTACGACCAGAAGGCGCTCAAGTCTTCCGAACTGCGTTTGGTCGTGCGGTTGGCGCGGAACAGACAGTTCTGGAAATAGAGCGACACTTCGGGAACGGCGGGGCGGCCGTCGATGCGGGCCGAAGCGATTTCGATGGCCGTCATCAGGTTTTCGCGCCCGTCGGTGCGCAGCACGCCGATCGGAATCTGGCTGCCGGTGAAGACGACGGGTTTGGCCAGGTTTTCGAGCAGGAAGCTCAGGGCCGAAGCGGTGTAGGACATCGTGTCGGTGCCGTGCAGCACGACGAACCCGTCGTAGCGGGCGTAGTTGTCGCGGATGATCGCCGCCAGGTCGAGCCAGTTGCGGGGGCTGACGTTCGATGAGTCGATCACGGGGTCCATCGTGAATACCTCGATGCCGATGTTCAGGCTTTGGAGGGTCGGGAACTCCTCGAAGATGCCGCTGAAGTCGAACGGTACGAGGGCGCCGGTCGTCGGGTCGGGCTTCATGCCGATCGTGCCGCCGGTATAGATAATCAGGATCGAAGGTTTCATATCGATTCGGTAGGGCTTGAATGGTCGTTTGTCGTCTGTCGCGCCGCGTCGAAGCCGAACATCCGCCGGGCGTTGCGGGTCGTGGCTGCCGCTACCTCTTCGGGTGTCGTGCCTTTCAGCGCTGCGATTTTGTTGCAAATATAAGGAATATATCCGGATTCGTTTCGCTGGCCGCGATAGGGAACCGGCGTCAGGTAGGGACAGTCGGTTTCGAGCACCAGGTCGTCGAGCTCCATTTCGCGTACGGTATCGGCCAGCCGGCTCTTTTTGAAGGTCACCACACCGCCGATGCCGAACAGGAAGTCGCCGCACTCCTTCAACTGCCGGTAGGTGTCGGCGTCTTCGGCGAAGGCGTGGAAAACACCCCGCAGGCGCAGCCCTTTTTCGCGGGCGGCCTTCGTTTCCGTTTCGACAGTGCGGCACATATCTTTCCAGGCCGCCCGCGTATGGATGGCGACGGGAAGGTCATAGGTCGCGGCCAGGCGGCACTGTTTCGTGAATGCCTCGAGCTGTTCGGCCTTGAAGCGGTCGTCCCAGTAGTAGTCGAGTCCGATTTCGCCCACGGCGCAGAATCGTCCGACGCCTTCGGGTGGCGAGCAGAGGTAGCGTTCGACCAACGCCAGCTCTTCCCGCCAACGGGGATTGTCGTTGATGGAGGTCGGGTGCAGCCCCATCATCGGGGTGCAGTGGTCCGGATAGCGGCGCACGGTGTCGAAGAGGCGCCCGTGGCTCTCGGAGTCGATCGCCGGCAGCAGCAGCCGCTCCACCCCGGCTTCGCGGGCGCGGCGGATCGCCTCGTCGCGGTCGGCGTCGAACTCTTCGGCGTAGATATGCGAGTGGGTGTCGATCAGATAATTCAATGTTTCGGAAATTTTGTCTTAAAATATTTTGTTTATAGAGTTGGTGTCTCGTTGTTCTGATTCGGTGGGTATATTATTTAATTCGGATTTTTTTGCTTTTATTTCATCAATAATGTTGTTTATTTCCTGAATTGAATCTACATCTTTACTCAACAAGTAGTGAGTTGTACTTGATGTACTGCCATATCCGTTTCCGCTGCTTCCAGATACTTTTACATATGCTTGCTCGAATTTCCAACCCAATGCGGACATAATGTTAAGTGCTTCCACCCGGGAATAGAAGATTTCAGCTTTTTCATTTTCGTTTTCGAGTCTGATATCTTTCTTTTTATTGCGTTCTTGCCCGTAATCGAGGTATATTCGAGTTTTTTTCTGACTTACGATTTGTTCAATAATTTCACAGAAAATTTTGTTTTGTGCAAAAGTGAAACTGATTGGGCTGATAGTAAATAAAAGAAATAAGATGACGAATTGTTTCATAGGATTGGGATAGTGTATTTTGTATTTATTTTTTATTAGCGTAGTTTCATATATCGGTTCCCCGGAAGCTGCCGGACGGCTCCGGCCATTTCGAGTCCCAGCAGCAGGGCCGAAAGTTCGCCGAATCCGAGCCCCGAGAGTTCGCAAAGCTCTTCTGCGGATATCGGGTCGTCGGTGCGGAAGCAGCCCAGCAGCCCCTCTTCGTCGCGCGTGAGTGCTGCGGGAGCCGCTGTCGGCCGGTCGATCAGATCGCCGGGGCGGTTCTGGTCCCACATCATTTCCCGCACGATATCTTCGCCCGTGCATACCATTTGGGCACGCTGGGTCCGAATCAGCAGATTGGCTCCGGCCGAGGCGAAGTCCGTCGCGCGTCCAGGGACGGCCATCAGCGTGCGGTTGTAGCCGTCCGCCAGCCGTGCCGTATCCATCGACCCGCCTTCGACGGGCGATTCTACGACGACCGTACCGCCGCTTATGCCTGCCAGCAGACGGTTGCGGGAGTGGTAAAAGTTGCCGTTCTGCCTGGTTTGGGAGTGCAGCTCCGAAACGACGGCTCCGCCGTGTTCGATCATATCCCGGGCGACGGCCGTGTGCTGTGCGGGCGTGATGCCGGGAAGGGCCGAGGCGATGATGCCGACGGTCGGCATGCCGAAAGCGAGCGCCGCACGGTGACAGGCCGTATCGATGCCGAAGGCTAGGCCGCTCACGATCACCGTATCCGCCACCCGGTCTGCCAGTTCGCCGATCAGCCGGTCGGCCATCTGTTGCCCGTACGGAGTCATCCGACGCGTGCCGACCATCGTAAGCGTCGTCTTGCCGAGCGCTTCCGGGGAACCCAGAACATACAGCACATGCGGGTAGTCGGCGGTTTCGCGCAGCAGGGCCGGGTATTGTGCGTCGGTGGAGGCGATGATCTCGATCCCGTGTTTGCGGCAATGTTTGACTTCGCGCTCTGCGTCTGCGAACGCTTTCTTTTGGAGGATCGCCCGCGCGAGTTCCGGTCGGAGTCGGGCTTTTTCGATGAGTTCGTCGGCCGAAGCGGAGAAAACCGCCTCTGCCGAACCGAATACGTCGAGCAGATGGACCGCCCCTTTCGGGCCTATTCCCGGCGTGAGGGTAAGGGCTATGTCTGGAATTTCGCGCTTCATTTTCCGTATCCGGCAATCCCCGAATGAGTTCGGCTCCGCCTCTTTTGGGCGAAACCGTAGGTTCCGGACCCGCTTCGGGGCTTCGGTTAGCGGTTGTAAAGATAGGTTTTTGCCGATAAAAATGCAAAGTTGCCCGGAAGTTTTGCAGAAAAGAGAAATCTTCGTATATTTGCAAACCCGATCCAGGGAATCAGGGTCTGATGGCCGAGTGGCTAGGCAAAGGTCTGCAAAACCTTGTACAGCGGTTCGAATCCGCTTCAGACCTCACAGAAACCGCGTTGCAGCTATCTACAACGCGGTTTTATTTTTGAATTGTCATACATTTGTAATACCAACCTTTATTCGTGGCTGGTTTCTTCAATATAAGATAACAAGCTATAGATATCCAGATGAATTTGGCGGGTTGCTCGATTCATTTTATCATCTAATTCTTGCCATCGTTTTTGGGCTGCATTTGGTTTGATAGCTTCCTCATATGTTCCAACAACATGTTCTACTTCTTTTTCCAAAGTATGCGATAACTGAAATATCGTTTGTTCATCAATATAAGACGGACGACATTTCTCATTCAACTCTACAACCTTATTAAATAATGTTTGAGCATTTGATTTATACTTAAATCCATTCGGCTTTTGAGTACCATAACCATGTACATATTCTCCATAAGGTGCTGCAACTAATGAATCATATAGTTGTTTTATTTCTAATAACAATACATTTTCCATAACAATATATTTATTTGATTTTTTGCGTCCGTCTTAATTCTTTGAGCGGATTTTGGTCATATACTTGTTTTAGTTTATACAGATCCGTATTAGGTTCGATAATAGCTTGTCGATAGCTGACATAATATCCCAGTAACGTATCGACATAAGAATTTCCAGTATGATATGATTTGCTAAAATCATTTTTATGAATAATATTCAACGCCATTTCCCATTCTTTGGATGATACATTTTCCTTGCAAGTACAAAAGGCTTTCCACCACGAGTGGGCCGATGCATTGCATATCGAATCATTTCCTAAAATCTCAATAGCCGTTTTCTTTCCGCCATTTTCCAGCCCAAGCCATTCGAAGAAATAACGATAAATAATCATGGTTTCTGGCATTTCAAGAAGCTTATGGTATTCCTCGATATTTTCGCCAAAAGCTTTCATGAAAAATGATGTTCCCTTGCCAATCTTACCTTTTGTACTATTGAGAACAGCCTGAATAGCTCGGATATACTTACGATTCCAGTATTTGCCAATATAGTCTCGATTGTGAGAATAATCCTCATCCATATCTTCCGTGCGACGGATGGGGTGGTATTTCATGGGAAAAGAATAGATACTCACATTTAATCGATCACACAATTCTACATTGATCCTTAACCGATGATATAAATCATCTGGATGATCATCGAAGTTATATAACAAGTAGTTGGAGAAATCTTTCAATCCAACCTTGCTGCTCATTTCAATCGCGCGAGTATATTGTGCTTCCGTTTTTATATTATCGAAAGCTATTCTTAACGGGCGTATTGCGATTCTGCTTAACTGCTTGACATTCTCTTCGGTAAATAAACGAGCATCTACACCTTGGTTGAAATCGACATAGCGATGACGAGGAGCAGGTTTAAAATGTTTCTTATAAATATCCTTTATTTCGTCATATGCGGCGAGCAGGTGTTCTTTTGTAGTCGTAAGAAGCTTATTAATTTTATATTTTTCAAAAATGATTTTATATATCTCAAATGATTCTTCGCCTTTTAATTTTTGGTAAAATTCCATAATTAAGGACTGGGCTTTTCTAATATTTGCCCGTTCGTTAATCACAGGTGTAGAGCGCAAATGAGCAATGGATAACGCAAGTAAATCTGGTTGAATAAATATAGCGTCTTTACCAAATCCGCAAGCTACAATATCATTGATAATCGTATCGAACTCCGAAGAGGCTAATATGTTATTATCCATTAATAAAAGGTCTTTTTGATCACCGTATTGTTTTCGGGTTTCTTCGATTCTCTCTCGAAGAGGAATATAGGAATTATAAACAGGTTCTAATTTGGGAACAGCGCAAAACGGACATTTTCTTATGCATCCACGTGTGGTATATCCATAATATGCATTGTTCATTGGATATTTATATTCAATTTCATCAAGAATTGAATAATCTAAAGGCAAATTATCGATAATGAGTTGATTCCTTTTATCTAGTTGTCCGGGAATGTTTAAAATTCCTTTAAATGGCTTGATCCCAGTTGCCTCGTAAACCTCTTTTGCTTGAATGGTTGCTAATACACCTCCAACCATCAAATTTTTTGTGTCTTTAACTAGTTTTTTTGCAAAATTGATGGTGTCGATAGTAATGCGCCAATGGAACGTGAACAAAGTTGTTACAAAGACGCGATCCCATTCGGGATCTGCTTCCCAGTTTTTTTTCCAATAATAATCTTTAAACTGATTAATTTTGTTTGTCAAAAGAATCTCCATATTTGTGGAGCTAATCGGGATTTGAACTAAGAAATCCCGCCGCCTTGTACGAATATACTCAACAAACAAATCTTTGTAAAGATTCCAATTAATGTTTTCATCTATTTTATAAAACTCATCAATACATTTATTGGCAATGCGTTCTATAACAAACTGTTTTAAATCCCCTTTATAGAAAACGACTTCATGACCTAACATTTTATGATAGGTCGATAATTTCATAAGCCCAATTGGTGGATACTTATTTGAATAGTTTGGCTCTATAAGCAGTATCTTTAATTTTTTTCGAGGTCTTGCCATTATTCTTCTATAAGTTCTCTTATAGCTTTTCGTTGTAATTCTCTAATTAATTTAATATGTGAAACCGGACAGTTTCTTTGATATGACTACAAAAAAATCGGCACAAATTGCAGGTTTTAAAAATCTTGGTCAATTGAAAACAGGATATAAAGCAAATTTTATAACACTTGATAGAGATATTTTTGCCATAAATCCTCAAGATGTTGATAAGGTAAAAGTTAATAAAACTTATATTAGTGGCAAATGTGTTTTTGCTAGATAAGCTGAAAATATTAAATAATATTTAATAAATATGAGAAAATAAGAGAGAATTCTATAATATTATGGAATTCTTTTTTATTTATATTGATGTATTTGTAAAAATCAGATTATTTTTATTTAAAGAGTAGAAAATAAATACAGCTTGCTATATAATATTAAGGAATATAACTTTTATTTTTGTAAAAAGAAATGAAGTATATTAATAATAGAGAGGGATTTATAATATTTTTGTTATAAATTTGAAAGGAAGTTCTTTATGAATTCAAAAAATGAAAATTTAGCCATGTTATGTGATTTTTATGAATTTACAATGGGAAATGGCTATCTAAAAAATAATTTACATAAAAAAAATGTGTATTTTGATGTATTTTTCCGTAATATTCCTGATGATGGTGGTTTTGCTATAGCAGCTGGTTTACAACAAGTAATAGAATATATAAAAGATTTACATTTTGATAAAGAAGATATTGAATATTTTCGTTCTAAAAATATGTTCAGTGAAGATTTCTTAGAATATCTAGCTGATTTTAAATTTACAGGGGATATTTATGCTGTTCCTGAAGGAACTTGTATTTTCCCTCGTGAACCAATTATGACTATCAAAGCGCCTGCTATTGAAGCACAGATTTTAGAAACTTTTATTTTATTGACTTTAAATCATCAATCTCTTATTGCTACAAAAGCGAATCGTATCGTAAGAGCCGCTCAGGGTAGACCTGTGTTAGAATTTGGTTCTCGTCGTGCTCAAGGTGCAGATGGTGCGGTAAAAGGTGCTAGAGCTGCATATATTGGCGGTTGCGCTGGAACAGCTTGCACACTTACTGATGAACTTTATCAAGTGCCAGCTAGTGGTACTATGGCTCATGCTTGGGTACAGATGTTTGATTGTGAATATGAAGCATTTAAAGCTTATTGTGAAATTTATC
>OGYO01001923.1_pt1 | contig 11229 bp, 5 predicted proteins | sample 1576561 | NCBI WGS metagenome assembly OGYO01 (sample SAMEA3541507, study PRJEB24748) | human gut metagenome | biome: human gut; feature: human-associated habitat; material: faeces | place: China | collected 2012 | reverse complement strand
AGCTACTGTAACTCTAGGTTATGAAGGACTACCTAAGAACTTATCCAACGAAACTTTAGAAGGCTTAAAATATTGTTTAGAAAACCCTAATGATTTAGATACAGTTTTAGAAGAATACATCAGAGATAACTTTAGCAAACTTAGAAAAGTTACTATAAAGCCTATGTTAGTTGAAAGAGAATTACAAACTGTGGCTTGGAAAAAATCTAATTTAGAAGAATTAAAAGAATATGACAGTGACTTGCTAAAAGACTATAATGAATTTAAAAGTTCTGATTACAACAGACTAACACTAGATGAGACAGCTAGATTTACAAAAGTTGAAGATGACATAGAAATAGAACTGTATAGTGTTGTCACTTATGATGAGCTTTGCGAAAATTTAAAAGAAGAAGGATTTTCTTTAGCTAATTTAGATGAGTGGGAATATCTTTGTGGTGGAGGTTGTAGAACTTTATTTCCTTGGGGAGATGACTTAGATTACAATATGAATTTACTATATTTTTCTAAAGAAGGCAATTATAAATATGACTTAGAAGAGCCAAATTTCTTTGGACTTTCAATCGCTTATGATCCATACAAAATGGAAATTGTGGAAGATGATGATGATTATGTATTTAAAGGTGGAGATGGAGGTTGTAATATCTGTGGAGGCTATGGAGATTTTTTAGGTTATTTACCTTGTTCTCCATATTACACTCAAGAACATATTAATTCCATAAATATTCTTGACGATTGTATTGTCAATGAGTATGATGATGAACTTAATGGAGATTTTAATTTTTATCGTAGAATTATTAGAATAGGAGAGTAAAATGAAAAAAATACTTATATTATTACTTATGTTAATTTTAGGAATTATTAGTTATGCTAAGGCAGATGATGTACTTGGAACTTGGCTTATTAAAGAAAATGGAATGATCGTCGAAATCTATAAAAATAAAACTGGAGAATATACTGGAAAGATTATAGAGAATAACTTTATTTTCCTAGAACAAAATAATGACCTAACTTATGATAAAAAGACAAATAATTTAGCCTATTTTACCTTAAAATTTCCAAAAGATAAATTTTCTTGGCATATTTGGATAAATATAGAAAAAGATGGAAATCTTTTTATCAAAGGGACAGGAAATACTGAAGTTGGAAAATATGTTACAGAATTACATCTGATTAGACAAAAATAATTTTTATTAAGGAGGGAATAAAATGGTAGAATTATTGACATCAGGTGCTTTGAGTAATAGAATGTTACTTTTAATCTTTGCAACATTTTTTTCTATCTTTCCAGTTATAATTTTTCTAACTGGAACTCTGCTAGAAAAAAGACATCAAAATAGGACAAATTTCTATGATGGCGAAGTCAAAGGAGAGATAATAGAGGTTTTAAACTCTAAAAAAAATGCTATGTTTGCTACTTATCCTATATATCAATATGAAGTAAATAAACATAAATATATTGTTAGACCTAATTTTTTTATTTTTGACTCTAGTTTAGATAAAAAATATCATGATAGTGAAAATGTAACTTGTATAAAATATCTAAAAAAACATGGTAAAAATACTAGAACAAAATACAAGGTTGGAGAAAGTATAATAATAAAATATGATATTGATAATCCTAAAAATCATGAAATTCTAAATGATAAAGACAAAAAATTTGCATATAAAAGTTCAAAAATTGTAGCAATTTTTCTTATGTTTTTTCCTCTTATTTTATTTATTGCTTCATTTTTTGTAAAAGGGCAGGCAGTTTTTACAACAACAAATTAATATTAATTTTTTTTAATAGAAATCTTTTTAGAATTCTTTCTAATCTGATTTCTTTTTTCATTTTTTAGATTAAAATTTATTCAAACTCCTATTATTCAAACTCCTATAAAAGTATTAATATTATTGACAAAACGAAGTATTTTAGATATAATTAGATAATAACCAAAGACTTATTTAATCAAATTATAAAGAACTAGTTATATAAAAATATTAATTAAATTTAAAATTTTTAGAGGGGGAACAAAAATGGGAAATAATAGCCTACAAACTACAGAAAAAAATCTACGCTCAATTGCTAAAAGATATGAAAATGTAAAATATTCAGTTGGACTTGCTGTACTTTTCTTAATGAAGGGAACAAGTGCTTTTTCTGATGGAAATATAATACAAGAGGCAGAAAAACAAAAAGACATTTTAACAGATGTTAAAAAAGACAAAATTGAGGTAAAAGAAACTAAAAAAGCAGCAAAGACTGCACAAAAGCTAAAAGCTTCTTGGACAAATATGCAATTTGGTGCTAACGATTTGTATAGCAATTTTTTTGTTGCACCAAAAACTAAAGTAGAAAAGACTTCAATTGTAAAAAGTAAAAAAACTGTTTTAGTGGCTAGTGCAGATAATAGTACAAGTTTACCTATGTTTGCAAAACTTTTATCAGATATAGAAGAAAAAGAAGCTCCTACAATGGAAGAAATACAAGCTAGCAAAGGAAATTTAAGAAACTCTATAGGAAATTTACAAGATAAAATAGATACAGCTAGAAAAGAAAATAACAAGGAAATAAATGGACTAAGATTAGAATTGATTCAACTTATGGAACAAGGAAATCAAGTAGTTAAATCACCTTGGTCATCTTGGCAATTTGGAGCTAATTACTTTTATGATAATTGGGGATCTGCATATAAAGGTAGAGGGGATAAAAAAGCAAATGAAATTTTAACAAGGGACAAGTCTGCTACTTTAAATAGATTTTTAGAAACTAGTGCTGATTCAACATCATATGGTATGACAAATTTAAGATTAGTTAAGGAACCTTCTGTTGAAATAAAAATAAGTGCAGGAGTTAGACCTAAAAATATAAATAAACAGGCTCCAAGTTATAGACCAAGTGCACCAACAGTATCGCTACCAGTATTTGAACCTAAACTTCTTTCAGCACCAAGAAAGCCGTCGGCACCAGTTGAAGTAACACCTACAACTTTTAATCCTCCAGCTTTAAATTTTGTTGGAACTGGATTTCCACAAGGACCTGGAATTGGAATGCCTAAAAATACTATTATTATACAAAATTATGAAAAATATTCTACTCCTAATGGTGTATTTAAAATAGAATCAGGAGAATCAGGTTCAACTTGGACAGGAACAGTTAGAGCTAAATCAACAACAACTCCTGCTCTAAGTGGTGATTTAACAGATGGAAACTCAAATCCATTTAAGTTATTCACTTTTATTAATGAATTAAGAGATCATGATTCAGTTATATCTGGAGAATATGAAATGACTGATTTAGGTGGTGGAAATAGAACTAAAATATTTTTAAGTTACAATCCAGCTGCTGTTGGTGGAGATTATGGTGGTGCATATGCACCTAATGATAGAACTGTAACTTTTGATGGTAAATTAACTTTACATGGTATAACTGCTCCAAATAATACCAATGTTCTTGTAGGAGTGGAACATCAACTTTGGGCAAGACACAGTAGGACACATCTTCAATCAAGTTCTAATTTTTTAAATAAAGGAGATATTATACTAGCAAGTGGTAATAATATTGTAGGTATCATGATAGATGTAGAACAGATGCAGGATGCAGATAGAAAATCTCATACAACTAAAAATGATGGAAGAATAATTATTAATAGCCAAAATAGTATAGGTATAGATTTTGGGCAATATAGCTTCCAAGAAGTTACTAAAGTAGATGTAACATTAGGAAATATAATTGTAAATGGTAAAAATAACTATGGTGCTAGAATGAAAAACATTTTTACACAACATCCATCAAATCCTTACTATGCTCTTTATATGACGTATTATGATCATGTTAAAGTAACTTCTGGAGCAGGTAAGAAGATAACTGTAAATGGTGAAGAAAATGTTGGTATGGCTATTGGAAAATCATTGTCAGCAGCAGCAAGAGAATCAACACCAGGAGCTAAAGATACTAACCCTATTGCAAATATATCTAAGTTAAATATAGAAGTAGCTGGTAAGAAAAACATAGGACTTTTAAGATATAAGGATTATTCAGAAAATAACCCTAATGACATGATACTTGATGCCAATACAATGGGAACATTTACTTTTGGAAATGGAGCTAAAAATAGTACCTTAATTAGAACAGATAAATATGGAATCCAAGTAAAGAAAGATATTAGTGCTACAGGAAAAGATGCTGCTGGAAATGACTTTACAGGAAGCGGAAATACTGTTTTACACTCAAATGGAGAAACTCAACATATTAATAACTATAATACTATAACAGTTGGAAAAGGCTATACTCAAACTGTTGGTATGGCGGCTACAGGGACTAAAGTATCTACAATAGTAAATATTTTAAATGAGGGGACTATTTCTTTACAAGCTAAGAAAAGTATAGGTATGTATGTTGATAAATTTACTCAAGGTAAGAGCACAGGTTCTATTAAATTATCTGCACTTGGAGACTTAGGGAAAGATGGAACTTATGGAGATGCCGAAAATGTTGGAATTTCTAATAAAGGAAAATTCACTTTTTCAGGTGATATTGAAGTAAATGGTAAAAAATCTTCTGGAATATATAATACAGGAACAACTACAATAGCAGTTGGAGCTAACCCTACAGATAAAACAAATATTATTGCGAAAAATGGAGCGACAGGTCTATACAGTAAAGGGGCTGGTAGCTCAATAACTTCTACTGCTGGTAATAAATTAAATATAAATGTAGATGCTGGTACAACTAAAGAAGGACTTGCTGTTTATGCTGAAGATAAATCACAAGTTAGCCTACAAAATGCAAATATAAGTGTAAAGGGTGGTGCAGCAGGAGTAGCTGCTTATGATGCTGGTACAAAAATTGATATAACAGGTTCTACATTAAAATATGATGGAAGTGGTTATGCAACATATTCTGATGGACAAGGAAAAATAAACTTAACAAATTCTAAGATAGAATTGAGAGGAAGCTCAACATTAATGGATATTGATTTATCTATCCCTGCTGCAACAGCAGGTACAGAGGTAAAAATATTTTCAAATGATGTTGTAGCAATAAATGTAAGTAATTTAGGAATTAAAAATATAACTGATTTGACTACATTAATGAGTACATTAGGTGTAAATAAAATTGAAGCAGGAACAGAAGGTGGACAAACTTTTAATAAGTATAAAGAACTTGCAATAGATAATGGAACTATTAATTTTAATGTAGCGACAAATAAAACTGAGGCTGATACAAATCCTGGAGGCTTCTTCTTTAAAAAGGTTGTGGGTCAAAGATTAAAACTAAATGTAAATGAAAATTTAACTGCTAGATTAAGTTCTGCTATCGCAAGTGAATTCTATAGTGGACAAGTTGTAGGTCTTGAAGCTAACTCAAGCAAAAAAGCAACAAGCAATACTGAAACACAAGTAAATATTGCTAGTGGAAAAGTTGTTGATGTAGCAAGAACAGATGGAACTGATAAAGGTGGAGTAGGAGTTTTTGTTAACTATGGGCAAGTTAATAACAGTGGAACAATAAAAGTTGAAAGAGATTCTTCTGCTAATAGCAATGCAGTTGGAATATATGCAGTAAATGGTTCAAAAGTTATAAATAATGGAACAATTGATGTAGCTGGAAAAGAGTCAATTGGACTATTAGGAGTCGCATATAGAACAGGTACTAATGGTAAACTTGTTGTTGATGAATTTGGAACTGGAGCTGTTGGACAAGGAAAAGTAAACATTGTAAACAAGGGTTCAATCAGCTTAGATGGTCAAGGAGCAACAGGAATGTTTGCTAAAAATAATAAGACAGGAACAACATTTACAAATGCTACTGCACTAAATGATACAACAGGAGTAATAACTACTACTGGAACAAAAGCTGTTGGAATGGCTGGAGAAAAAGCTAACATAATTAACAGAGGAACTATAAATGTAAATGGACAAAAGGGAACAGGTATGTTCGCTGAGTCTAGTTCAAGAATAGAAAACTCTGGAACAATAAATATAGTTGCAGCAAGTTCTGCAAATGAACCTAATATTGGTATCTTTACAGAAGATAAAAATACAGAAATCCATAATAATAAAGATATAATAGGTGGAAATAACACTTATGGTATTTATGGAAAAACTATAAATATGGGTACTAATGGAAAGATAAAAGTTGGAGATAACTCAGTTGCAATCTATTCAAATGGACAGTATGCAAGTTCAGCAAGTCCAACTATAACTCTAGCTTCTGGAAGTTTAATAGAAATTGGCAAGAATCAATCTGTTGGAGTATTTACAACAGGAAAGAATCAAAATATATCAAGTCAGGCTGACATGAAAATTGGCGATAACTCTTTTGGATATGTTCTAAAAGGTAGAGGAACAAAATTAACTACAAGTGCAACAAATCCTGTGACAGTAGGAAATGACACTGTATTTATATATTCAACTGATACAACTGGAAATATAGAAAATAGAACTAGATTGATTTCAACAGGAAGTTCAAACTATGGAATATATGCAGCTGGTAATGTTACAAACCTAGCTGATATGGACTTTAGTAGTGGAGTAGGAAATGTTGGTATGTATAGCATTTCTGGAGGAAAAATAGTAAATGGTAGCTCTACAGTTAACCCTACTATAAAAGTAGGTTCTACTGATAAAGCAAATAAACTATATGGAATAGGAATGGTTGCTGGCTACACAGATGACAAGGGAAATGTTATTCAAACAGGAATTGTTGAAAACTACGGTACTATTAAAGTAGATAAAACTGATAGTATAGGAATGTATGCTACTGGAAGTGGTTCAAAGGCTATAAATAGAGGAACTATTGAATTAAGTGGAAAAAATACTACAGGAATGTATTTGGATAACAATGCTATTGGAGAAAACTATGGAACAATAAAAACAGTACCTAATCCAACAAATACAGGAATAGTAGGAGTAGCTGCTCTAAATGGAGCTGTAATTAAAAACTATGGTAATATAATAATAGATGGAAAAAACAATACAGGTATCTATTTGTCAAAAGGTAGAAGAGAAGGAGTAGATCCTACAGCAACAAATGGAGCTGTAGCTGTACAAACAAAAAAACAAAGTAATACTAGTAAAAAGGTAGAAGGTATAGAAATTAAAGCACCAGGAAATGGGACTGCTACAGTTACAAGACAGGGAAATCCTGTAACACCGACTTTTGTAGATACAACAGTTGCATCATCAACAGCTTCAAGAGTCAAAGTTGGAAGTACAGAATTAGACTTAACTTCTACTAAATTAGGGAATATACCTTCTATTGGAAGGGCGTCAGAACTAGGAATGTATATTGACACATCAGGAGTAAATTATACAAATCCTATTAAAGGTCTACAACATCTAACAGGTGTAAAAAAGGTTAATTTAATATTTGGTACTGAAGCTTCAAGATATACAAATAGTAAAGATATTAAAGTTGGAGAAAATATTTTAAAACCATATAATGATGAAATAAGTAAATTGAGTGCTGGAGGTAATGAAAAGAAATTTACTATTGCTTCGTCAAGTTTAACTTGGATAGCGACTGGAACTCAAAATTCAGATGATACTTTTAATGCAGTATACTTATCTAAAATACCTTATACAGCTTTTGCAGCAGATAAAAATACATATAACTTTATGGATGGTTTAGAACAAAGATATGGAGCTGAAGGAGTAGGTTCAAGAGAAAAAGCCTTGTATGATAAGTTAAATTCAATAGGAAAAGGAGAACCACAACTATTTGCACAAGCAATAGATCAAATGAAAGGTCATCAATATGCCAATACTCAACAAAGAGTACAAGCAACTGGTAATATTTTAGATAAAGAATTTAATTATTTAAGAAGTGAATGGAGCAATCCAAGTAAGGATTCTAATAAGATTAAAACTTTTGGTGCTAGAGGTGAATACAATACTAATACTGCTGGTATAATAGATTACAAAAGTAATGCTTATGGGGTAGCTTATGTACATGAAAATGAAACTGTAAGACTTGGAGAATCAACAGGTTGGTATGCAGGTATGGTTCATAATAAATTTAAGTTTAAAGATTTTGGAAATTCTAAAGAAGAACAATTACAAGCAAAACTTGGAGTTTTCAAATCAGTTCCATTTGATGAAAATAATAGCTTGAACTGGACAATATCAGGAGATATATCTGTAGGATATAACAAGATGAACAGAAGATTCTTAGTAGTTGATGAAATATTTAATGCAAAAGGAAAATATCATACATATGGATTAGGAATAAAGAATGAACTTGGAAAAGAGTTTAGATTAAATGAATCTTTTACATTTAGACCATATGCAGCTCTAGGTTTAGAATATGGAAGAGTATCTAAGATAAAAGAAAAATCTGGTGAAATGAAATTAGAAGTAAAATCAAATGATTATTTCTCAGTAAAACCAGAAATTGGAACAGAACTTGCTTACAAACATTATTTTGGAACTAGTGCAGTAAAAGCTGCTGTAGGAGTAGCTTATGAAAATGAACTAGGAAGAGTAGCTAATGGAAAAAATAAAGCAAGAATAGCTAATACTTCTGCTGATTGGTATGATTTAAGAGGAGAAAAAGAAGATAGAAGAGGAAATGTAAAAACTGACCTTAATATCGGAGTGGATAACCAAAGAGTAGGAGTAACTGTAAATGTAGGTTATGATACTAAAGGACATAATGTTAGAGCTGGAGTAGGACTTAGAGTTATATTCTAATAAAATACACACACTGTAAGAAAGGAGACTAATTTTTAGTCTCCTTTTTATATGCAAAAGAACTAAACTTGACTTTAGTAAAATAAATATATATGATATATATTATAAAATGAAAAAGGAGATGTCTTATGGTATTTAAAAATTCTATCGATCTATATAAAAAAGCACTTAACTTAATTCCAGGAGGAGTTAATAGTCCAGTTAGAGCTTTCAAATCTGTAAACAGAGAAGCACCTATCTTTGTAAAAAAAGGACAAGGAGCTAGAATATATGATGAAGATGATAACGAATATATAGACTATATTTGTTCATGGGGTCCTTTAATTTTAGGTCATAATCATCCAAAAGTTATAGAAGAAATAAAAAAAATTATTGAAAATGGTAGTTCTTATGGTCTACCAACAAAATACGAAGTTGATCTAGCAGAGCTTATTGTACAAATAGTTCCTTCTATTGAAAAAGTAAGACTAACTACTTCAGGAACAGAAGCTACTATGTCGGCTGTAAGACTTGCAAGAGCATATACAGGAAGAAATAAAATTTTAAAATTTGAAGGTTGCTATCATGGACATTCAGATGCTTTACTTGTAAAATCAGGTTCAGGATTATTGACTGATGGATATCAAGATAGTAATGGTATAACAGATGGTGTATTAAAAGATACTTTAACTTTAGCTTTTGGAGACTTAGAAAAAGTTGAAAAGTTATTAAGAAATGAAGAAATAGCCTGTGTAATTGTTGAGCCTATTCCTGCAAATATGGGGCTTATAGAAACTCATAAAGAATTTTTACAAGGTTTAAGAAGAATAACAGAAGAAACTAAAACTATTTTGATATTTGATGAAGTTATATCAGGATTTAGATTAGCTTTAGGTGGTGCACAAGAATTCTTTGGAATATGTCCTGATTTAACAACTTTAGGAAAAATAATAGGTGGAGGTTATCCTGTTGGAGCTTTTGGAGGAAAAAGAGAAATTATGGATTTAGTTGCTCCAGTTGGAAGAGTTTATCATGCAGGAACTTTATCAGGAAATCCAATAGCATCAAAAGCTGGTTTTGTAACTATAAGTTATTTAAAAGAAAATCCAAATATCTATAAAGAATTAGAAGAAAAGACAAATTATTTAGTAGATAATATAGAAAAATTGGCTGAAAAATATGGAGTAGATGTTTGTGTGAATTCAATGGGCTCTCTTTTCACAATTTTCTTTGTTGATTTAGAAAAAGTTGAAAATCTTGAAGATTCATTAAAAGCTAATACAGAAAACTTCTCTATATATTTTAATACTATGTTGGATAATGGAATAGTTGTTCCTCCATCACAATTTGAAGCTCATTTCTTATCTATAGCTCACACAAAGAGGGAGCTTGATAGAACACTTGAAGTAATGGAAATGGCATTCAAAAAAATAGGTGAGAAAAATGCCTAATAAATTTTTTCCTGTTTCAATAGATCTTAATAATAAAAATATTTTGGTAATTGGAGCAGGAAAAATTGCTCTAAGAAAGGTTAAAACTCTTTTAGACTATAATTGTAATATAACAGTCATTACTAAAGAAGTTTTAGAAAAGGAATTTTTAAGTTTAGAAAAAGAAAATAAAATTAAAATATTAAAAAATCAAGAATTTGAAGAGAAGTTTTTAGAAGATGTATTTTTACTTGTATCAGCAACAGATAATAAAGAATTAAATGATAAAATATCAAAATTATGTATGAGTAAAAATATTTTAGTAAATAATATAACTTCTCAAGATAATATGAATCTTAGATTTATGAGTATTTTATCAAATGATGATATACAAATTTCAATTACAGCTAATGGAAATCCTAAAAAAGCTGTAGAAGTAAAAAATAAGATTAAAGAATTTTTTAAAAAAATAAATTGACAAATATCAAGAATTATTATAAAATAAATCAAATTGAATATATTTCCTTTTAAGAGAGTCCAGAGAGGCTAACAAGGGTGTGAAAGACTAATTTTATATGGTCTGTATTTTGTGTGTTTACCTAAAGCCTTTGGTTTTAGGTTTTTTTATTGAGAGTATTTGTGAGGTAAAAAGTGAAAATATTATTAGATGAAAATGGCATACAAAGATCAATAACAAGAATATCTTATGAAATTATTGAAAGAAATAAAACAATAGATGATGTTGTTTTAGTCGGAATAAAAAGCAGAGGAGATATTCTAGCAGAAAGAATAAAACAAAAATTGATGGAACTTGAAAATATTGATGTTCCATTAGAAACTATTGATATTACTTATTATCGTGATGATATTGATAGGAAAAATTTTGACTTAGACATTAAAGATACAGAATTTAAAAGTAATTTAACAGGGAAAGTTGTTGTTATAGTTGATGATGTGCTATATACAGGAAGAACTATAAGAGCAGGACTTGATGCAATTCTTAGTAAATCAAGACCAGCTAAAATTCAACTAGCTTGTTTAATTGACAGAGGACACCGTGAATTACCAATAAGGGCAGATTTTATACGACCGGGATCCCGGAATACGAGCTGAATCTGGCCGTCTCGCTGCTTTTGCAGCA
>OGYO01001921.1_pt1 | contig 11238 bp, 12 predicted proteins | sample 1576561 | NCBI WGS metagenome assembly OGYO01 (sample SAMEA3541507, study PRJEB24748) | human gut metagenome | biome: human gut; feature: human-associated habitat; material: faeces | place: China | collected 2012 | reverse complement strand
TTTCCTGATTAAAATCTTAATTTTAATCAGGAAATAGTATCAGAATTTATGCGGAGGATACTTTGCTGATGCGCTGTTTGCTTGCAGGATTTCTCGGATTTCCCCTGAGCGGAGTATGGTTCGGGATGCAGCTATGGCTGACCCACACCTTTCTCAAAAAAGGCCGTAACCGGCTCACTTTTTTTCACCATTGCTTGCTGCGTGTATTCCGACTGTGCTTATCCTCCGTTTGAGCGGTTCGTATTCTCCCAATTTCTCGGCCTTATCAAGCGGGAAGCTGTGGGCACTCACGGCGGCAACGCTTCTTGTTACCTGTCTGGTAAAGGGGCTGAGCGAAAAGATGCCCCGAACCGTGGAGAAGCGGGAACTCCCGTGGGTTTGTATGGAAGCCGCATTTGTGGAGGTCGCCCAGCGCCTTATGATGCAGTCCTTTGTGATATATTTGCTGGATGCGTGGGGATGCGCCGCGATCTGGTGCGTCTTCCTCAATGCGCTTATCTGGTGCGCGGGGATCGTCATTCAGGGAATCCTTGCAAAGCAGACCATGGAAAAGAATTTTGTTCTTGGGCAGCACCGCACAATTCGGCAAGAAGTCTCAGGCAGGATTTTTGTTCCAATTCAAAGTTCCGAAAATGGAGGAATACTGTATGTATTTCCCATTTTCGGAACTGCGGAAGTGGAGCAAAAAGACGGCTGAGACTCGCAGACGCAATTGTGCAATGATGCCATTGTATAATACAGCCGAAACGCGCTTGACGCAATCGCTATACCGCCGTATAATATAACAAAACAGACAAGGAGCACTTTTATGGGACTTCAAAATTGCGGACTGAACATTGACGCGGCCAGACGGGAACTGAATCCTCACGGGACGTCGGAATTTCCCTGCGCCGGGTATTTGTGCCGTCTCAGCGACCTTCCCACGGACGCTATCATCTGGCACCGGCACGAGGAGCTGGAGATCATTTACATTCAGGAAGGCACAATGAAGCTGCTGGTTCCCGGCGAGGAATACCATCTGGTGAAAGGGGAGATTGCCCTCATCAACAGCAACATCCTCCATTACGCCATCGGCGACCCATTCTGCGAGCTGCACTCCGCCGTGTTTTCCCATGTTCTGGTTTCCGGTGGAAACACGACCGCCTTTTACAAAAAATATGTCTACCCGCTGCTGGCGTTTCCCGGCTTCACGGTCTGGCGCACGGGGAGACAGAATTTGGCCGAAGACTTTCAGGCTGCTTTTTCCGCGCTGGAAACGGATGCCTTCGCCTGCGAGTTTACGGTCAGGGAGCGGCTTTCCAGAATTTTGCTGAGCTGCTTTCAGGCGTTCGCGCCCCAGCTTCCCACCCAAAGGTCAGAAAAAAATACGGACACCGTCCGCATTGAAAGAATGTTGGAATATATCCATACCCACTATTTTGAGCCCCTCCAGCTCAGCGACATTGCGCAGGCGGCCGACTTAAGCGAACGGGATGCTATTTTTGTTGTTGTATCTTTGTTTTTATCTTGTTTATATACTAATTCTAGATACGATATTTATGGCTATATAAGCCAAAAATCACAAACAACATCAATTTATAATAAAAGTAAAAAAACAAAGGAAAAAGTAAAAAAAGAGGAATATCAAGGGGATAGTACTATCGTTTATCAAAATCCTAAAGAAATTAATATATCAGGTAGTGATACTAATAATCTCATTTACATCTATTTAGAATCAATAGAAAATACTTTTTTAGACACTGAAAATGGTGGTATCAAGAATGTTAACTGTTTACCTGAATTAACTGAATTAGCGAAACAAAATACTAATTTTTCTAATACTGACCAACTAGGTGGAGCATTACCTTTTACAGGTACAACTTGGACGATTGCATCCATGACATCACAATTTACAGGATTACCTTTAAAAGTTGAAGTTGCTAATGATATGGATCAACAAAATCGATTTATGCCAGGTGCTAAAACAATTGGAGATATTTTAGATGAAAACGGATATATACAAGAACTTATGATTGGTTCTCAAAAAGAATTTGCAGGGACAGATAAATTATTTTTACAGCATGGATTTGATAAGATTTCAGATATTAACTCTTTAAAAGAACAATATTTAATTAAAAATGATGATTTAAATCAATGGGGATTAAAGGATTATAAATTGTTTGAACTAGCTAAAAATGAACTTACTGAACTTAGTCAAAAAGGTAAGTTTAACTTTACAATGGCAACTATAGATTGTCATATGCCTAAGGGGTTTCTATGTAAATATTGCCCTAATACATATGAAAATAGATATGAAAATATATATGCATGTCAATCAAAACTTATTAATAGTTTTATTGATTGGTGTAAAAGTCAATCTTGGTATGAAAATACAACTATTGTGTTAGTTGGTGATCATCCAACAATGGCACAACAATATGTTAATGATGTTCCGTCAGATTACCAAAGAACGACATACAATTGTTTTATTAATTCTAAAGTGACGACTGATCAAAAAAAAAATAGACAATTTACACATATGGATATGTATCCTACAACATTGGCTGCAATGGGATTCAATATAGAAGGGAATAAGTTAGCACTAGGTACGAATCTATTTTCTGAATTACCAACGATTATTGAAAAATATGGCCAAGATTATATTAATGAAGAAGTACAAAAAAGTAGTGAATATTTAGATAAAAATATATATCAGTTTAATTAAAAATGGATCTCAAGACGAGATCCATTTGTTTTTTATTCTTCAACTCTTCCTTTATCTACATACATGTTTTGGAAATAGTTTTTATATTCACCAGAAATGATGTTTTCCCACCATTCTTTGTTATTTAAATACCAATCAATTGTTTGAGGAATACCTGTATCAAATGTATATTTTGGTTTCCATCCCAATTCAGTTTCTAATTTAGTTGGATCGATTGCATATCTCATATCATGACCTTTTCTATCAGAAACAAATTTGATTAATGATTCAGGTTTACCTAAAGCTTTTAAGATTGTTTTAACAACTTCTAAGTTAGTTCTTTCGTTATGTCCACCAACATTATAAACTTCTCCAACACGACCTTTTCTAATGATTAAGTCGATTGCAACACAGTGATCATAAACATGTAACCAATCACGTACGTTTTCCCCTGTACCGTATACTGGTAATTCTTCATCATTTAATGCTCTAGAAATAATTAATGGAATTAATTTTTCTGGGAAATGGTAAGGACCATAGTTATTTGAACATCTTGAAATAGTTACTGGTAATCCAAAAGTTCTATGATAAGCTAATACGAATAAATCTGCAGAAGCTTTTGATGAACTATATGGACTAGATGTGTGTAATGGTGTTTCTTCTGTAAAGAATAGATCAGGTCTATCTAATGGTAAATCACCATAAACTTCATCAGTAGATACTTGATGATATCTTTTAATACCAAACTCATTACATGCATCTAATAAAGTAGTTGTTCCCATAACATTTGTTTTAACAAAGATTTCAGGATCTTCAATACTTCTATCTACATGTGATTCAGCTGCAAAGTTAACAACAACATCAAATTTTTCTTTTTTGAATAAGTCAAAGATAAATTCTCTATCAGCGATATCACCTTTAACGAATTTATAATTTGGTTTACCTTCAACTGGTTTACAAGTTTCTAAGTTACCTGCATAAGTTAATTTATCTAAGTTAACGATCATATCTTCTGGATATTTATTAACCATATAATGCACAAAGTTTCCACCAATGAAACCTGCACCACCTGTTACTAAAATTTTCATTTATTTATCTCCTTCATATACAAATTGATTATTTGAATTTTCTAAAGTTGGTCCTGTTTGATCTTTTTCACTTAAAACAGGTTCAATACCATTTAATAATGATCCCCAATCAACATTAGCTGTTGGATCATCATAACGCATACCACCTTCAGATTCTTTATTATACACATTATCTACTTTATATCTAAATTCAACATCATCTGTTAAAGTTAAGAATCCATGGGCAAATCCTTGTGGAATAAAGAATTGGCGATGATTTTCAGCGCTTAATTCAACAGAAACCCATTCACCAAATGTTGGACTTCCTTTTCTAATATCTACTGCAACATCAATAACTTTTCCTTTAGTACAAGATACTAATTTAGATTGTGCATAAGGTGGGTTTTGCCAATGTAAACCACGTAAAGTTCCTTTTTGTGCACTAAAAGACATATTGTCTTGTACAAAATCAACAGTAATACCTAATTTTTCATATTTAGGTTTTGAATAAGTTTCTGTAAAGTATCCACGGTGATCTCCAAAAACATCTGTTTCTACAATTAAAACACCTGGAATTTTTGTTTCAATAACTTTCATCTTTTTTACTTCCTTTTTATTGATCTATAAATTTTCCATCCATTACATCTTTTAAATACTTACCATATTGATTCTTTTTATAAAGTTCATATGCTGTATTTAATTCATCTTTAGAAATCCATCCGTTGTTATAAGCAATTTCTTCAAGGCAAGCGATTTTTCTGTTTTGATGAGTTTCAACAGTTTTCACAAAGTTAGTTGCATCTACTAAACTTTCATGAGTTCCTGTATCTAACCATGTAAATCCTTGACCTAATAATTCAACATCTAAATTACCTTTTTCAAGATAGATTTTATTTAAGTCAGTGATTTCTAATTCACCACGTGCAGATGGTTTGATTTGTTTTGCGTATTCTACAACATGGTTATCATAGAAATATAAACCAGTGACAGCATAATTTGATTTAGGTTGAGCTGGTTTTTCTTCTAATGAAATAGCTTTTCCATTTTCATCAAATTCAACAACACCAAATCTTTCAGGATCATCAACATAATATCCAAAGACAGTCGCACCATCTTCTTTATTTGCTGCTCTTCTTAAACGTTTTGATAAACCATGTCCATGGAAGATATTATCTCCTAAAATCATAGCACATGCTTCACCATCAATAAATTCTTCTCCTAAAATAAAGGCTTGAGCCAATCCATCAGGAGATGGTTGAACCTTATATTGAAGTGAGATACCAAATTGATGTCCATCACCTAATAATTCTTTAAAGCGAGGAGTATCATCAGGGGTAGAGATAATTAAAATATCTTTAATGCCTGCATTCATTAAAATACTCAAAGGATAATAAATCATTGGTTTGTCATAAATTGGCAATAATTGTTTACTTGTTACTTGTGTTAGAGGATAAAGTCTTGTTCCAGATCCTCCAGCTAATACGATACCTTTCATAGAAGTACCTCCTTTTGTTTACTTCTAAATAATAAACCATGACGTTACGTAAGTGTCAATACAAAATATAAAATTTCTTCATTTTATCAATAAAAAAAGTGTCACACTTAAAGTATGACTACTTTCTACAAATAAATAAACCACAATCTTTAGTAATTTTAATTCCATTATTTTCATCAATGATTTTTTCAAGGTAAGCTTGAAATTCTTTTAAACGATATCCTAAATATTCTTTTTGATTGCCATGACAACTCATTATATAGTTCATTAATGCTTTAGCGTCATCAACTATTAAATAATCATCATACCTCTTTAATTCAATTTGTTTAAAATAAGGCCTTAAAAGAGTTTTTCCATTTTCTAATCCAAAATGTTCTACAAGGTTATTATTAGATAGTTGAATACGTGAATCAAAATTATGAACAATTTCAGTAATTTCCTTCATATGATTTTTACCATAAGTTGTACAATAGAATATTCCATAATCCTTAAGAACACGAGATATTTCCAAAAGACCAAGATTCAAATCTTGCAGATAAAAGAGAACATGATTTGCAATCACCGTATCAAAGAAATGATTTTTAAAAGGAATATTTTGAGCATCTAAAACAATATAGTTATAATCATTACCAAGTTTTTTCCTGGTATCTTCTAACATTCCTTCGCTAATATCTGATAAGAAAATCTCTCTATTTCTTAGATTATAGGTATTATTTTCCCATAGTTTTCCATTTCCACAACCAATTTCTAAAAGTTGATAAACATGAGAAAAGTCTATTTGATGATAGAGCCATTCAAACCAACTTTCCTTATTAATAGAAAAATGATCATGAAGATAAATACGTGTAGATAAGTTTTGACTATTGAAATATTGTTGAATAATGCTTTCATCATTATTTGTGAGATTAATGAGTTCAATAATCTTTTCCCAAGAAATTTGATCATGTTCTAAAATTTTTTCAGTGCTTTTAATGGTTGCTTTTAAATTATTAAGATGATTCATTTTTTGGTTAATCAAAGAAGTTTGTAGTTTTAAAGATTCTTTAAAACTATCTTTATCGTTATCTATAATAAGAGGATAGATTTCTTCTAGTGAAAATCCTAGTTCTTTTAAAGAAAGAATCTTTTGAAGAGTAATTAAATCTTTATTACAATATTGACGATATCCATTGTCTAGAATATGCGATGGTTTTAAAAGCCCTATTTTATCATAATATCGAATTGTTCTTAATGAGACACCTGCCATTTTCGCAAATTGTCCAGTTGTATAATATTTTTCCATATCTCTATTATAAAAGATAAAAAGAAAAATACTCTTATCATTGGAGCTAAAGTGATGATTGATAGTCCTGAATTGCAAGAATATATAAAAAAAGAAGTTGGAGATTTTTATAAACAATTTCATGTAGAAAATGCCTCTCCTTTAATTCAACTTATTGAAAGTGGAGATTTTGTAAATAATGTGGAAAAAACAGAAAAGTTTATAAAAACTTTTATTAATAATTGTGAGAATAAATTTGGTAAATTAGATTCAATAACTCTTAGTAGTACTCATTTACCTTGGCTTTCTTCTTATTTTAAAAAACTTATTCCACAAGCTAAATTATATGATCCTGCTGATAGTTTGGTAAAAGCTATAAAACCTTATATTACTACTGGAGAAGGAAAAGTTTATTCAATAATTTCTGAATCTAAAAAATATCCAGCTAAAGATTTTTTAAAAATTTTGGATATTTTAAAAATAAAACTTGATTATGAAATTATTTAAAAAATAAAGCTGAGTTTTGTAAACTCAGCTTTGCTTTTTCTTATTTTACTATTTCTTTGATTCTTGCTTTCTTAGCAGATAATCCTCTTAAGTAGTAAAGTTTAGATCTTCTTACTCTTCCTACTTTTAGAACTTCAATTCTGTCAATATTTGGAGAATTAACAGGGATTATTCTTTCTACTCCAATTCCTGCTGTAACTTTTCTTACAGTGAAAGTTTTTGCAACTCCTCCACCATTTACTCTGATTACAACTCCTTCAAATAATTGAACTCTTTCTTTGTTTCCTTCTTTTACTTTGTAGTACACTCCAATAGTGTCTCCTGCTTTGAATTGTGGAATATCAGTTCTTAAATATTGTTTTTCCACTAGTTCGATTAATTTTTCTTTCATTTCTTTCCTCCTCAAGATATTCATTTAATTTTTATTAAAGCGGAATATCGAAATTTTACCAAAATATTCTACCTTATTTTTTATTCTTTGTCAATATAGAATTTTCTCTTAAAATTTCTATTATTTCTAAATTATCCATTTTAGGAATTAATCTCTGATAAAATTCTTCATCTAGACTTTTACTTATATACTTCTCATTAAAATCATTTATAAATTTACTTAAAATTTCTATATTTTCAATTTCAGATAATCTCATATATTCTTTTATTATTTCAAACCAAGGACTTTCTTTTTGTCCCAAACCTCTTTGAAAAAAACTATCATCAGCAGAATTAAAGTAAAATTTAATTTTTCTAATCTCTAAAATAGAACTGGCTTTCCTTTTACAAGTAAACTTTATATTTTCTGTAACTTGTAAATTACTCACTTCTTTATCTATCCAAATTGCATCAAAAGCTATTTCAAGAATATTTTTTTCTCTTATATCATTGAGCTTTTTAAATTTTTCAAGTGCTACTTCTACAAACTTTCTATAATCCTTAGCTGTACCTTTTTCTAATTTCTCAAAAGCAGCTACAAACTTAGATCTCTCATCTTTTGGTATATCTTTGAGCATATCATATTGTTCTTTACTTATTTCTCCCATCTCTAATAGACAGGATATATTGGCTTTGTGTATATCATACTCATAGATATTTCTTTTTATAAACAAAGTTTTCCTCCATAATATCTCTTTTTATTTAGATTTCAACTCTATCATCTAAGGCTCTTGAGATAGTTGCAGTATCAGAGAACTCTAAGTTTCCTCCCATAGGAATTCCACTAGCTAACTTTGTAATCTTTATACCAAAATTTTTAATAAGTTTGGCAAGATACATAGCAGTTGTTTCTCCTTCTATATTAGGGTTAGTTGCTAAAATTATTTCTTCAATATCTTCTTTTCCTAGTCTTTCAATCAAAGATTTAATATTTAATTCATTTGGAGTTATCCCATTTAAAGGATCAAGTCTACCATTTAAAACATGGTAGACTCCTCTGTATTTTGTAGTTTTTTCTAAAATCATAATATCCTTACTTTCTTCTACTACACAGATAATATTATGATTTCTTGTATTATCAGAACATATATTGCAAGTATCACTTTCACAATAATTCCCACAGACAGAACATCTTTTTACGTTATCCTTTACTGCCAAAAGAGCCTCTGCAAAATTTTTAACATCTTCTTCTGATTGATTAAGTATATGAAAAGCATATCTTGTTGCAGATTTTTGACCAACACCTGGTAATTTATTAAATTCCAATATCAATCTTTCTAAACTTTTAGTTGGCATTATTTATCTCCTAACTAAGTGATTTCTTAAATTCTTTTATTGTCTTACTAATTTCTCTTCTTTCCTTGCCAAGTTCAGCGTTTTTTATTATATAATCGTCTACTCTATCTTCATAGTCAGATTCCATATTTTCTATAATATCAATGATTTCTGCATAAGACATACTTTCTTTTAAGTAATCTTTTAAATTAAGAAGTAATTCTACTCTTTTTCTATTATCTCTTATTTTTCTATCATTGTCTTCTATCTCTCTTTTTATTTGATTTTTTCTTCTTTCTTTTCTTACTAATTCTAATACAGTATCCATTTTTACCTCTTTTCTTGTTATCTTGACAATAAAATACGTATTCGTCAAAAATCAAAATTCCTCTTTTCCGTCTGTCAGATAGAAGTTTCTTCTGAATAATGGAGAAAATCATACTCATTACGAGGTTACTCAGGAATCTGTCCTGCTTGATTTGCGTAAGTTCAAATACGATGAATTTCTTTGATGCAAAGTCCATTTGAGTATCCTTGCATACATTCTCATATCGCTGTCCAGGCAAGAACTCACCGCAGTTCAGCTTAAATGACTCCAGGTCGAAATATTTGCTAACAACATTTTTCCGTTTGAGTATCTCCTCATAGTTTTCTGTTACATAATGGTAGAAATTTTCGAAGTTATGTCCGGAAGATACCTGTTCGTAATAGTCCTGGATGAAGCGGGTTAATGCAACCTCTTTCTCAGACTCTTCTTTGGTAAACATATGCTTCCAATAACGCTGGATAATTCCTGAAAGCATTTCCAGATCATTATTGTCAAGTTCCTTCCCACCTAAATCGAACGGGTTAATTCCAAGTGGCGTTTTACCGTCATAATCTACATGTAGAGATATATCCGGGTACAATTTGCAAAGCTGGCTGAAGGATTTTCCGAATTCAACAACGATGCAGGTGTAATCCTGCTCGATAAGCTGTTGGGTGAAATTCAGTGTGAAGGCTGATTTTCCTCCACCAGTTCCAGCTATAATCATTCCGTTACGGGCATTTACGCGTTTTTTGGAAGCATCCCAGATGTCCTTACGAAGTGGTATCTGATACATTCTATCATGTACGAAGATTCCTTCATTATCATTTCTGTATTCACTGCACTGTAGGAATAGACAGAGTGCAATAGGCAAGGTTGTGAGGATGAGATACTCCTTGGGCATGCAGCTTATTTGCCCTGGAACGCATGAAAAATGGATTCTTCCAAGGTTATCATATCCGGGTATATAGTATCTGAACTGGTTAATGTTTAATGTTTCCTTTACAGATTTCTCAGCTTTGTCAAGAACGGCTTCTGATTCATCGAAAATGCAGACTGAAAAATGGGTACGCACAAGCGTTTCGTTTTCTTCGATTATTTCCTCCTGGAGTTTATCGAGTTTTTCAAACTGCACTTTTATACTTTTGCTCATGGAGCTGTTTGAACCATAGATGTCTATATTTCGGGCAATCTGTGTACGTAGCTTTTCATTTCCTTCCAAATATATAATCTGGTTGACAATGTGGTTATAGGGCAGGTACATTCCCAATCCCTCAAAAAGAGGGTGAAACAGTTCCGCATTTGCCATCGGAAGAGAGCTGTCTTTCACATAACTGTTAATATTATCTGGAAACATTGTTTCATCACATATGCAGTAATATCTTGCACTTATTTTCCCTACATGTAACTCATTGTCAACATGTATGTCTGTAATTGCATTTGTGTCAGAAAATAGGTTAGAGTATCCTGATATATAGTTTTTCAAATCTTCTCCTTTAATGGGAGCAATCCGTGTGTCTCTCAGATTCTTAATAATGCTGACACAGTTATTTATCGCTTCAAGGAAATCAGATAACTTCTCAAGATCTTCTTTATGCAAATTTTCTTTATATGCCAAAGGCGACGAAATATATGCTTTGTCCAACGAGTTGAGTCCTGTCAGAACAAAGTGAATGATGCACAAGTGCTGCATGTATAGCCGACCCTCAAAATGTTTGGCATCTGCTATATCAAGAAATGACCAATTCAGCGGTACTGCATGATAATTTTTCCTTAGATAAAGGTCCTGTTTGTGTACAAAACATCCGTCCGGAAGAAACTTGAAGGCTTCTTTCATGAGACTGTTCCTTTGGTCTATATCCTCACGTGAAAGCGAATAGCATTCAGGTTCTTCTAATTGATAGGATATACAGATATTTCCACCTTTGGTAAGTATCACCCCATTCTCCTCATTAATAATGTCTAAGATACTATATGCTTCTTCTGTTCTCATTTTTTCTGATAGTGTGGCTTAATTGGAAATTACTAATTGTATATTCTTTCTTTATTTCATCGAACTTCTTACTTTTTGCGTTCTTCCTGAATTTCCGAATCAGGATGGGAAATAGAGCGAAGCTGCATATAATAGTCATAATGCATGTGCTCCAGTTTCCGACCATTATCCCAGAACGTAAGCCCAAGATGAAAAGTATAAATGCTCCTGATAATGCTGCT
>OGYO01001915.1_pt1 | contig 11255 bp, 4 predicted proteins | sample 1576561 | NCBI WGS metagenome assembly OGYO01 (sample SAMEA3541507, study PRJEB24748) | human gut metagenome | biome: human gut; feature: human-associated habitat; material: faeces | place: China | collected 2012 | reverse complement strand
GCGATATCCGTGCTGGCCCCCAGCGTTTTGAACACTTCCGGCGCGTAGTACAGCACCACATTGATGCCGACAAATTGCTGGAAGATGGAGAGCATTACGCCGATTACAATCACGCCCACGCCAAACATCAGCAGACGACCACCGGTTTTGCGGCCATGATCCAGGGAGTGTTTAATTTCCTGTACTGCCTGAGTTGCAAGCGTGTTGCCCATAATTTTGCGCAGGATACCTTCCGCCTGTTCTTGCTTGCCGCGCGACATCAGCCAGCGAGGACTTTCTGGCACGGTATACAGCAGCATTAAGAACAGCAGTGCAGGGATACATTCCGAGGCAAACATATAACGCCAGCCGTCAGTATTCAGCCAGCTGGCATCACCGGAACGGGCAATAAAATAGTTTACGCAGTAAACTAAAAGTTGCCCGAAAATAATCGCAAACTGGTTAAAAGAGACCAGTTTCCCGCGAATATGAGCTGGAGCCAGTTCCGCAATATACATTGGCGAGAGCATTGAGGCTAAACCAACGCCATGCAAAACGGCAATAAATGGCTTGTGATCTCGGACAAATGGAAGATTTTGTCCGAGGAAAGCACCCAGCCTGAGGGACTTTGCACCCTGTACGGCGGCAAGCTGCAGGATACCACCCCGGGACAGGGCTTCTGGTTCGTGGACGATGCGGACGCGGCAAGCGCCTCCGGGTCGGAAACCGCCGAGAGTGAAAGCACGGTGAGCACAGAGAACGACCGTATGGAAGCGCTGCGCACACTGCGCAGCAAGCTGGAGGAATACGGCCTGTCGCAGGACGTGACACGGTTGGAAGTGGCAGATACCGAGCAGCTCGCATTTTTGTATCAGGATCGCATCAGCGTGCTGCTGGGCACGCTGAACGATCTGGATTATAAGCTGGACCGCGCTCGCTATGTGCTGACCAACGCCGACGGCAAGGGCTGCGGCCCCACCGACACCGGGCGGCTGGATTTCAGCCATACCAGCGCCAGCAGCACACGCAAGATCTATTTTGCACAGGGCGAGCCCACCCTGCCCTCCGGCTATGTGGTGCCGCCCAAGGCTGAGGAACCCGCCCCGGCCGAGGACACTGCCGACAGCACCGACAGTGCAGAAAGCACGGATACTGCCGACACCACCGAACCGGCGGCTGACGCGGACACCGAGCAGCTGCCCCTGACCCACCCTGACCGCATGACGGCCAACGAAGAAGAAAACCCCATGTAAAGAAGCTCTTTGGAGGAGACTGTATGAAGCTGGAACAACTGATGGAAGGCGTGCCCTTTACCCTTGTGCAGGGCAGTCTGGATACTGAGATCGCAGATATCATCTACGACAGCCGCAAGGCTGCCCCGGGGCTTTTGTTCGTGTGTATCGTGGGCACCCAACGGGACAGCCACGCGTTTGCCGCTGACTGCGCCGCCAAGGGAATCAGCGCGCTGGTCATCCAGCACGACATCGACCTTTCTACCCTGCCCGGGGTGACCGTGGTCAAGGTGGAGAGCAGCCGCTATGCCATGGCGCTGATGAGCGCCAACCTCTTCGGCAACCCTGCCCGCCAGATGACCATGATCGGCGTCACCGGCACCAAGGGCAAGACCACTACCACCCACATGATCAAAAGCGTGCTGGAGGCCGCAGGCCGCAAGGTGGGCATGATCGGCACCAACGGCATCTACTATATGGGACGCCACAAGGACACCGCCAACACCACCCCGGAAAGCTACGAGCTGCAAAAGACCTTCCGGGAGTTTCTGGATGCCGGCTGCGATACCGCGCTGACGAGACTGGAACAGGTGAAATTTTGGTAAAAGGTCCTAATGTAATGCTTGGATATTATAATAATCCAGAAGCCAATAAAAAAGCCTTTAAGGATGGATGGTTTTGCACTGGTGATTTAGGAAGATTTGGCAAAGATGGTTGTTTGTTTATATCTGGCAGAATTAAAGATTTAATTGTTTTAAGCAATGGGAAAAAAGTTTTCCCAGAAGAGATTGAAGCTCTAATAAACAAATTAGATTACGTTGAGGAAAGCATGGTTTATGAGCACAATGATAAAGTATGTGCAAAAATTGTGTATTCAAAAGATAATCAATTACTAAAAAATCTTTCAGGAGAAGAAATACATGATTTAATCGAACCAGAAATAAAAACATTAAATAAATCTAACTTACCAGTTTATAAATATATTAAGGAATTTACTGTAACTGATGAACCTTTAATAAAGACTACTACACAAAAGATTAAGAGACATGAAGAGATGCGAAATTTAAAGAAATAATATAGGGTGAATTATTATGAATAGAAAATTATACGATCTAACGAATCCACAAATGAACATATGGGCTACAGAGCAGTATTATAATAATACTGCGGTTAATAACGTTGGTGGCACTGTGCTTTTAAAGGCAAAATTAAATTTTAATATTTTGCAAAAAGCTGTTGCCAATGTTCTGAGAAAAAATGATAATTTTCATATTCATATTACAAAAGAAAATAATGTTGTTAAACAGTATTTTGCGTTTGAAGAATATGTTCCTGCAATTGTTGAAATAAAAAACTTGCAGGAACTACATAAGGTTGAGTCTGAGCTATGCCAAGAAAGTTTTGATTTACTTTCTAGCAAGCAATTATTTGAGACAAAATTATTTAAACTTCCAAACAATCATGGCGGTGTAATTGTGGTTATGCATCACATTATATCAGATTCATGGACTCTAGGTTTGTACTGTAACGAAATAGTAAACGAATACCAATCACTGCTTGATGCTGAAAACATTGAAAGTGATAGCTCTTTATGTGGTAAATTCTCTTACAAAAGCTTTATTAAAGAAGATATTGATTATTTAAATAGTGATTCTTTTGAAAAAGATAAAAAATACTGGAATGATGTTTTCGAGACTATTCCAGAGGTTGCTACTGTGCCTTCAACAGTAAAAAAACTAACTAACAAAATTACATGTTCTGCTGCAAGACAAGCATTTAATATTTCTAAGCAGAACTCTATTAAAATTTTAGACTATTGCAGAAAAAATAGAATTTCTGTATATAATTTTCTTATGGCTATCTATTCAATTTACATAGGTAGAGTTTCAAATCTTGCCGATTTTGTAATCGGAACTCCAATTTTAAATAGATTAAATAAAACAAATAAACAAACTAATGGAATGTTTGTAAGTACAGTGCCTTTGCGCATAAACATAGACCAAAACTCGTCTTTTATAGACTTTTCTAAGAAGATTGGAGCTTCTTGTTTTAGTATGTTAAGACACCAAAGATATCCATACCAATGTATTTTGGAAGATTTGAGAAAAAAAGATTCTAACATTCCAAATTTATATAACATTATTTTATCTTACCAGATTACTAGCACAGTAAATGATAATATTGATTGTGAATCTCATTGGATTTTCAATGGAAATTGTGCCGATGATATGCAGATTCATATTGTTGATTACAATGGTTCCGGAACTTTGAGTATCTTTTATGATTACAAAACTTCGAAATATGTAAAATCTGAAATAAAACAAATGCATGAACGTATTAATCATATTATTGAACAGGTTTTACAAGATGATAGCATTAATATTGAAAACATAGAAATTGTAACACCAGAAGAGACATTGCAAATTTTAAAAGAATTTAATAACACTAAAACAGATTATCCACGAAACATGTCTGTAATTGAATTATTTGAAAATCAAGTTAAGGAAACTCCAAATAAGGTAGCCATTGTTTTTGAAGATTCAGAACTTACATATGATGAATTGAATAAAAGAGCAAATCAACTTGCAAATATTTTAATATCAAATAAAGTTAAACAAGGCGATGTTGTTGGAATTTTCTTGGATAAATCATTGGAGATGATTGTTTCTATTTTAGCAATATTAAAATGTGATGCAATTTATCTGCCAATTGATATACACTATCCAGATTCTAGAATTAACTACATAATTGAAAATTCTGGAGCAACTACTATTTTAACAGATACAGACACAGAAAGATTTAATTTAAACACTATAAATGTATCACTAAATGAAAATTTTTATAAATTAAGTAATACGTCTAATATACTACGCAATTTTGATGCTGAAGCTCCTGCATATATTATGTATACATCTGGTTCAACTGGAACCCCTAAGGGTGTATTAATTGAAAACAGAAGCATTGTAAGGCTTGTTAAAAATACTAATTTTATAAAATTTAATAAAAACGACAGAATGTTACAAACGGGCTCTATCGTATTTGATGCTTGTACTTTTGAAATATGGGGTGCCCTTTTAAACGGACTTTCTCTATATATTATTAAGAAGGAAGATTTATTAAACGCACACACTTTAAAGAATTATATAGAAAAAAATAAAATTTCTATAATGTGGCTAACTGCCCCATTATTTAGCACGCTTTGTGAAGAAAATGCAAATATTTTTAATGGAGTAAAATACTTATTAACTGGTGGAGACGTGCTTTCTCCAAAACATATTACTAAAGTTAGAAAATATAATCCTAATTTAACAGTAATAAATGGCTATGGTCCAACAGAAAATACTACTTTTTCTTGTTGTTTCAAAATCGAGAAAAATTATGTTGATTCTGTTCCAATCGGAGGACCTATTGCAAATTCAACATGTTATGTCGTTTCTAAATCTGGAAGTCTGCAACCTGTTGGTGTCCCTGGAGAATTGTGGGTTGGTGGCGATGGAGTCGCAAAGTGCTACATAAATAACGAAGAAATGACTAAGCAAAAATTTATTGAAAATTATATGGGCAACAACACAGTATATAAGACTGGTGATCTTGTAAAATGGCTTCCTGACGGTACAATTCAATTTATAGGAAGAATAGATAACCAGGTTAAAATTAGAGGTTTTAGAGTTGAATTAAGCGAAGTAAATAATAAAATTCTAGAATTTTCTAACGTAAAGTCTAGCTACACAACTATTTACACAAATAATAACGAAAAATTCATTTGCAGTTACATTATTCTTAAAAATGGTATTTCTACAAATGAATTAAGGAGATATTTAAAGGAAGTATTACCTATTTACATGGTTCCAACATATATTGTGCCAATGGTTAGCTTTCCACTAAATGTGAATGGAAAAATAGATAAAAACTTACTTCCAACACCAACAATAACAACAAACGAAAATATTATAAGCCCTAGAAACAAAACAGATAAAACTTTGGTTTCTATTTTAAAGAAATACTTGAAATTAGAAACAGTAAATTTATCAAACTCTTTTGTAGAGCTAGGAGGAGATTCTCTTTCTGCCATAAACATTATCGCAGAAATTGAAAATAAATTACATGTTCAACTACATATAAAAGACCTTTTGAACATGGCTAGCATAATGGATATTTCTGATTATATTGCTAATGCTAGAACTCAAAATACAGCTTTTGTTTTAGAGAAAGCTCCTAAAATGGATTTGTATCCACTTTCTTCTGCTCAAAGAAGAATTTACTACGCATGTAAAATGGTTGGAGACGATACTCTAGTTTATAATACACCTTGTGCACTTCTACTAAATTCTACATTAGATAGAAAAAAGGTTGAAGAAGCATTTAAGCAAATTATTGAAAAGCAGAGTAGCTTTAGGACTATATTCGTCTTAGATGCAGACGAAGTAAAACAAAAAATACTCGATAAAGTAGATTTTGCAATCTCGGTTTTCAATAATACATCTACAGAAAAAGATGCTATTATAAAGAATTTTTCTAAGCCTTTCGATTTAGAAAATGCACCTTTATTAAGAGTAGAATTACATTATTTAGATAACAACCAAACACTATTGCTTATCGATTCACACCATATAGTTATAGATGGCGTTTCGATGAATGTATTAATAAATGAATTTTTTGAATTATATAAAGGAAATGCATGTGAGGAAACTCCATTTGAATATGTTGACTATTCAGTATGGGAAAAAGATTTTGTTAAAACAGATGCTTACAAAAAGAATGAAGACTATTGGATAACAAGGTTTAAAGACTACGGTTTCGAAGCATTAAACCTTCCATATGATTATACAATTCCTGCAAACAAGACATATATTGGAGAAAAAATATTTTCTAATATACCTACTACAACTTTTGAAAAAGTTGAGGCATTTGCTAGAAAATACAAAGTTTCTAGCTACACGGTATTTCTTTCTGCATTATATATTTGCTTATATAAATATACAAAACAGTCTGATATTGTTGTCGGTAGTCCTGTTGCAAACAGAGGAATTATTGGAACACGTAACATAATAGGAATGTTTGTAAACAATGTAGCTTTTAGAGCAAAGATTTTGCCAAACCAGAGTATTAGCACTTTTTTAAAATATGTAAATGACTGTATATTGCAAGATTTAGAAAACCAAGCATATCCATATGATGCTCTTTTAAAAGCTCTGCATGTACCAACAGACAACTCTAGGAATCCATTATTTGATATAATGTTTTCTTACCAAAATCAATCAAATGAAATCAATGTAGATGATAATGTTTCATATTTACCTGTAGAAACTAATACTTCTAAATTCAATATAACATTGGAAGTTGTTCCAAAATCTGGTCAAATAAATGTAGAATACAGAACTGATTTATTTAAGAAAGAGACTATTAACAGTTTTGTTGAGCACTATATGTTCGTTTTAGGACAAGTTCTAGAAGATTTGAGCCCTTCTGTAAGTGGCATAAACATTATAACACCTTTGGAGCAAAGGCTTTTAGACAAATTCAACGCAACCTCTGGTGAAATAGACAGATCTCCATTATGTAAATTATTCGAGAAGCAAGTTGAAAAAACACCTGATAATATTGCTGTAATTTGTGATGATAAGACCCTTACTTATGCCGAATTGAATACTAAAGCTAACAGTCTAGCTCATTATTTAATCACTCGTGGTATAAAAAGTAACGATATTGTTGCAATTATGACAAATAGATCTTTAGAGACTATTGTTTGTATGGTTGCTATACTTAAGGCTGGGGGCGCATTTTTAAATATTGACCCTACCTACCCTGTTGATAGAACAAAATATTACATTGAAGATAGTAAGATTGAATATGTGCTTACTCAAAAATCTTTACGTGAAAAGGTTGAAGAGATAAAAAATAAAATAGAAATAGATCTTGATAATACCGAAATTTATGGAAAGAACTTTGAAAATCCAAATGTAGAAATACACGAACAAGACTTATCTTACATTATATATACATCTGGTTCTACTGGAACCCCTAAGGGCGTAATGCTTAACCAGGTTGGTCTTTCTAACATGGTACAAGCCATGACAAAAGTTTTGGATTATTTAAAAGATGGTCCAAAACATGCGATTGCATCTGTTACATCTACACCTTTCGACATATTTGTGTATGAAATAGTAGTTTCACTTACACATGGAATGAAAGTTGTTATGGCAAACAACGCAGAACATAGAAATCCTAAGCTTTTAGATGCATTAATACGCAAGTATAAAGTTGACGTAATGACAGTTACTCCAAGTTTAATGAAAATAAATTACGATAATCGCGAACCAGATACGGCTCTTGCACAAGTTAAAAACATGGTATTCGGTGGAGAACCTCTACCAGAAAAATTCGTAAAAGATTTACGTGCTCTATCCGATGATATTACAATATACAACATATATGGTCCTAGCGAAATAACGGTTTTATCAAACGTACAAAACCTTGATAATGAAAAAGAAATTACTGTTGGACCACCAATCTTGAACACACAAATGTATATTTTAGATAGTGACATGAAACAAGTTCCAATCGGAGTTATTGGCGAAATTTATATTGCTGGAATTCAAGTTGGCGAAGGCTATATTGGAAAGAAAGAATTGACAGAACAACGCTTCTTACACAATCCTTTCGGTCCTGGAAAAATATATAAATCTGGTGACATCGGTAGATGGACATTTGATGGAAAAATTCAATGTTTAGGAAGAATTGATAACCAGATAAAGCTAAGAGGTTTGCGTATTGAGCTTTCTGAAATCGAAGATGAGATTGCCAAAATGCCAGGAGTATCATCTTGTGTTGTAAATAAAATAACATTAGACAATAAAGAATGTTTATGTGCATACTATGTTTGTGACACTGATTTAACAGAACAGCAAATTAAAGAAAACTTACGTAAATTCTTGCCACAATATATGATTCCAACACATGTTGTAAAGCTTGACTCTATGCCTTACACTATAAACAGAAAGATTGATAGAAAGGCTTTACCTCTACCAAAGGTTACGCATTTAGTAGATAGCGGGCACATTGATATTTCTTCATTAAATTCAAATGAAGAAAAACTAACACAAATTTGGAAGAGTATATTAAAAGTTGATAATATCGATGTTAATGATAATTTCTTTGATATTGGTGGAGATTCAATCTCTGCTATAAACATGCAAATTGAAGCATTAAAATATGGACTTGAATTTGAATATGCAGATATTTTTAACTATCCAACAATAAGGCAATTATCTAAAAAATTACCTAGTCCAGAAGAAAAATTTATGAGTAATTACAATTATTCAAAAATAGACAAAATTCTTCAAAACAACTGTGTTGAAAATATTAAAAATATTAGTAAATATGATGTAAAAAATATTCTTTTAATTGGTGGTACAGGTTATTTAGGCGCACATATTATTTCTACATTCTTAAAGAATGAAACTGGTATTGTTTACTGTCTAATAAGACAGAAAAATGACGAGAGTCCTTTATACAGAATTAATAGAAGATTAGAATTTTACTTTGAAAAAGACTTCTTAAACAAATATTCTAATAGAATAAAAGTTATAAAAGGAGATATAACGTCAAAGAATTTAGGTTTAACAGATGAAAATTATTCTAATCTTATCAAAAATATAGACACTGTAATAAATGCGGGAGCAATCGTAAAGCACTTCGGTCAAAAAGATGAATTTGAAAACATTAATGTACTGGGTACTAAAAATGTAATAGAATTCTGTACTAGAAATAAAAAAAGATTACTGCATATATCTACAATGAGCGTTTCTGGGTTTGGAGAAAAAGAAGAATTCTCGAATAATCCTGAAGAAGAAGGAACAAAAAAATTCAGTGAGCAGAACCTATATGTAGGTCAAAATATAAAAGGAATATATACAACAACTAAATTCAAGGCTGAAATTGCCGTACTAGAAGCAGTAAGCAATGGATTAGATGCTCAACTTTTAAGAATTGGAAACATTACTAACAGATATTCTGATGGAAAATTCCAAATAAACATTAATGACAATGCTTTTGCAAGAAGAATAAAATCTTTTGTAGAAATTGGAGCCTTTCCAAAATACATGTTAACACATGCTATAGAACTTACGCCAGTCGATGTTTGCGCAGATGCTGTATTAAAAATATTGGAACACAACAGTCCATGTAACGTATTTCATTTATACGATACAAATCTATTGCCTATAAATATTTTTTATGATACTATACTAGAAAGAGGAATTAATTTAACCCCTGTTTCTAATACACTTATGACATATATAATTAAAGGAATACTATCTGACGATTCTAAAAAATCAATCATTTCTGGAATTGTACAAGATTTAGATAAAGACAAAAAATTTACTTATATATCAAAAGTTGGATTAGACGCTACATTTACTCAAAAGTATTTAGAAGCTATTGGCTTTAATTGGTCAACTTTCGACTCGGAATATGTTAATAAATGCTTCGATTATTTTGAAAATGTTGGATTTATAGATAAAAATTTGGAGGAACACTAATGAATGAAATTTTTACACTACCACTGTTATCGCTAATAATTTCAGCGGCTTTAATTACTGGTTTGTTAGTATATGTATTAAAAATAAAAAATAAGACGTCCTTGCAGAATATTTTCTGCTTGGACCTACTTTGTGTATTTATTATATGTGTGGGAGTAATTTTACAAGCAATACTTAGTAAATTGTGTAACATTCCCGCAATCAATTTTGAAAATTATATTTATATTGGTACATGTTTTTTGCCAGTATGTATTCTATTTACTGGAAAAATCTTTAGCAACCCAAATTACAAATTAAAGAGAATAGATTTGTTTACATTAATAATTCCTATCACTTCATTAATAATTTTATGGACAAATAATTTCCATCATTTATTCTATAAAGTATATTCTACAAATATTAGTAAATGCGTTTATGGAAATTGGCTTATAATTCACAATATATATTCATACACATTATTATTAATTGGAATTATTTATATAATAAAAGCTTCAGGAAAGACCTCTGGTTTCTTTTCAAAACAATCTTTATTAATAATTGCTGGAATGAGTATTCCTATTGTGGTTAATGTACTCGGAACATTTAAAATTATACCTATGTCGGTTTTTATAACACCAATCTCATTTGCATTTGCCATGGTATTTTTTGCACTTGCAATTTTCAAATTCAAATTTTTAGGAATTGCTCCAATTGCTTTACGTACAGTAGTAAACAGAATGTCAGACAGTTACATAATTTTAAACGAAAATTATGTAGTTACAGATTTTAATAACACCTTTTTAAATACATTTAAATTGAAAGATGAAAATATTAGGGATAAAAATATTATTAAATTTTTAGAACATCATCAAGATTACGGTGTTAACATTGCTGAATTTAAACAATATTTAAATAGTGTAAAAGGTCGTACAGAAACAGTTTCATTTGAACAAGGAATATTACCTTTTAATAAATTTTTCACAGTTGAAATTAATAATATAATGGATAAAAATAATTTTCTTGGAATATTAATTTTATTTAAAGATATTACTCAACATAAACAAGATATTCAAACAATTCAAAACAATCAGGATATGCTTATGGAGAAAGAACGTTTAGCTTCTCTTGGACAATTGATAGGTGGAATTTCACACAACTTAAAAACTCCTATAATGTCTATTTCTGGTGCGGCCGAAGGACTTACAGATTTAATTAATGAATATGACGCTTCAATTGGTGATCCAGAAGTAACGAATAATGACCACCATGCAATTGCAAATGATATGAGAGAATGGATAACAAAAATTCACTCATATACAGCATATATGTCAGATATTATTACAGCCGTTAAAGGTCAAGCTGTTAATCTTTCTGAGAATGAGAATAATGAATTTACAGTAGATGAATTATTCAAGAGAGTTAATATATTGATGAAACACGAAATTAGCAATGCATCTTTAACACTTGCAATAGATGTACAAGTTCCATCAGCAACTACTCTTGTAGGCGATATAAACAGTCTAGT
>OGYO01001911.1_pt1 | contig 11265 bp, 8 predicted proteins | sample 1576561 | NCBI WGS metagenome assembly OGYO01 (sample SAMEA3541507, study PRJEB24748) | human gut metagenome | biome: human gut; feature: human-associated habitat; material: faeces | place: China | collected 2012 | reverse complement strand
AAAGTTCGTACACAGGGGTTTCGCCTGACTAGCCCATCTGGTACAATGACAGTGCAGGGCGTTCGTTCCGCCTTTGATTTTTATGATATATTCTCTGGAGGTAAACAGGTATGGATGCATTCGCTCAAATTGCTAAAGAAGGAATTGGCGGTCGCACGGAGCTGCTCTCCGTTCCGCTTCCCCCACAGCCGCCGACTCATTCAGTCACGCTGGAATGCTGCTCGTCGTCTCCGACAGAGGCGGCACCGAAAATGCAGACGCATGCTCAGTTGCAGGATGCCTTGCAGGAGATGCGGCAGCGGTATGCGCCGTTTCTTGCGGAGGTCGCCCCGGCGCTGGAATCCATGCGCCAAACGTGCACGCTGTCCGATTTCCGCTGGAAGCGGGAAGAGGACACAGACTGGCAGAAAGTCTCTCTGCCGCACTACGGAGCACCCCTTGGTAACGCATCGACACAGTATGAGACAGAGTTCACGCTGAGAGAGATTCCGACCGATCGTCGCGTCTTTGTCGTGGTGAACGGTGCCGACTACAAGGCACACATCTTTATCAACAACCATTTGGTCGGAAGTCATGAGGGCTTCTTTGCCACGTTTGAATTTGACATCACCAAATGGGCTCACCCGGGCTGCAACACACTCACCATCGAGCTGGAAAACGACTATGTTATGCTTGGCAACCGGACAGAGCGCAGCGAGGCTGTACTATGTGGCGATAAAATTTACGCGGCCACGGGTCCGGGATATGACGACCCACAGTTGGGCTGGCACCATTGCCCGCCAGGGATGGGGCTACTGGACACAGTTCTGATTGAGACGCGTCCCGAAATTCACTTTCAGACGGTTTTCGCCCGCTGCCTGGAGGAAGAGGTGGAGTTCTGGATCGAAGTCGGCAGCTGTGTCTACGAGTATCGCGACATCTCGTTTCTGCTTTCTGTGTACGGTCAGAACTTTGAAGAAACCGTACTGGAGGAGTTCCCTGTCGTGCCTTCTACCGGAAAGCAGCTGGGTGTCGGCGACACTTACTCAGAAGTGCTTGCCAAACGGGACGGTACGCTGAACGCACAGTTGCCGCTTCCGTGCGGAAAGGGACAAAACCTTTACAAGGTCCGCATCCCTGCCACATCCCTTCGCCGATGGGAACCCGACGCGCCGTGGCTGTATCAAATCCAGCTCAAGCTGCTGGACGAGACAGGCAGCGTTGTTGATACACACCGCAGCCAGTTTGGGTTCCGCACGTTTCGCCAGCAGACAGAGAAGGAACCGCGCGGTATGTTTTTCCTGAACGAGCGTCCCATTCGTCTGCGCGGCGCAAATACGATGGGATTTGAGCAGCAGGACGTCATGCGCGGAGATGACGCGCAGCTAATTGACGACATCCTGCTCGCCAAACTATGTCACATGAATTTCTGGCGCATCACACAGCGACCTGTCCAGCAGAAAGTTTATGATTTCTGTGACCGACTCGGTCTGATGGTGCAGACAGACCTCCCGCTTTTCAGCTGCCTGCGCCGCCGTCAGTTCTGTGAGGCGGTACGGCAGGCTGAGGAGATGGAGCGCCACATCCGCTCTCACGCCTGCTGCATTCTGTCCACATATATTAACGAGCCGTTTCCCAACGCCGCCAATCACCCAAACCTCAATCTGGATCGCAGCGAATTGGAACGTTTTTTTGCCGCTGCTGACATTGCAGTCCGGCTGAACAACCCGGACCGTGTCATCAAGCACGTCGACGGCGATTACGATCCGCCGTCCTCCACGCTTCCGGATAATCACTGTTACCCAATGTGGTATAACGGTCACGGAATCGATATTGGCAAACTGCACAAGGGGTACTGGATGCCAGTGCAGCCGGGCTGGTATTACGGCTGCGGCGAATTCGGATGCGAGGGACTCGAGGACTGGGCTTTAATGCAGGAGCGCTATCCCGCCTCGTGGCTTCCCTTGCACGGCGAGCCGGCTTCCGCTTGGTCTCCTGAACGGATTGTCCGCGCCCAGACGGCTGATTTCTATCACTTCTTCTACGACCGTCCGGACAGTCCCGAAGAGTGGGTCAAGTCCAGTCAGGCATTTCAGGCGTATGCCACGCGCGTCATGACGGAGGCGTTCCGCCGCGACGACCGCATGATTTCCTTTGCCATCCATCTGTTCATCGATGCCTTCCCTTCTGGCTGGATGAAGGCGATTATGGACTGCCGCCGGATGCCCAAGCCCGCCTTTTTCGCTTATCGCGATGCTCTGGAGCCTCTGATGATCAGTCTGCGGACGGATAAAACGGTGTTTTTCTCTGGCGAGGACGCTTCCGCTGAGGGCTGGATCTGCAACGACACCGAGCAGGAAGGCGAATTCCTACTCCGCTACGAGCTTCTGTGCGGTGACCGTCTGCTCCGGCGCGCGGAAGAAATGGTACACATAGAGGCCAACCGCGCGTGCTGTTTGGGAACTGCCCGCTTCCGTCTGCCGGAAGTGGATACTCAGACGCGCGTAACGCTGCGCGCTTTCCTCCTGTCAGGTCAAGAGTGTCTTGCATGGAACGAGCTTGCGTACAACGCACTTCCGGCGTGTGGTGACGAGCCGGAGCTGATCGTCCGCTCGGCGCGGGAAATCTCGGAGGAAGACCTCTGCGCCACCGAGGATGGCGGCATCTTGTGGGTGGACAGCCCGGAGGCTGGCGATTACTCTGTGGACAGCCTTTGTTTTTCCGTCCGGGAGAGTGGGATGTCTCCCCTTCACTTTGCAAGTCCCAAGACGGGCCACCCGTGGGTAACCGGGCTTGGACAGGAACTCTTCCGGCACTGGTATTCCTCTGCGGAGGACCGCATCGCGCCCCTCGCGGACTGCACCGTGCAGGCGGAAGGTTTCTCTACCGTACTCACCAGCCGCAACATCGGCGAGTCCGGGACGTGGGAGCCCGCCGCAGTGCTGTGCGAGCGTCGCTGGGGAAAAGGACTCATTGTACTGTCACAGATTCCTCTTTCGCGAATGCGCGAAAATCCCGCCGGACGTATACTTTTGTCGCGCATTCGCGCTTAATATGTGCGGGGGAAAGATGTGTTACTACCGCTTTTGAATCGGCCTGCTCGTGATTTTTTAGAAAACAAAGAAAAGCACGAGCTTTGCTGGGGTGACTCCAAAAAGTTAGGGCAATACCGCACAATTCCCGCCTGACGGCTTAAGTACCGCTCCGTTGGCTGCGGCACGGCATCTGCGTTGCCAAAATGCTCGATAATACACAAAGTATTATCTGCGCTTTTGTCTTAGCGGCTGCCGCACCTCGCTCGCTGTATCGGCACTTAGAATTATGTGGTATTGCCTTATATGAAATTTAACTATGCTGCGTACAGTACAAACACATTTCATCTCTTGTTTGTGCCTTGAGGCGCAGGGGAAAGGCGTGGTCATGAACATGAACAATCGCGAATTGCTGCCAAAAAGTGGGAACTGGTACAAAGCTAATTTGCACTGCCACACGGTACTTTCTGACGGCAAATGGACAAAAGAACAGGTCAAGGAAGAATACCGTAAGAAGGGCTACTCCATTGTGGCGTTCACGGATCACCGCCATTATGGCTGGCATCCGGAATTACAGGATGAGAATTTCTTGCCGATTGCCGGTTTTGAAGCCGATATGGACGAGCCCTACCGCATCCCCGGTGACTGGAACCGCTGCAAAACCTATCATCTCAACTTTTATGATACCAACCCCGCTGCCCATGCAGGTTTTACCGCCCCGCAGCCCCCGCAGCGCTATGGGGATATGTATTCCCTGAATGCGTTTATCAAGGAGCTGAACGAGCAGAGGTTCCTGTGCTGCTACAACCACCCGTTCTGGTCCTTGCAGAACTACGAGGATTACAAGGATCTGCGCGGTCTGTTTGCCATGGAAATTTATAATCACGGCTGCGAGCTGGATGGCCTGTACGGGTATGCGCCGCAGAGCTATGACGAAATGCTGCGCACCGGCATGCAGCTGACCTGCCTTGCAACCGATGATAACCATGACCGTCACCCGCTGGGTGATCCGCTGAACGATTCTTTCGGCGGCTGGACGGTCATCCGCGCCCAGACACTGACCTACCCGGACGTGATGGATGCCCTGCAGAAAGGTGCTTTCTATGCATCAACCGGTCCGGAACTGAAAGAGCTGTTCATTCAGGACAATGCCTTGCACATCAGATGCAGTCCGGTGGAAAAAATTTATGTTATCACCGAGAGCCGCAGCTGCAAAATGAAGCTGGCCTGCCCGGGCGAAACCATTGACGAGGCAGTGTTCCCTCTGACCGGCAACGAAGGGTACATCCGTGTGGACTGCCGCGATGCCGCGGGGCATCATGCCTACTCGAATGCTTACCGCCTTAATGTATTATGAGAAACCTGAAGGCAAAAACATGTTCCCGCCTGCCGGAGCCCCGGCAGGGAAGTGCGCTGTTCCTGCTAAGCTGGGCAGCATATGCAACAGCCTATATCGGGAGGTATAATTACTCTGCTGTGATGGGAGCTATTACCGGGCAGGGAACCCTAACACTGTCACAAGCGGGAATGGTATCCACCGGTTACTTTATCTGCTATGCACTGGGGCAGATCTTCTGCGGTTCCGTCAGCCAGTATATTTCCCCCTATACTATGATTTTTACAGGGCTGGTTCTCTCCGGCTGCTGTAATCTGACTATGGGGGTCATTGCCGGCGGAACCATGGCAGCGGTGTGGGCGCTCAACGGACTGTTTCAGGCTATGATATGGCCGCCTATCGTGCGCCTGTTTGCCGAGAGTATGCCGCTGGAGCAGCAAAAATCCGCCTGCGTCAACATCAACGCAACCACACCGGCCGGTACACTGGCTGCCTATCTGGCAAGTGCCGCCCTGCTGAAACTTGCCGGGTGGCGCAGTGTGTTTCTGTTCTGCGGCGGGTTGATGCTTGCCATGGCAGCCATCTGGCTTGTGGGTACCGTGCCGCTGCGCCGCGCCACGGTCATGCAAGTGATTGAGCGCTCCGACCGTTCCGGGCAGGCAGGAAACCACAGCGCACTGACCGCCCTTGCGGCGGTGGGGCTGGGGTGGATGCTGCTGCCGGTCGTGCTGCACGGCGGGCTGAAAGACGGCGTGACAAGCTGGGTACCCAGCATGATTCAGAACAGCTTCGGTGTCAGCCCTTCCTTTTCGGCAGCCGTGGCAGCGGTTCTGCCGCTGGTAAACCTTACAGGAGCCTTTGGCGCAGGCTGGCTGGACAGAAAGTTTTTTCACAATGAACTGCGCACAGTCGGGGCGCTGTTTTCGGCAGCCGCAGTTTGCTTGCTGGTGCTGCCGCTGGCAGTGCGGTATAGCTTGGCAGGCTCCGTTGCGCTGCTGGCTGTTACAACCGCCTCAATGCTGGGAATCAACACAATGTTCATCAATGTGATTCCTGTGCGTGTGGGGGCGCACGGCGGTGCCGCCATGATTTCCGGTATGCTGAACGCCATGACCTATTTTGGTGCGGCTGCGGTCACATGGGGCATCGGCAGCATAGCCGAAGGCTTTGGCTGGAATGCGGTGTTTATACTCTGTCTGGGCATGACATTGCCGGCGCTTATTGTGTGCTATCTTTTGGCAAACAACTGGAAAAGTTTTTTGCGAGAACAGGAAACAGAAGATGCCTGAGTAAAAAATAAAACAGGTAAAGGAGATTCGTATGAATATTCTCAAATTAACGCCCAGCTGCAAGGATTATCTGTGGGGCGGCAGCCGCCTGCGCAGTGACTTTGGCATCCGGAGCGACCTTGAGACCCGCTGGCGGAAGCATGGGTGCTTTCCTGCCACCCGGACGGGCCCAGCCATCTGCCCGACGGCACAACGCTGGCGGACTATCGGGCATCTTGGCAACGCAGATGCTGTGCCGTGGCCGCCGAAGCGGTGCTTAAGCCGTCAGGCGGGAATTGTGCGGTGTTGCCTTAGACAATATTTTGGAGTAAAATTTGTTCAAGTAGCCGAAAGGGCTTGCTGTCTGTGAATTGCAGGCGGCAAGCCCTTCAGTTTTGCCTTGATCCTGCGGTTCAATGGACTGAAACTCTTGTATGTTTATTGATTTTAAGCCGCAAAGATATTGGGCTGGATCGGATTGTCGAGATTGAGGCAATTGATGCACTATTTTTTGTCATGGAATAAATAAAAAGAGCCTCAGCCGACCCAATGATATGCTACCCCTAGAGTAGACAGAGAAAAGACAAACCTCTGAATACTCTGGGGATATTTTCATGTCAAGACCTGCTAATAAAAGTCAAGGGGAATTTGAAAAGATCTGAAAAAATCCAGAAATCCAAGAGTTGAGTCAGAAGCGCAACCAAAACAAGCCGTTGCGCACTTAAAAAGTGGCGGCTTGCCGAAAAGCGTATGAAACAGCCGGTTACTTTGAACTGTCAGAGCCCATTACAGCTTTAACTCTGGCATAGTAGATGTGTAAAAACTTATTAGTCGAAGCCATCATGTAGATTTTGTAGGGTTTCCCCTCCAAGCGCTTTTTGTTCATGAATTGAAAAACGGGTTCATCCTGAGGATGAGTCTGCAAAATAATAGTCATGACTAGAAATATGAATCGGGCAGCTTGACCAATGAATTGTAAAAAAATTCGCCGTTCCTTTAGTGAAACGGCGAATGAAATCTTAGGCAACAGCACACAATTGAGCTTTCCCAAAAGCAGAAAAACGTCCAACCACAAAAGGTCAGACGCATTCCAAAATCCGCTTGCGAGGCAAACCTCAATTAAGCCGCCAGACAGGGTTTGTCAGCTAAAATTAAGTTTTCCAAAGCAAACATAATATTCATTTTTGCGATTTGCTTTTGCAGCACTCGGAAGCGCGTCTTTCGGAAACGAAGCTGCAGCTTAATCACAGCAAAACATGTTCAACTTTGGCGCGTACAGAGGATTTCTCATGCTCACGGCGTTTGGTTTGTGCTTGGGAGCGTGCGGAGTTCTTCTTACTTTGGCTGGGACGGCGATTGATTTTGTAGTGGACAGACTTACCGGCTTTGTTCTTCTTCAGCGCTTCCGGGCGTTTCTCCGCCCCGAGATAGCCGCTGTCTCCATAGACTTCTTCCTCATCTCCGGTAAGAAGTTCTGAGGTCACCGTAACATCATGCCCGTTGGCAGCTGTCACTTTTACCGTATGAACCAAACCACTTTCTTTATCTGCTCCGACATGGGCTTTATAGCCAAAGTGCCATACATTGCCTTTTTTTGCCGAGTGAGCCTCCGGGTCACGTTCCTTCTTCTCGTTCTTGGTTGAGGAAGGAGCCTCTATAAAGGTGGAATCTACAATCGTGCCCCGTTTCAAAATCAAACCGCGCTGCATCAGAAGTTCTACTACTTGTGCAAACAGCTCCTGCTGAATTCCGTTTCTCATCAAAATGTTGCGAAATCGCCCCAGCGTATCTCCGTCCGGTACCTGATTGCTGGATTCTACTCCGCAAAAGTCCGAAAAGGCACGGCTGTCGATTACCTCTGCAACCGTTGCCATATCTGAGAGATTATACAGATTTTGTACAAGATAGATTCTCAGCATCCGTTCCAAATCGTAGGGCTTGTTGCCGCGCTCTCCTTTGTAGTAGTACGGCTTGATAATGCTTACCCATTTCTCCCACGGTACGATGCGCTCAATCTCGTCTAAAAATTCTCGTTTCTTTGTCCGCACCTGCGATAATTCGTCGCTCAAGGCGGACAGACTCAGCTGTTTATCTATACTTATATTATATCACTTTTTGCGACTATTTGCATTATGCGGTATTGCCTCAAAGATATAATTGATATAAAAGTACATTCATGACAACTTTCATAAATCATATCCATATAATTCCACTTGAGTCAACGCCGGGAACGGTGAAGGATCATCAGATTTTATTAGCTCACACAGGCTCAGCCCTGTGATAACCGCTCCATGCAGATCGAAACTTTGGCCTTCTGCCGATTTTTTTAAAGATAGTGTGCGATGGGTCCCATCGGATAGCTGCAGCGTGGCCTGTACCCACCAGGCGTCGTGCGGGAAGTCGGCGCGAGTGGTGATCACCAGACTTTCAGCTTGTACCGGCCGACCCAGCTCCAAATGCCACTGAGCGTCCGGCCGGCGGTTGATCCCCCAGCTTTGGTAAGGATACCGTCCATGGCTTTGAGGGCATATTACCCCATCAATGGCATTTCGCGCCGCAAATACCGCCTCGTTCCGGGTTTCTACATTTGCCCAGGCATGGGGAAACATCCCTTTGTTTTGGTTACGGTCATATACGTTGCGTGCCAGATTTTTCTTACAGGTGATCTCATCCTTACAGGCAGCACGCACCATCAGGTAGTGCTGGTCCCCTGCAAAAGCGCGTGGATTATAGCTACTGCGTTCCTCTCCAAAAGGAAGCGGCCAGCAGAACGCGGCGCCATCCCAATACACAAGAGTTTCCCCAAGTGTATCCTCCAACTGAATTACGAAATATCCTGCCTGGTCGGTTTCTATACGAATTGCATCGCCCGGGAGGTACTCGCTGTCATACACCAAAACGACCTTGCCGGATCCATAGGCCGTTGCCAGCACGCGGTCCCCGGAGATTACCGACAGAGTGATTTTCTTTTCTTCCATAATTGCCCCTTTAACGTTCTTGACACTTCGATTGATTTTCTTTAAAAAGATTCCATATCCGATTGGGAAACCTGCTTCGTTGTATCGATCGATACCGTCCCGTGCTCACTGCGCACATGAACCGTTCCTTCCGAAACGTTGACCACCGGCCGTTCTGACAAATGGGCCGATGCATCCGCGCCCATGTGTCCATAGACGGAATATACAAACAGATAATGCCCCGGCTGCACATGATACAGCAAAGTCGGAACAGCCGTCAGATTGTGCATGAGATTCGTATTTGGCGCCGTGCGAACCATTTTGGGTTCTGCAGCAAGATCAGCGTAATTGCAGAAAATTCCGGCCCCGCCCCATTCCAGGAGCGCTCAGGTCCCGCTGTGATCCACTTCTTCCGCGCCAGGGATCTTTTTCCCGTCCACAGGGCCTTTTTGTGCCTGGAACGGCTTTTCTACCGGCAAGGCAAAGCCGCCGTCCGCCAAATCGATGGCACTGGTGGTGGTCACTGCATGGATCCATACATGCCAGTCACTGCCGCAGGGCACGATCCAGCTTTGCACCGAAGTGCCCGGCAACAATGTATACTGGCTCCAGTTATAGGCCGGGAACAGGGCATACGCTTCCAACCCGTACCGGGTCCGGTAAAAATTCATCCCGGCCGAGCTGGCCGCCAACGCACCGTCAAAGGCACCGCCGGAGAGGTCCTGCCCGTGGGGGACGCTACTCCCGAAAAGTCGACAACACAAATCACATCATGGATCGATAGATGCCTTCGATTTCCTCGACGCTGGTGTCGCGGGGGTTGCCCGGGCAGCAGGCATCCGCAAAGGCGGACTCGGCGAGGAAGTGAATGTCCTCTTCTTTCAGGATGTTCTTGAGGTTGGTGGGGATGCCCACATCGGCGCTCAGCTTCTTGACGGCAGCGATGGTGGCATCGGCGGCCTCGGCATCGTTCATCTCGTCAATGCCGGTCACGCCCATGGCCTTGCCGACAGCGCGGTAACGCTCACCGGCGGCATCCTTGTTATACTCCAGACCGGTGGGCAGGATGATAGCGCAGGCAACGCCGTGGGGGGTGTCATACAGGGCGGACAGACCGTGGGCCATGCTGTGGACGATGCCCAGGCCGACGTTGGAGAAGCCCATACCGGCAATGTACTGGCCCAGAGCCATGCCCTCGCGGCCCTCCGGGGTGTTCTGCACAGCGCCGCGCAGGCTCTGGCTGATGAGCTTGATGGCTTCCAGATGGAACATATCGGAGATGACGCAGTGGCCCTTGGTGATGTAGCCCTCGATGGCGTGGGTCAGCGCATCCATACCGGTGGCGGCGGTCAGACCCTTGGGCATGGAGGACATCATATCGGGGTCAACCACAGCGATCTCGGGGATATCGTTGGTATCCACGCAGACGAACTTGCGCTTTTTCTCCACATCGGTGATGACGTAGTTGATGGTGACCTCGGCAGCAGTACCGGCGGTGGTGGGCACTGCGATGGTGAACACCGCGTGCTTCTTGGTGAGGGCAACGCCTTCCAGAGAGCGGACGTCCGCAAACTCGGGGTTATTGATGATGATGCCGATGGCCTTTGCGGTATCCATGGAGGAGCCGCCGCCAATGGTCACGATGCAGTCAGCCTCGGCAGCCTTGAAGGCAGCCACGCCGTCCTGTACGTTGGCGATGGTGGGGTTGGGCTTGATCTCGCTGTAAACAGCGTAGGCAAAGTTTGCGGCATCCAGCAGGTCGGTGACCTTTTTGGTAACGCCAAACTTGATCAGGTCGGGGTCGGAGCAGACGAAAGCCTTCTTGTAGCCACGGGCGGTCAGCTCGGGAACGATGTTCTCGATAGCACCGTGGCCGTGGTAGGAGATGGTATTCAGAACAATGCGGTCAGCCATAATACAAATCCTCCAAATCTGTTTGCAGCCGCCTTTCCGGCGGCGTTCCTCTACGTTTCAGCATAGCACATCGTCAAAAAATTTGCAATGCAGAATTGTATGAAATCTCTGTAAATTTTGATATGATCCTCATTTTTTCTGGACAGATTGCATCGTTTTGAAGGGATCGTGTTATTTTTCATATTCCGTGGTTATAACCACGGATTTCACCCTACAAAAGGGGTATACTATAAAAAATAAGCCGTCCACCCCGCTGCCGCAGCGGAATTGGCGGCTCCACTTTCCGCACAAGGAGTCCGTTTTATGTTCAACCAGCCCTTCACCCCCTCGCAGGTGCGGCCCATCCGCCCGGCCATGACCGTTTCCCGCCCGGCACAGCTCGGGCAGGAGGTGCCCGTCACCTGGTTTTCACTGGGCGCAGGCACCTCCATCACCCCGGAGTTCTACGACTGCACTACCCTGTATCTGGGCGGTGAGGGCAGCGGTACCTTTGTTCTGGGCAGCGACGCCCACGACGTTCCCATGCACCCCGGCCAGCTGCTCTGGGTGCCGCCCGGAACGCTGTGCGGCACCCGCACCGACAACGGCCTTATCTATACCGAAATCATCATCAAAAAGGAGAACCTTACTATGAACAGCATCCTCAAAGCAGGCGCAGCCACCGAACTGAAGGACCTGATCTCTTACGAAGAGGGCAGCATCGCCAATCTGGACCTGGCTCACACCGACAACATGAAATTCGTGCTGATGGCCTTTGACGAGGGCACCGGCCTGACCCC
>OGYO01001910.1_pt1 | contig 11266 bp, 11 predicted proteins | sample 1576561 | NCBI WGS metagenome assembly OGYO01 (sample SAMEA3541507, study PRJEB24748) | human gut metagenome | biome: human gut; feature: human-associated habitat; material: faeces | place: China | collected 2012 | reverse complement strand
GTGATCGCCGGGAAACGGCCTACCCCGGCAATCCCGGACGAGGCCCCGCCGTCCCAGCGGATCAATCTCATAATCGACATTCAAGAGCGGTTGAGCCAAGGCAAGGGCCCGGCCTATGAACGGTGGGCCAAGGTCTACAACCTCAAACAGATGGCCGCCGCGCTCCAATATGTCCGGGAACATGGGCTCACCGACTATGGGTCGCTGGAGGCCAGCACCGGGGCGGCGGTGGATCGTTTTCATGCCCTGGCCGGAGAACTGCGGGAAACCGAGGAGGCCCTATCCCATACCACCCAGCTCATGGGGGCGGTGGTTCAGTACGCCAAGACCCGGCCTGTGTTTGACAACTATAAGGCGGCCCGCTATTCTAAAAAATATCTTGCGGAGCATGAGGCGGAGCTGGCAGACTACCGGGCGGCCAAGGCTGCTATGAGTGATCTGCTGGGTGGGGCGAAACTCCCGAAGATGGACGTGTTAAAAAAGCGGCGGCGGGAGTTGGCAGACAAGAAAAAGGCCCTCTATGCCGAGTACCGCAAAGCCCAGGCGGATATGCGGGAGGCCGTGGCGGTCAAGGCGAATATTGACCACCTGCTCGGCGTGACGGACGGGCGGGAAAATAAGGCCCAGGAGCGATAGCGACAGGCCGCAGACAACAGGCGCATAGCGCCGGGACTTTGGGACACTTTGTCCCGAAGTCCTGCGGGTTTGGGGAGCTCCCCAACAAGCATTTTTGCGGGCCTGCGGCCCGGCAAAAATTTCGGAGTGTGGACACACTCGAATTGCTTGCCAAAACGTGCGGGCCTCGGAAGTACCCGCGTTAAAACATCGGACTTATGTCATTTCACTCTTGTATTGTTCTATTGGATGTGCTAAAATAAAGTTGATTTTTAGAATTTGTTTTTATTTTGCAGGGAAGAGGTGACGGGATGCCAAAGGTAGCTTATTCTGAGGAGGATAGAGAGCGCATCAGAACGGAACTCGTTGCAGTTGGTCTTGAACTGATGGCAAAACAGGGCATACAGCATACTACTGTGGAGCAAATATATAAAAAGGTTGGTATTTCACGAACTTTCTTTTACTCTTTCTTTGCAACGAAAGAAGATTTGATCGTTGAAACGCTGTACTTGCAACAGCCTAAAATTATTGAGCAAGTGCAAAGACTGATGGCCGATCCTGCTTTAAGCTGGCGTGATGCCGTGAAACAATTTCTCTATGCCTGTTGTTACGGAGAGAAAAATGGCATCGCTGTTTTAACGATTGAAGAACAGCAACTCATTTTCAAACGTTTGTCAAAGGAAAGCTATCAAATATTCCGTCAAAAGCAGCTCCGTCTTTTTGGAGAAATTTTAGAAACCTTTGGTATAAAGGCGGACGCGGCAAGGATCAATTTATTTACGAATTTGAGTCTGACAGCGATGGTTGTACGCAAGGCAATTCCTGATACGTTACCTCTGTTTGTTCCCGAAGTTGCCGATGAAACAGTTGACTTTCAAATAAACGCTATTGTGGATGCCCTGGAGAAATTAAAAGCAACACCTACCGCTTGAGTGATTGAAATGAGATAATCCGTCCGAATATCATGTTTCGGCCATATATTCAGACGGATTTCATTTTAGCCAGGATAAAAACAAATTTGGTTTTTTGCTCTTATTTTTGAGAGATAAAACCTAAAATAAAACGCAAAGGAGAACACGCGATGAAAGTATTTGATCTGTTCGTAAGCAAATATCCACCGGGTAATGATTTGAGAAAACCTACTGCGGAAACGCTGGAGCAATTTCAAGGGAAAGTGCCAGCGGAGCTTCTGAACTTTTGGCAGGAATATGGTTTCGGAAATTATGGCGGAGGTTTGCTAAAAATTATTGATCCAACCGATTATATTGATACGCTCACTCTTTGGCTGGGCGAACAGGAGGGGTGCCTTCCCATTCTAATGACTGGATTTGGAACGCTTTTTATTTACCGCAAGCTGTCTGATACAGCCGATGATATGTGCCTGCTTGATATTCACAACCGCAGATCGGGCAGTTTCTCTACCAGCTTTTCCGATTTTTTTGAGCGTATTATTCCTGCCGAAAATTTTGCGGCGCAGTTTCTGAGAGTGGGTCTATTTCAAGAAGCATTTGCTAAACATGGCGGCCTTTCAGAAAACGAGATTTTCTTCTTTGCTCCGGCTTTGGCTTTTGGGGGAACTGAGTCCATTCAATATGTCGAAAAGGGAAATGCCGTTGTTCATCAGCACTTGTTGTTTGAAATGGGGGCGGATCATTCCGATGATACAGAACCGGATGATATGTGGTCGCAAGCCTATGAAGCAAATCCCCATGTGTTTGAATTGGATAATGGCGGGCTTATGGTTAGCTTCACCTTTTCGGAAACTGTGGATACCATCCTGCCAGTAGCACCAGAAACGCTATATGAGATTGAGGGAGAGACTATTTCTCTATGGGCGCTGACTTTCGTTAGTCTAACAAAAGAGGAAAACCTTGGCTTTTTGGAGTACCACAAGGCTTTGAAACAATTACAACCCTACATTGTGGAAACGAGAGGAGATCACATATTAGTTCGCGGCCTGAGTTTGGCAGAGATGGAGCATATTCTGGCAAAGCAATAAATTTGCTTTACCGCTACTTTGGGACAAAGTGTCCCGAAGTGATATAGCTACTATCAAAATTATTTCATTTATGATGCTGTGGGTATTGCCCCATCCAGTTTCATATAAACACATTCAAACATTTAGGAGGAAAAGTCATGGGATTTTTTAGCAAGTTATTTAAGGGCCCTGAAATTGACATGGAAAAGAGCAACGCAAATGCAAAGAAAATGCGTGCTCTATTTAATCAGGTTGTAGAGAACGGGGACAATTACAGACTGATTTTCGGATATACCGAGGATGTGAGCCGGTTTAACTATGGCTTTGTTCATGGGAGCAAAACAAAGATCGGAAATTTAATTGTCGGCTGGAACGAAGCCAGCCAGACGATTGTGGTTGTTCCCACAGTACCCGATCTTTCCGGCTGTGGCGATCCGACCTACTATCGCCGTTCTGAAATTTTGAAAGCCTATCGGAACAAATACCCTACCGATGCTTTTATCATTTATCCAGACAAAAAAGGATACATTGGCATCAATGCCTATGACTGGCTGGAAGATGAAAAGCTGTATGTTTATGTATCACAGGATGATGAATTGGCCGCTTTTACCGACTTCTTTATGAATCGCTTTGCAACAAAGTGAGGTAAAAGATGCCTATTGGAGAAATCGGAGCGTTCCTGCTGTTTCTTGTGATCGTGTTTATAGTTGGAAATCTATGGTTTCATTTCGTAGAAGCAATTCTGCGGCAGATTAAAAAGCTATTTACACGTCACAAAAAACCTCCGGCATGGCATCCGCTCCCCCCGGACAAGGAGGATTGAAAATGTTCGATATAGACGAGATTAGGAAACAGGCACTCGCTTCTATGAGAGAAACCATGGAAAAGAACGAGGAACGAATTAGCAAAATTGAGGTTCCCAGCTCTGAAAAAGGCGCATCTGTGTCTGCCGCCGAAGTGGAAGAACAGATTGCCGCTAATACTCAACGTCAAGTAGAAATTCTTGGACAGATGTTTGGGCCAGATAGTATGGCTCAAATGGCTGTTAATGAGGAATTGCTGCAAAAGATGGTAAATGATAAAGTTGCTGAGGCAACTTCAGCTACTGCTGGGGACTTGATGGGACAGCTTTTCGGAGAAGATATGGGCATACTTGCGGCTGCTCTGGAAACGCTGGAAATGGAAGATGCGGACGATGAGGAAGAACTCTCATTCGATCTGGAACTGGAAGAAAAGCTCTATACTACCTTGGAAGAAACAATGGCCCGGCTTGAGGCCATGCCTGAGCCAGAAGCGATCCCATATCAAAAAGACGATGTAAAATGGGAACGCTTTGGCATCCTGCTGTCCGGTATTTTATCGACCCTTAACAGTCACGATCTGGATAGTATGGATGTGGAGGAACATATTCCTGTTATGGAGCAGAAAATCGTGTCCCTTGTGCGCCGCTCCTGGGGGATAGATGGCCGGAGTGATCTGCTGGACATGATCCGTTATCTGGCGCAGGAGGGTTATATCCTGCGGTATCAGCTTTATAGTGAGGCATCTTCGCCGGAGGAACTCATGGACGAAACTATGGACGAGGATGACCGTGAGTCTACCTGCCGGGCATGGAGGTTTGCACAACGGTATAAAGGTCAATATGCTCCCGGTTTTATGGCTGGATGGGATATTGGCCGGGCGGCGATGCTGACACGCTGGGGATGCTATTTAGGCTGGATCACAGAAAGCGAGGCTGTTGGTATTCTGTGGGATCTCTCCCAAAAGGTTGTTGAGGAACTGCATAGCTGGCGCGAATTTGCGCAATCTTATCTTTTTGGCGGTCTGATGTGGAAATTGCTATGCGGTGACAGCTCCGCAGGAAGTTACCTGGGTTATCTTGCAGACGCCGCCACAGACCTATTGACTGGAAAAGCAGAGCAGGATAACGGACAATGGCGTGATTGCCCTTGGCCTGCACAGAGAAAAATTGGTTTCACATTATAAATCTTTTTGAAAATTTGTTGCTATTCATCAGCCGCCAACGGAAACGGCATATAAAAAAACCGTTGGCTTGGCGGCTGTGTTGATGCACGCCTAAACTAAAGTTAAGCGGCGGTTTTGAAATTAACCATTTCAAGGCCGCCGCCTTTTTATATCACACGGCGGTAACAAAGGAGGTACGTCGTGTCCCGCACAATCCTTACCCGCCCCTCTAACTTATCAAAAAAAGCCAGGGCCCCGGACAAGGATATTTTAACCGTAGTTGCGAAAATTGTTATAATGTAGGTGAATATCTCAATTTATGCGCTTGCGCGGCTTTATGTCGTGCAGGCGCATTTTGTTATCCGTACTTTGAGACAAAGTGTCCCAAGGTGCGGGACGGCCCTCCCAGGTGCCGCTCCCCGCCGGCCCTCCATTTCGTTTCCCCTCAACCCGAACAAAACGAAATGGAGGACAAGCTATGACAACCATCAATCTGAAAGATTTTTATTATTGGTACATACAGGATCAATTTATCGAGGTTGCTGACGAGGTGGCCGAGGCTCTCACCGCCAGCAGACGCCAGGAGGCCGCCTATGTGGAGCGGGCCCGGTACAACAAGGCATATTATTCCCTGGACTGTGATGACGGGATCGAATATTCCGCCTGCCAGCATGAGCCCAGCCCCCAGGAGCTCCTGGATCGCAAGGAGATGTTCTATCTGTTGTGGAACGCCCTTAACTCCCTGCCGGAAGTCCAGGGCCGCCGGGTGGACGCTTATCTGATCCTCGGCAAGACCTACCGCCAGATCGCCCGCGAGGAGGGCGTGGACAAGTGCGCTGTCCGCCGCTCTGTGAAAAGCGGCATTACGCACATGAAAAAATATTTGAGAAAAAATTTCTGATCTGCTATCTCCTTTTCGCCCTTTTTTCTGGAGGTATATGAGAGGAGGATTTCTCCCTCTCCGCAAAGAGGACGCGGGGGCCAACAGCCATAGCGCGGGGCCGGATCAATGTCCGGCTCTCCGAGCCGCCGCCCTCTTTGCGGGGGAGCGCCGCCGCCGAGGATGCTGTCTTATGACGGGGCAAGAAAATGAGCGCGGCGCTCCCCTATATCTTTATGAAAAAGGGGAACGCTCTATGAACTACGATCCAGAATTGGCGGCCCTGCTCTCTCAGCCGTGGAGCGAGGGGGCCTGCCGGGGCTATGTGATCTCCGCGATGGAACGGTGCGGTTTCAAGCCCGCCGACATTCAGCAAGTGATGATGGAGCTCCACGAGATTTTCGACTATACCACACTGGAGGAGGCCCGCGCCTACTATGAGCGGAGCCCCTATTGACTTCTGGACAAAGTGTCCAGAGGCCATACCGTCAAGCGGCCAGCGCCCTATGTGGGTGCTGGCCGTTTCCTTTATCCATACTGTTTTCAGAGGGAGGTATTTTATGCAGGCACAGGTCAAATACGAAAGCGAGTTCAAAACTGCCGTTCTTGGTGATCGGACGATCACCGTCAAGAATGTTACCCCCATTTACCCGCCGCAGGAGCGGGATAAGCGAAGCCGTGAGGTCGAGCGGCGGCTGTTTGATGTGTTTGTAAAGTATGCCGGGCGGCGGGGGTAGGCCGGAGTCATCCTTGTTGTATGGGGGCATCAGAGGTATAATATAGTTGTAGGTTGGCTCCCACTGATAGAAAGGGAGCTAATTATGGATAACAGAATTGACGCGATTTATGGGCGGCAGTCGATTGACAAAAAGGACAGTATCAGCATTGAAAGTCAGTTTGAATTTTGCCGTTACGAATTGAAAGGCGGTGAGGGCCGGGAGTACAAGGATAAAGGTTACTCCGGCAAGAACATTGAGCGCCCGGACTTCCAGAGGCTTTTGCAGGACATCAAGCTGGGGCTCATCAAGCGGGTGATCGTCTACAAGCTGGATCGGATCAGCCGCTCCATCGTGGACTTTGCAAAGCTCATGGAGCTGTTCAAGCAGTACAATGTGGAGTTTGTGTCCTGTACGGAAAAATTTGATACCTCTACCCCGATGGGCAGGGCGATGCTCAATATCTGTATCGTATTTGCCCAACTGGAACGGGAAAGCATCCAAATGCGTGTGCAGGACGCTTTTTATTCCCGGTGTACCAAAGGCTACTATATGCGGGGCCGAACGCCATACGGCTTTGATACCGAGCCCATCGTTATGGACGGGATCAAGACAAAGAAGCTGGTGGAAAACGCGGAAATGGATTTTGCCGAGCTGATGTTTCAAATGTACGCGGAGCCGGGCAATTCCTACGGCGATATAACCCGGTACTTTGTCAAACACTCCATTAAGGTCTATGACAAGGCGCTCCAGCGGGCCTTTATCTCCAAACTGCTGAGAAACCCCGTCTATGTCCAGGCAGATATGGACATCTACGAATACTTCAAGGCCCAGGGCGTAAAAATCGAAAGTCCCCCGGAAATGTTCACAGGGGACAATAGCTGCTATCTCTACCAAGGGCGCGAGGGCGAGGAACAGATCCTTGTGATCGCCCCGCACCAGGGCCGCATTACTTCCCAGCTCTGGCTGACCGTCCAGCGCAAGCTGTCACAGAACACGTCTTTCCAGAATGGCCGCAAATGCCATAATACCTGGCTGGCCGGGAAAATCAAGTGTGGGCGCTGCGGTTATGCTTTGACTGCCCTGCGAGCTCAAAACGGTGTTACCTACCTGCGGTGCAAGCAGCGGGCGGATAACGGGAGCTGCGAGGGGGCCGGTACGCTGACGGCGCAAAGCATGGAGTCCTTTGTGTATGGCGAGATGGTGGAGAAAATGCGGAAGTATCACACGCTGAAAGGCGGCAAGGAACAGGGCTATAATCCAAAGCTGACCGCCGCCCGTGTTGCCCTGGCAAAGACGGAAAGCGAGATCGAGAAACTTCTGGACACTTTGTCCGGGGCAAACCCGCTGCTCCTGCAATACGCAAACAATAGGATCGAGGAGCTGGACGCAGAACGGCAAAAGCAGTTAAAGCTGGTGGCCGATCTCACCGCTAATTCCGTTTCGGACACGCAAATTGACTGTATCACGAATTACCTCAACGATTGGGAGTCCGTGAGTTTTGACGATAAGCGCAAGGTGGTTGATATTCTCATATCCCACATTGACGCAACCAGTGAAAGCGTTACAATCCACTGGAAAATCTAAAACCTACTTCACTTGGCATTATGCCTTTGTAAAAAATAGTTTACGAACATCGGTATACATCGATATTGATGTTAATATCAGATATCGATGTTAATAATATCAATCGAGGGTTTTTGAAGCGACCTCTTCATTGATTTTCTGTTCGAAAGCGTCGAGGGTCATTGTGCCGAGATCGCCGCCCTTTCTTGCGCGAACGGCAACAACGCCGTTTTCGACCTCTTTGTCACCGACGATGAGCATGTAGGGGATTTTCTGCATTTGAGCTTCACGGATTTTGAAGCCGATTTTTTCGTTGCGCAGATCGGTTTCACCAATAGAAGATGGATTTATTTCAATTGTTTTATCAATGACCAGACAAGCCGAAGATTATAATATTCAACATACAACGAGTCAAGGAACTACATATGGTCGTATGTTAGATTTAGAGAAAGTTAAATGCGAACTGTGTCAGCTTAGCAATCTTGTGGAAAGCATGAACAATAACGGCTCTCTTGATAGAATCGGTATCTGGGGTCATTCTGGTTTGATGATGGCTATTAATGGAGAAGAAATTAGAATTGGCCCGAGCGGATTCTATGAACTATCAGAAGTTCCTATTTCTTCTATTGGCGTCGTTGCTCGTGATTATACCGATTCATTTACTATTGATTATGAATTTACCAGAAAAGATACAGAAGAGGATGGTGAATAATTTTGGATAGCTTGTACGCATCCCATGTGGGGAAGTCTTTTGAGATTAAAGCCGCTTTTCTATCTGTACAAGATATGATAAATGCCTTTTCACTTGCTGAGAACTATAAAACGGTATGGTACTCGGAATACGCTATTATCTCATGTAAAAATAAAAATCATCCTGATAATGGTAAAGTTTTTATGCGCGGCTTGGATTACCAAAATGCTATGGGCGGCGCAATTTATAAGTTTCAAATTATCGGTCCGTCAAGTGGTACGCCTTTTTTTCAAGTAGATACTATTGATAATGTAACAAACATGTCAACGAAAGCTCTTGAAGAGAATACGTATCGCAGGTATCCAGTCGGTCAAAATGCTGATGGTACTGTTATCACCAATTGGAAACAAGATGATAATGGCAATTGGCATGATGCTGGCGGAACACTCAAAAAAGATTTTAAATTTAATGTTCAAAATCGTACATTAGTTCCTGGTAAGAACGGCAATACATTCAATGATGATATTGAATATACATGGGTCAATATTCGTAAAGACGATGATGATGCTGATTCTTGGTTTTATGTCGGAATGAAATTTCCTTATACGGTTATTGATTATAAGGCACATGCAGTTTCCCAGTATGATACAGCCGGTAATATTAAACAAGAAAATGCTATGGCTTCCGTTGCACGCATTGATGATAGGACCCATCCTTTCTGGGAATATTGGGATATGGGTATCCCAAAAGGATTAAAAGGCGATACTCTCCGCAATCTTAAAGTCATTGAAATGACAGAAGCGTTACGTAATAAAATATATTCAACCGAGCATATTACAGTCAATCCTACTACTGGTCTTGCTACTGTTGGTCAATCTGGTTATCCCAATATGGAAGATGATATTGCCAAACATCGTCAGATTGTAGTATATGAATTATATATCTATGATAAGCGAATCAATCCAGACCCAATTTTAATTTATCTCGGTGATTTTAATATTATTAAGAATATTACGCTTGATGATAAAGGCACTTTAACTGTATCTTATACACACAATAATGATACAGTCTTTTATAAGAAAATTAAATGGGTAACTGGCGTTGCTCTGTCTACTGGTAACGGCGCCGCAGGCGGACATTTTAAGATGGACTTCAACAATGACTCTCCTGCGTATGAAACAAATCTTACGTGGGTTAAGGGCCTTGAGATTCAAAACAATGGTGACGTTATCGGCACTTTTGCTGGTACAGATGGTGGCAAGTTATCAAATGATGGTAGGAATAAAGTCGGTCATATTCGTTGGATTAGTTCAGTTACGTTAGATGAAAATACTGGCCATTTTGTATGCTCTTTCAATGATAACACTGCGTCTGTTGATAAACGCTTAACTTGGGTCAAAGATATTACAATCAATCAAGCAAATGGTCAGATTACAATCAATACAACTACTGGTGATAAAATTAGTCCAGCCAAGCTGAAACTTCTAACTGCCGCACGTATAAACGATATTGGTGAAACAACTCTTATCTTTAATACTGGCGAGACAATTAACTTAAAGACTGAAAATGGTGGTGAAAATTATAAAATCACAACTGTTAAGTCTATTTATATGGGTACTGGCATCAATGATGATAAGAGTATTTATGTTAAATACAATAGCAGTCCAACCCCAGTAAAAGTTAGTGACCCGATTAATTCAATTGAACGTCTTGTAGTCCGTCCATCTGATTGGCATCTATTTGTTCTTTATAGTGACCCTTCACATCGAGTTAATAACGCTACCGATGGTTGGATTTCAAATAATGATGCTATGAAGTATGATTCATCTATTCCTAACTATGGCTCGAATGTCTACTGGAAAGACCTCGGCACTATTAAAGACCAAGCCGGTATTCTAATCGGTTTTAATGTAACAAAAGCTCAGTTAAATGCAGCAGGGTTTACAGATGCTAATATAATCGAATATCTAAATCGTGAATTCCCATTTGGACTTACTGGTGCTCAAAATCAGCCAGGTGGTCAATCTAATTTAGGTAAAATCATTACGTATCAACCATACGATGAAGCCAAGAGCGATAAAGAATTTTATGCGTTTGACTATAATCTAAGTACATGGTATTATCTTGGCAAAATTGCGGATACTGGTATGCGTGATGTCAAATTGATGGACGAAAGTGCGGCCACTTATGAAAGTCTTAAAACTTTAACTTCTGAGGGTCTTGCTTTCTTACAGAATTCTGTTACTATTTCAGACAGTGCGATTCCTTCTTATTGGTCTAGTACTTATGAGTTTGGAGCGTAAATATGAAACTTGAACAGATTAAAGGTCCATTTTCAATAAAATCCAGTCATACGTTTAAGGCTGGCGCTGAAAATTCTTATGTACATATCGGAATTCAGATTCCAAAGCGTCAACCGATTGCTTATTCTGAATACCGTGCATTAAACGAAGGAAAAGAAGATATTATCCTTTTTCCGCAAATTCCTGATTATGACGTTACAATCACTACAAATGAGAGTGAATTTTCATATAAGGTAAATGAGACAGGTATTCTTGAGCTTGATGGCAACTTTGGTTCTAAACTTAAATTTACATTTGAGAAGAGTATGCCGCCAGAGACAATCGTAGATGTTATCTATAAAGATGAAGAAGAATAAGGAGGTAGTATATGGCTAAAGGTAATCCAAACGATTCTACAATGAAAAATAATTTTGTTGCCAAGGTATATGACCCTACGTCTAAAACGTATAGGCCAATTTACATTGCGCCAGATGCTACCAACAACAAGCGTGGTGAGGTTTGGCTTTCAGACGCGACAAATGCGACAGATAGTGCGGCCACAGGTGTTGTCGC
>OGYO01001904.1_pt1 | contig 11282 bp, 10 predicted proteins | sample 1576561 | NCBI WGS metagenome assembly OGYO01 (sample SAMEA3541507, study PRJEB24748) | human gut metagenome | biome: human gut; feature: human-associated habitat; material: faeces | place: China | collected 2012 | reverse complement strand
GGCTGGTTGTAGAATTTGATCCATAAGCATTCAAGCAGTTCTTTTGCTTTCTCGTCATCAAGGATTCCTGCTTCTGTATCTGCTTCATAATAAGAAATCATCGTCGCGGATGAGCGCAAGGGCGCGCTGCTCCGTCTCGCGGCCGACGGCGGCGGAGACGGCGAACATGCCGCAGTCGAGAAAGCCCGCCGTGTAGCTGTACACGGCGTAGCAGAGACCGTTTTTCTCGCGCACGGTCTGAAACAGGCGCGAGGACATATTGCCGCCGAGGATGGACGAGAGCAGCGCCATGGTAAAGCGCGCCTCCGACCCCGTCGGCAGACCGGGAAAGCCGATGCTGATCTGGTTTTGCTCGATGGCCTTGCGCTTGAGCGTGAAGGCCGGGGTGTAGCTGCCGCGGCGCATCGTGAGATCCGGCCGCGCGGGCAGCCACGAAAAGTGCGCCGCCAGATGCGCAAGGTTCTCTTCCGTGAAGCTGCCGGACACAGCGACGACGATGCGCGGCGCGATGTAGTGCGCAAGCTGAAACGCGCGCAGCCGCGCCCCCGTCAGCCGCTCGATCGTGGCCGGACGGCCGAGCACCGGACGCCCGAGCGTGCCGGGAAAGGCCGCGCCGATGAGCCGCTCCGTGACCAGATCCTCCGGCGTGTCGGCATACATGTCCATCTCCTCGCGGATGACGCCGCACTCGTTGGCCACGTCCGCCTCGGCAAAGTTTGAGGTGAAGAGCATCTCGGCCAGCAGGTCGCCCGCGCGGTCAAGGTGCTCGTCGAGCACGCGCGCATAGTAGCACGTGCCCTCGCGCGTGGTGTAGGCGTTCACCTGACCGCCGATGGCGTCCATGTGCTCGGCCAGCTCCGAAGCGGTGTGCTGCGCCGTCCCCTTGAAGAGCATGTGCTCGATGAAGTGCGCGCTGCCGGCGTCGCTCGGCGACTCGTAGCGCGAGCCGACGCCGATCCACACGCCGATGGCCGCCGAGCGCACGTGCGGCATGTGCTCGTAGACCATGCGCACGCCGTTCGGCAGCGTTCGTTTTTCGTACATGATGTGCTGTGCCCCCCCCTGAAAAAGCGGGCGGAGTGTCTTGCACCCCGCCCGCACAGTTGTGCTGATATCGAGATTACATGAGACCCTTCTCGCGCATCGCGTCCTTACGGGACAGGTCGATGCGGCCGCGGTCGTCAACGTTCATGACCTTGACCCAGGTCATGTCGCCGATCTTGAGCACGTCCTCGACCTTCTCGGTGCGCTTGAACTCGAGATCCTTGATCTTGACGAGGCCGTCCTTGCCCGGAGCCAGCTCGACCCATGCGCCGAACTCGCTGCGGATGTTGGAGACCTTGCCGTAGTACAGCTCGCCGACCTCCGGCTCAAAGACGATATTCTCGATGGTCTGGCGCGCGGCGCGGCAGGCCTCGATGTCCTCGGAGGCAATGAAGATGGAGCCGTCGTCCTCGATGTCGATCTTGCAGCCGGTGTCGGCGCAGATCTTCTGGATGACCTTGCCGCCGGAGCCGATGACCTCGCGGATCTTGTCGGGGTTGATCTTCATCTGGATCATCTTGGGCGCGGTCTTGGCAAGCTCACGGCGCGGTTCGGGGATGGCCTTGAGCATGACCTCGTCGAGGATCTGGAAGCGGGCTTCCTTCGTGATGGCGAAGGCTTCCTTGATGATCTCGTGCTTGAGACCGTCGTTCTTCAGATCCATCTGGATAGCGGTGATGCCTTCCTTCGTACCGGCGACCTTGAAGTCCATCTCGCCGTGGAAGTCCTCGACGCCCTGAATGTCGATGAACGTGGTGAAGTTGTCGCCGTCCTGAATAAGGCCGCAGCTGATGCCGGCAACGGGGGCCTTCAGAGGCACGCCGGCGTCCATGAGCGCGAGCGTCGTGCCGCAGATGGAGCCCTGCGAGGTGGAGCCGTTGGAGGAGAGCACTTCGCTCACCACGCGGATGGCGTAGGGGAAGTCCTCCACGGACGGGATGACGGACTGGAGAGCCTTCTCCACGAGAGCGCCGTGGCCGTATTCGCGGCGGCCGGTGCTGCGGGCGGCGCGCGCCTCGCCGGTGGAGTAGGAGGGCATGTTGTAGTGGTGCATGAAGCGCTTCTCGGTCTCGTCCCAGATGGTGTCGAGCTTCTGGGCGGCGGAGAGCGTGTTCAGCGTGGCGATGGAGAGCACCTGCGTCTGGCCGCGGGTGAAGAGAGCGGAGCCGTGGACAACGGGCAGCACGCCGACTTCCGCGCCGAGCGGACGGATCTCGTTCATGGCGCGGCCGTCCACACGCTTGCCGGCGAGCAGCCACTTCTTGACGACCTTCTTCTGCAGCTTGTAGAGGATCTCGTCCATGTACTGCATGATCTCGGGATGGTCGGCCTCATACTTTTCCTGCATCGCGGTGACCCACTCGTTCACGCGGGCTTCGCGGACGTTCTTGTCGTCGGTGTCCATGCAGTACTCCATGCCGGCAAACTCGTTCTCGACAAGCTTTTCAAAAAGCTCATCGTCGAACGCGGCGTGCTCGTAGGAGAACTTGGGCTTGCCGATCTCGGCGACCATGCGGTCGATAAGATCGAGCATCGGCTGCACCATCTCGTGCGCCTGCACGATGCCATCGTACATGACATCGTCGGGGACCTGGTCAGCCTCGGACTCGATCATAACGATCTTCTTGTGCGTGGCGGCGATGGTCGTTGTCATGCGGTTGGTTTCCTTCTCGGCGGCGGTGGGGTTGAAGAGGAACTTCTCACCGTCCCAGCCGAGGACGATACCGGCGATGGGGCCGTTGAACGGGATATCGGAAATGGAAACGGCGGTGGAGGCGCCGATCATCGCGGCGACCTCGGGGGAGCAGTCACGGTCAACGGCGAGCACTTCGCAGGCGATGACAACGTCGTTGCGCAGGTCGGACGGGAAGAGCGGGCGCATCGGGCGGTCGATGAGACGGCTCGCGAGCACGGCGTTCAGAGACGGACGGCCCTCGCGGCGGTTGAAGCTGCCGGGAATGCGGCCGACGGCGTAGAGCTTCTCATTGAAGTCCACGGCGAGAGGAAAGTAGTCGATGCCGTCCTTCGGGCGGGCGGACGCGGTGGCGGTCACGAGAACGCGGGTGTCGCCGTAGCCGACGAGAACGGAAGCGTTGCAGAGCTCGGCCATCTTGCCGACCTCCATGAAGAACGGACGGCCGCAGTAGTCCATTTCGTAACGCTTGAAATTCGGAAATTCCTTGTGAGAGATGATCATTCTTTCGTTACTCCTTTTATATATTCACACACATTGGTACACAAATTAAAAAGTCTCGCAAACGTGCGCTCGAAGAGCGTGCACTGCGGCGAGCCGCAATCTTTCTCAAACGAAAGCCTGCGGCTTTCGTTTGAAACAAAATACGGAGGGACAGTATTCACTTGTCCCTCCGTAAAAAACCTTCATAACCCTCGGCAGGTCTCCGCGAATTACTTGCGGATACCCAGTTTCGCGATAATGGCGCGGTAACGCTCGATGTCCTTGCGGGACAGGTACTCCAACAGACGGCGGCGCTTGCCGACCATCTTGTACATACCCAGACGGCTGTGGTCGTCGTTGGGGTGCTTCTTGAGATGCTCCGTCAGCTGACGGATGCGCTCGGTGAGGATGGCGATCTGGACTTCCGGAGAACCGGTGTCGCCCTCGTGGGTCTTGTTGGCGTCGATAACGACGGTCTTCTGGTCTTTCGTGATCATAATAACTTCGATCCTTTCCTGATTTTCGCTTCCCGCGCGGCTAAGTATCGGCTGAAAGGCGGCCGGAAACTGAGCGCGGCGGTCAAACGCTCGATTATCCTACCACATTCCCCGCCGCTTGTAAAGCATAAAATCATGGAAAAGTATCGTTTGCCGGAAAAAAGAGCGTAACGGAGAGTCCGCCAGGGCCTGCGGACTCTTTCGCATCCGTGCAGGCGCCGGCGTCCAGCAGACGGCGCACCTCCGAAAGCAGCGCGCCGAGCTCCCGGCGCTCCGGCGGACGGAGCAGCGTCTCCACATACCCTTCCGTCTCCGCAACGCTCATGCGCTGCCGCAAAACGGTCCGCAGCGCCGCCTGACGCTGTGCAGCGTCTCCGAGACGGAGCAGCGCTCTGGCGTGGCGCTCCGAAAGCCCGGCCTTCTGCATGGCGCGGCGCTCTCCGTCCGTAAGGCGCAGGAGCCGCAGGCGGTTTGCCACCGACGACTGCGATCTTCCGAGCCGAACCGCGCATTCCGACTGCGTTATACCGCAAAGGCGTATATACTCCCGGAGAAGAGCTGCATCCTCCCAGACGCTGAGCGTCCGCGCCCGGAGCAGCCGGAGAGCATCCTCCTGCGTGAGTTTTCCGTCCAAGCGCGCCGCCCCTCTCGTGTCCTTATGCGTTCAGTATAAAAGAACCGGCGTGCGGATGCGGACGAAAGTTGACATAACGCTAAAATAGTTTACATAACACAAATTGACAGAAAAAGCGGATTATGATATTTTAATAAGAACGAAAGGAGCATTGGTATGAAGAAATCCATTCGGGCCGCAGCTGCGGCTATGCTGATACCGATCCTGCTCACGCTCACCGGCTGTTCGCTGACGGTCGATGGCGTTATGAGCGTGATCGCGCCGACCGAAACGCCCGTCCCTGGTTCGGATCTCGTCTTTTCGGATGCGCCGGAGGTGACGCCGGAGCCGAGACAGATCGCCTATGAAAAAATGGACGGCGTGTTCAGCCCGTTCTTTGCCGAGACGGACGGCGACAAGGCCGTCGCCGAAATGACGCAGCTCTCTCTGCGCGCCGTGGAGGGCAATCGCGCCCCTGCCGAGATCACCCGCACGACGGGGACGGACGGAACGGTATCCGTTACGATTCGTCTTGAGAAGGGCCTTCTCTGTGCCGACGGCGTGGAGCTGACGGCGGACGATCTTCTCTTTACCTATTATGTCCTCATGGATGAGAGCTATGACGGCCCCTACACGATCAATCAGCTCCCCATCGACGGGATCGCGCTCTATTGGAACGGCATGGATTCGGACATGTACGGCAAGTACATGATGATCTATGACGAGATCTACAACGGCGGCAAGTACGAGTCCGACCTGGAAAAGGCCGTGGAGGACGCCAAGCGTGCTGCCATGGAAAAGGGCGTGAGCGAGGCGAACGTGGAGAGCGACGCCGACGTCGTCAAGGCGCAGCAGGCACTCGACGAATACGACACTGTCCGCGCCGACGAGATCCGCGACGCGATCGACAACGCCTGGCGCAACGATGCGCAGGCGCTCGTGGACTACACGATCGAAAACTACAGCGGCACCATCGCGCTGCGCACACCGTACACCCGCGAGGAAGTGCTCGGCAATACCGGCCTGCAGGTGGCGTATACGATGCTCGACCGCGGCTTTGGCAAGTTTGACGATAACGGCGGGTTTACCGCGAACAGCGGAACGACGTGGGATCTTACGACAACGTTCCCGACGGCGGAGGATCTCTATAACGAAATGTACGATGCTTACGACGGCGATGTGGCGCAGTACTGGAGTATTGAGGGCATCGGCCGCGCGGACATGCTCGCCGCGGTGCAGAATTCTCTCGTGCGCGAATGGGCGCCGCTGGACGATGACTGGCGCGGCGGCGTGCAGAGCGTGTCCGGCGTGAAAAAGGTGGATGACCGGACGATCCGCATCTCGCTCACCCGCTGCGACGATACCATCCTCAAAACGCTTACCGGGGTATGCATTGCGCCGCTGCACGTTTACGGCGATGTGAGCCTCTTCGAACCGGATAACGGTTCCTTCGGCTTTACGAAGGGCAATCTCTCCTCCGTGCGCGCAAACAACGGCAAGGCGGTCGGCGCGGGCGAATACGCCTACCGTGAGACCGACCTGCGCACCGTGTATCTTGACGCGAACGAGAATTACTGGCTCGGCGTGACCGATGTGCCGGAGGTCATTCTCTCCAAGGCGGAGTAAAAAAACGATAAGGCAAAAAGCGTTTCGGAGAATCTCCGGAACGCTTTTTGCATAAAAAAGCCCGCGGAGCAGTTGCTCCGCGGGAAAGGGTTGTGGGATAAAAGATATGAGCTGCTCCGGTCGTGGCAGGATGGGATTTGCCACAAACCAATTGATAAGCTGTAAGGAGAGCATACCGCCATCCGGCAAAAATGTAAAGAGCGAAGCGCGTCGCAAAAAAACTACTTTTGTCGCGCGCATAAATTTTTCATTTCCGGAAAGGATAAAAGAGCGCGGTCGTGCCGCGCAAAACCTGCAAAGGAGCCGGAAATCATGATCATTGACAGAATCGCTCTCATTCTTGCCGTCATCGGCGGGCTGAACTGGGGCCTTGTCGGGCTCTTCCGCTTTGACCTTGTCGCGTACCTGTTCGGCGGACAGACCGCGACCGTCAGCCGGATCGTATATACGCTGGTTGGCATTGCGGCGGTCTGGTGTATTTCGCTGCTCTTCCGCGAGCGGGACGCCGCCGACGAAGCCTGACGGCTTTTGAGCGTGTCAAAAGTTTTTTGATACGCTCTCAAACGAGACCCACATCGTTGGGCTCTCGTTTGAAAAAGCTGCGGCTCGCCGCAGCGCACTCGCTTACGCTCGCACGTTTGCGAGCCAGGTCTTTTCTCCGACGTACATGCCGCCGGAGAAAATGATCAAAAGTTTATTTGCGCCTGCGGGCGCAAACTCTGCGAGGCTTTTTGCCGATCCGGAAAAGCCGTCTCTCTTCGGAGCGACGGCTTTTGCGTTAAGAAAAATTGACATCGATTTGCTCTCATGGTATAATTTCCAAGAATAAAATGCGGGAAGTGATAGCATGACGGACAACGAAAAAGATACGGGTCTGCCCGAAGAAAGACCGCAGCCCGCTTCTGCGCAGAACGATACCGCGCCGGAAACGGCGGCGGATGCGGATATCCCGGCGGCGGAAGAAACCGCCGCGCCGGAGGAAACGCCGAATACGGAAGAAGCGCCGAAAGCGGAAAAACCGTCGGAACCGGCGGAAGCCGTGAAGGAGGAAACCGCGCCGGAAGCGGAAACGCCAAAGGAGGAAGCGCCGGAAACGGCGGAGCCTGCCGGGGAAGACAAGCCAGCCGCGGAAACGCCGAAGACTGCGTCTGCGGCGGAGAAGAGGGCGGAGAGCGCCAAGGCGGACAGCCTCGGCGGTGTCGGCCTTGCCATCTCGCTCTGCGACGCGGTGCTCTACAGCGTCGGCCGGGATCATTTCCACGGCGGCATCCGCCCGGACAACATCTCCGTCCGCGGAGATAAGGCCTATCTCGGCGGGACGCTCCAGCACACGGTCGGCGAGTTTACGCCGCAGGAGCTCGAGTATATGGCGCCGGAGCTGTTCTGGGACGGCATCCGCACCCCGACGGCGGATGTGTATTCCATCGGACTGATCCTCTATTCTCTTTATAACTACGGCCGTCTCCCGTTCTGGCCGGTATCCGGCGCGATCACGCCGAACGCCCGGGCCAGCGCGCTGCAGAAGCGCATGAGCAACGAGGAGATCCAGCCGCCCGCGAGTGCGGATGCCGAGCTGGCCGGTATCATTCTGCGTGCTCTGGCGTTTCGCATCGAGGAGCGCTGGCACGATGTGCAGGAGCTGAAGGACGCTCTCGGCGGATGCGACGCCGCCGGATCGGCGGTGGACATCTCCCTTGCCATGTCGGGTCTTCTGATGCGCTCGGCGGACGCTCCGGCGATCGACCGGCGCGACGGGCAGGGAAGAGGCCGTACATATTACGACGACGGAGAGATCCCCGCCGGGCGCCGTCCGCAGCGGCGGAAGAGCTTCCGCTGGCTCTGGGCGCTGCTCGCCGCGATCGTTGTTGTCGGCGCGGTCGTTGCGGCATACGCCAGCGGCACGGCGAACAATAAGGAACCCCAGGTGCAGGTAACTCCCACGCCCGAGCCGACGCAGATCCCCACCCCGACGCCGACCGCTACGCCGGACCCGACGCCGTCGCCCACACCGAAGGGCCCGCGCTATGTCGTCTATGCCGAAAACGTGAGCTGGACGCAGGCGCAGCAGCGCTGCGAGGAGCTCGGCGGCACGTTGGCGGTGCCCTTGACGGAGGACGAGTATAACGAGATCGTCCGCGTATGCACGAGCGCCAAATGCAACTATGTCTGGCTCGGCGCGGAGCGTCAGGCGGACGGCAACTGGCGCGATACGAACGGCGAGATCATCACCTTCTTCCGCTGGGACGAGGGCGAGCCGTCCGGCATCGACATCGGCGACAACGCGCCCGAAAACTTCCTCATGATGTGGCGGCGCGAGGATGGCTGGTATTATAACGACAGCCGCGAAAACCCGCTGCTCGACTTTTACGCCTTCTACGGCGACAACGTCGGCTTCGTCTGCCAGATGTGGTAATTTATCAAACGGGAGTCCCGCTGTGCGGGGCTCCCGTTTGAAACAGGCCGCGGCTCGCCGCGGCGCAAATGCTGCGAGACTGAAAATTGCCGGAGGGAATTTCCCTCCGGCAATTTTTGTTTGTTGACTCAGCCGAGCAGCGCGCGGTCATTATCCAGCGTGCTGCCGGAGATCTGCGCGAATTTCTCGAGCAGATCCTCTACGGTCAGCTTTGCCTTTTCTTCGCCGCGGCAGTCGAAGATGATCTCGCCCTTGTTCATCATAATGAGCCGGTTCCCGTGGCGGATGGCGTCCTTCATGTTGTGGGTGATCATCATGGTGGTGAGACCGTTTTCCTGCACGATGCGGTCGGAAAGCTCCAGCACCTTTGCCGCCGTTGCGGGGTCGAGCGCGGCGGTGTGCTCGTCGAGCAGCAGCAGCCGCGGCTTCTGGAGCGACGCCATCAGCAGCGTTACCGCCTGCCGCTGTCCGCCGGAGAGCAGGCCGACCTTCGTTGTCAGCCGGTCCTCCAGCCCGAGATTCAGCTCGCGCAGCCGCTCGCGGTACATGTCGCGCTCCTCGCGGTTGATGTGCCAGCGAAGCCCGAGCTTTTTTCCGCGCCGGTAGGCGAGAGCGAGATTTTCTTCAAGCTGCATATCCGGAGCGGTGCCCATCATGGGGTCCTGAAAGACGCGCCCGATGAACGGCGCGCGCTTATAGTCCGGGAGACCGGTGATGTCGTTCCCGTCGATGACGATCGAGCCGCCGTCCACGGGCCATACGCCCGCTACCGCGTTGAGAAGCGTAGACTTGCCCGCGCCGTTGCCGCCGATCACGGTGACGAAATCGCCCTCTTCAAGATGCAGATCGACGCCCGCGAGCGCCCGGCGCTCGTTGATCGTGCCGGGGTGGAACGTCTTATATACGTGGTTTACATCGAGCATCATTGTCCGATTGCCTCCTTCTGTCCGCGCTTTTTCGCCCGGCTGAACGAGCTTTTGGACTGCTTCTGCAGATACGGCACCGCGAGGAACAGCGCCACGATCAGCGCCGTGAAGAGCTTGAGATCGTTTGGGTCAAGCCGCAGCCACAGAATGAGCGTCATGACCATGTAGTAGAGCACGCCGCCGAGCACGATGAAGAGCAGCTTCACGGAGAAGTTGCAGCCCTTTTTGAAGATCGCCTCGCAGAAGACCTCACCGATAACGATGGACGCAAGGCCGATGACGATCGCGCCGCGGCCCATGTTGACGTCCGCCGTGCCCTGGAACTGCGTCATCAGTCCGCCGGAGAGCGCCACAACGCCGTTGGAGAGCGCAAGGCCGATGACCTTCATCCGGTCAATGTTGATGCCCTGCGCACGGCTCATCGCGGGGTTGGAGCCGGTCGCACGCAGCGCCGAGCCCTGCTCCGTGCCGAAATACCAGTAGAGCAGCGCAATGAGCACCGCCGCGAGCAGAAAGCCGATGCCGATCGCCTGCGGCACATAGCGCGAGGAGACAAGGAAACCCTTGCCGCCGTTTTCCCAGAACATGCCGTAGGTCTTAAGACTTGCCGTCTGGTTCGCCTTCATGCCCATGATGCGCAGATTCACGGAATAGAGCGCGAACTGCGTAAGGATACCGGCAAGAATGGCGGGGATCCCGAGCTTCGTGTGCAGCAGCCCGGTGCAGAGTCCGGCCAGTACGCCGACGAGCAGCGCTGCGAGCAGCGCCGCCCATGCGGGCCACCCGGAAATAATCAGCATAACGGTAACGGCGCCGCCGGTCGCAAAGCTGCCGTCCACGCTCAGATCGGCCACGTCCAGCAGCCGGAAGGTAATGTATACGCCCAATGCCATCAAACCCCAAAGAATGCCCTGCGCGATGGCGGAGGGCATTCTTGCGGGCAGACTGGCAAAATTCAGGGAAGCAAAATAAGCACCCATGGTTTTGTCCGTCCTTTATGTTTCGCGGCGGTCTGCCGCTCTATTTCTTGATATTGCCGAAGATCAGCCGATCGCGACGTAATCCTCCGGAACCGTGATGCCGAGAGCCTCGCAGATCGCGGGATTGTACTTCTTCACGGGGTCAGGGAAGTACTCGATGGGCATTTCGGAGATGTTCGCTTCGCCCGTCAGGATCTTTGCGGCCATCTTGCCGGTCGTCACGCCGAGATCGTAGTAGTTGATCGAGAGAGTGGCGACGCCGCAGCCGGCGCAGATGCCCTCTTCGCCGGCGATGATCGGCACACCGGCGGGCTCGGCCACGTTGTTGATGGCCTCGGTGCAGCTTGCGGCGGTGTTGTCGGTCGGGATATAGAGCACGTCGTTTTCATCGCACGCGGTCGCGGTCACGGCGGCGACATCGTTGGAGTCAGCAAAGGTGTAAACGGAAACAGTAACGCCGGACTTTTCAAGCTCGGCCTTCACCACGTCGGACTGGTAGACGGAGTTCGGCTCGGCGGAGCAGTAGAGAATGCCGACCTTCTTCGCATCGGGGAAGAGCTCCAGGATCATCGCGGCCTGCTGGTCGAGCGGGGCGAGATCGGACGTGCCGGAGACGTTGCCGCCCACGGTGCCGTTAAAGTCTTTGATATCCAGCGCAACGCCGTATTCGGTGACCGCGGTGCCGAGGATGGGGATGGAGTCCGTTGCAGCGACGGCGGCCTGCAGCGCCGGGGTGGCGTTCGCAAGAATGAGATCCACGCCGTCGGAAACAAAGCCGTTGACGATCGTGGCGCAGGTCGGAATGTCGTTGGCGGCGTTCTGCTCCACAAATTGGACCTTGTCGCCGAGAGCTTCGGTCAGCGCATCCTTGAAGCCCTGCGTGGCGGCGTCGAGCGCGACGTGCTGCACGAGCTGGCAGATGCCGACGGTATAAACTTCGCCTTCCGCCGCGGCGGTGAAAGTACTACCAAAAAAGGCATTAAAAACATTTACAACAGATAGAGGAA
>OGYO01001895.1_pt1 | contig 11326 bp, 6 predicted proteins | sample 1576561 | NCBI WGS metagenome assembly OGYO01 (sample SAMEA3541507, study PRJEB24748) | human gut metagenome | biome: human gut; feature: human-associated habitat; material: faeces | place: China | collected 2012 | reverse complement strand
GGTTCGCTGGGAAAAATCCACTCGCCCGTTCCTGCGCACCCGTGAGTTCTGGTGGCAGGAAGGCCACACCATCCACGAGACTGCCGAGGAGGCCAAGGCTGAGACCGAGCAGCAGCTGAACTGCTATGCCGACTTTGCCGAGCATGATCTGTGCATCCCCGTGCTGAAAGGCCGCAAGACCGATAAGGAAAAGTTTGCCGGTGCCGAGGCTACCTACACCATCGAAGCCATGATGAAGGACGGCAAAGCCCTGCAGAGCGGCACCAGCCACTATTTTGGCGATAAGTTCAGCCGCGCCTATGACGTTACCTTTACCGGCCGCGACAACACCCTGCAGTACCCCTTCCAGACCAGCTGGGGCGCTTCTACTCGTTTGATCGGCGCTATCATCATGACCCACGGCGATGACGACGGTCTGATCCTGCCCCCGGCCATTGCCCCGGTGCAGGTGGTCATCGTTCCCGTTGCCGCCCACAAACCCGGCGTACTGGACAAATGCCGCGAACTGGCTGCCGAAATCGGTAAGTATGCCCGCGTGAAGCTGGACGATTCCGACAAGCAGCCCGGCTGGAAGTTTGCCCAGTGGGAAATGAAGGGCGTGCCTGTTCGCCTGGAAGTCGGCCCCCGCGATATCGAGAACGGCCAGTGCGTGCTGGTCCGCCGCGATACCCGCGAAAAGCAGTTTGTGAAGTTTGAAGATCTGGCCACCGCAATTCCCGCCGCAATGGAAGCTCTGGCCAAGGATCTGTATGACCGCGCTTTGCAGAACCGCGAAAACCGCACCTGGAGCGCCACCACCATGGACGAAGTGAAAAAGATCGTGTCCGAAAAGACCGGCTTTGTCAAAACCATGTGGTGCGGTGACCTGGCCTGTGAGGAAGCCATGAAGACCGAAGCAGGGCTTTCCAGCCGCTGCATGCCGTTCGAGCAGGAACACCTGTCCGACGTATGCCCGGTCTGCGGCAAGCCCGCCAAGAGCATGGTCGTCTGGGGCATCGCATACTAAGCCAATCCCGGCAGTGCTGTTTTATGCGGCACTGCCGGTTTTTGTATGGGGAAACGGGTGCTTTTTGGGAAACTCAGGGTATATATAGGGCACCGCTGTTGTGCCACGATCGGTGTGTGGCTATTTTTGATTTTTGTTGCCCATTACAAAATAGTCCGTAGGGAACGGTCTATCTCCGGCCTAAGAGCCGGGATTAAAATCCCGGTTGGCCTCCGAAACGCGCCTGCGGGCGCAGTGACCGTTCCGGGACTTTGTGAGAGATGTCTTTGTGATTTTGGTATCAATCCGAATTTCTAATTAACGCCTCCCCCTAACTTCTAACTAAAAAACTATGCTTCTTCTCCCTACATTGCTGCTCTATGCTCTGGGCTTGCTGCTGACTGGTATCGGCAGCAGGCTGGCTTCGCGCTGCGCAACGTGGTGCGGGGCGCTGTGCGGGCTGCCTATGTGGATGGTGGGCGGAACGCTGGTGGCGGTGTGTACGGCGCTGCCGCAGCTGGTGCTGGCGTTTCTGGCGGCAGGTATGTCCGTTACTGCGCTGGCCGTTGGTACGGCTCTGGCGGGCGCTGTCACCCAGCTGGGGCTGGTACTGGCGCTTTGCCTGCTGCGCTGTAATGTCACGGTGGACCGCGGCGAGCTGCTGCGCAAATGCGCCCTGCTGCTGGTGGCCTGCGGCGTGGTGGCCCTGTTTGTGCGGGACGGCACCCTGAGCTATACCGGTACCGGCCTGCTGATGGGCCTGTTTGTTCTGTTTGTCATGCAGAGCATCGCCTACCAGTACCGCTTTGCGTTCCGGGAGGGGCTGGAGCTTATCACTGTCCAGAAGGAAAAAGGCGAAAAGCCCCCGCCGGAAGACCCATCCGGGCGGACCGTCCTGTTCCCGGCTATGAGCATCCGCACCAGCCTGCGCAACCTGGCCGGGGTGGTGGGCGGCATGGCAGTGCTCTGCGTGGGAGCGTGGGCCCTGCTGAACAGCGCCGTGGCGCTGGCCAACCTGACTGGCACCATTCAGGCCCAGTGGGCGGCAACCCTGATTTCCTTTGGCCTCTGTCTGCCCCTGCTGGTGGAAGTGTTCGACCATCCCCTTGGCTCTGCCTGGAAGCGATTTGCGGAAAAATGCCGCATCTACCCGCCGCAGGCACTGCCCATGCAGGTGCTGAACAGCGCCATTTTGAGCATCACGCTGGTGCTGCCTGTTTCCAGCCTGATGTACCGCCGCCGCTTGCCGGTGGGTGAACAGTTCCGCCAGTATGATATCCCGTTCTGCGTTTTGATGGCATTGATCCTGCTGCTGCCGCCGCTGGTCAAAAAGCGGCTTTACCGCTGGCAGGGCAGGGTATGCCTGATACTTTATGTTATGTACCTTGCCGCCGTGCTTATCATGCCGCGGGCAGGCGCATAACTCAAAACAAAACCGCCCGGCGGGAACATTGCAGTTCCACGCCGGGCGATATTTTTGTAATGTGTTTATTGGTTGTTGTCTGTATGATACAGAACATCCATCAGGTAGGTCTGGTTGGCAGCCAGGTCCGGTACCAGTACCTGCATGCCGCGGATTACCGCGCCGGTATAGGTGCCCTCTGCCGGGATGCGGTAAGAGTGCTCACTGTCAAAATTCATTTGCAAAGCTTCCATCGCATACCCCAGAATTTCGCCGGAGGTCATGTCGGTGGTCAGCAGTGGCAGAACCTGGTTAATAAAGTTGACGATGGAAACAGCATCCATCTGTTTCACTTTATTGATGATCGCCATCAGCACAGCACGCTGGCGGTCGGTGCGGGCATAATCGTTGCCCAGGGAGCGGTTGCGTGCATGGATCAGGGCCTGCTCGCCGGTCAGGTGGTTAACTCCTTCATGCAGGTTCCAGTCCGTGCGGAGCTGCTGTGGGTAGGTTACATCTCGCTTTCTGCCGCAGATATAATCTGCCTCGTCCTGGGTCAGTTCTAGGTCAATGCCGCCAATGCTGTCGATCAAGGTCTGGAACTCGCCAAAGTCAACTTCCACATTCCCAGCAATCTCTACACCAAAATTGGTGTTCAGCGTGCTGTCCAGCAGATCCATGCCGCCAAAGGCATAGGTTGCGTTGATGCGGTTGTCGCTGTAGCCGGGAATCTGTACATACAGGTCCCGCATAAAGGAGGTCATGCTGATCTGTTTGGTCTTTTTGTTCAGCGTGACCATGATCATGCTGTCGGCCCGCTGGCGGTCCTGGCCTTCGCGGCGGTCCTGGCCAATCAGCAGCAGGTTCACAATGTCTTTGTCCTGCATCACGCTGGTGTCGGCCCCGTTCCAGATTACATCCTCCGGGCTCAAGGTATCATCGGCGTTTTCGTCCGATTCAAAGGTCTCTTCCTGTTGGGAGACTGCCTCGGTGGCCGATGCACGCCGGATGCGCCCCAGCATGCCCTGCAAAGCGGCATAGCCAACGAATACCAACAAGAGGAGTGCAATGCCAAGAATCAGCAGTACCCGCCCCCACAGCGGAATAGCCGCCCAGCGCGTGGCAGGCTTTGCGGCCGCTGCGGGCTGTTCCGGCGTTTCAGTCGGGGCCGGAGCAGAAACCTCAGGTGTGCCTTTCATTTCGCTTTCTTCTTCACGTGTAATTTTCATCTTTTGACCGTTGTTTTATACTTTCCCTAAAAATGTTTTATACTTTTCCTAAAAGCGTTTTTCCCAATTACAGTGCTTCGATCATATTTGCCACAATGGCAGTGGCAGTTTTGATGTATTCGCCGATGCTGAACTTTTTCACGACAAGAACTTCATAACCGCTCTCGTCCGCGTTGTCGCTCATGGCGCGCAGGATGACGCAGGGTACGCCGTTGCGGGCGGCAACCTGGCTTACAGCAGCGCCTTCCATCTCCACGCAGTCGGGCTGGCATTTGTCCTCGATAGCCTTTTTGGTGGCGGCATCGCCAACAAAAAGGTCACCGGTGGCAATCTTGCCGGCAATGGCCTTAACACCACAGGCATTGCAGGCATCCAGTGCAGCTTTGACCAGGGCCGGGTCGCCGTGGTACTCTGCGGTGAACGGTGCGCTCTGGGCAATCATGTCGTTCTGGGCGTCGTGATATACCACGGTTTCGCCCACGCAGACATCACCAATGCCGATCTTGCTGGTCATGTTGCCTGCAATGCCGGAGAAGATGATCTTCTCTGCGCCGAACTTGGTGATGAGCACCTGCGTGGTAGCAGCGGCGTTGGCCTTGCCCATACCGGCGCAGCACACCACTTGTTGTAGAGCTTGCTGCCAAGCTGCGTTTCCAGTGCGCCGAGCGCCAATGCCCGTACTACAGTTGCCACCTTTTCTTTCATTTGTTTTTCATCCTCCAAGGGCAAATGTCCTAATGAAAGGCTGGCAAGATTACATACCACAAAGTCTCCGGGCCGGATTGTTTTGACTACCACTGTATCACCATCTTCCGTACATATCTCTGTAGAAACTGTTTCAATGGAGGACATGTTTTGTGCTATTTCCGTGCAAAGATTGGAGCAATAAATGATTCCCCGGTGCGCATTGGGATTGGCACGGTTCACGGTGTCACGATTGAATGTAAAGGGAGTACCTGTTTCTACAGCCGAACGCAGTATCAGTCTGACGATATCTTTGATGCTCATGCTGCGCTTGGAGAGTCGGGAGTCATTTACGCAATCCATGTATCTTTGTTCCCATTCCTCTCCGTAGTAGTCTTCCAGACAGTATCCTTTGACGGTCATTATTTCATTGGGGCAGAATAAATGCCATTGCTGGTTTAAATCCCGTTTCGCCATACGCCAGAATAAGTCCGGATAGCATACGGCGGGGAAGATGTCGTGCGCTTTCATCCGGTCATCTCCATTATTGGTCCGGAGTTGCAGAAACTCAGGCAAGTCTTTGTGCCATACATCCAGATAGACGGCTACGGCTCCCTGACGCATACCTAACTGGTCAACGGCTACAGCAGTGTCATTCACCAGTTTCATCCATCGGATTACACCTCCGGCCACACCTTTGAATCCGCGTATGTTTCCACCTGCGGCACGAACTTTGCCAAAGTACATTCCCATTCCTCCTCCAAATTTGCTTACCATCGCAAAATTGTCTAAGCTGCGGTAAATGCCTTCCAGACTATCGGGCACTGTATCAATGAAGCAACTGGATAACTGGTGATAAGGTTTTCGGGCATTTGCCAGGGTAGGAGTGGCCATTGTGACTTCCAGACGACTTAATATATCATAGAACTTTTTTACCCATTGCAGTCTGTTCTGTTTTTCGGGCATAGCGAGATGAAGGGCAATCCCTAAATACATTTCCTGCACAGACTCTATAGGTTCGTGTGAACGGGTACGGATCAGATAACGTTTGGCAAGCAGATCCAGTCCTGAATAATTGAAAAGCTTGTCACGTTCGGGACACATGAAGCCGGCTGCCGTTTCTATCTCCTGTGGAGTATAGGAGGCCAAGATATAATTACCATACAAGCCCTCGTCGGTGAGGTAGCGTAATTTATCATAAAATGAAAAGATGCCGGCAGCTTCCGCCTGTTCGGTCAGTTTCTTTGTCAATCGGAAATTCAGCAGACGCGCTGCAATGAATTCCCAGTCGGGAGTTTCTTGTGTTGTCAGTTCTACAGCCGCTTTGACAAGTGCCGCCAACCGTTCCCCGGATGTCATATCCGGTTTACAGAAACTTGTGAATTTCTCTGCGAGAAAGGTTAGACTATATTCCTTCCCGGAGAAGTCTTTTTGTATCTCTTTCAGTATATTTGCTATAGTATCATCACCGGTTCCGGTAATGATTTGACTGAGGACTTTTCTTCTTTCTGTGCGCTGCCAACGGTAAAGTATATAGTTTTTGGCTTCTGCGTAAAAGCCATGTTCCATCAAGCTACGTTCCACTTCGTCCTGAATGCGTTCTACACTACGATTTGCTTCGTTTTGATGCAGAAATTGTTCCACTTCATCTACTATGGTGTAGACAGCTTCATCTGTTATTTCTTTTTGGGTACTGATAAAACTTTTCCGTATGGCAACGGCTATTTTTTCCCTGTCGTAGGATTCTGTTGTCCCATTCCTTTTAATTATTTGCATGAGATGCTGTTGGTATGAATTATTGTATATTTTCGTACCGCTTCCCTAACCCCACGAGTAGAAACGGCCTTTGATGAATGGCAGGTCTTCTGACTGGCTCCTCATTTCCGATGCCTTCCCGCGTTCTCGTTATGTGGAGTCAGGCAGTGGCAATAGGTACGTATCGGAAATTTTATCGGAGTTTCACAGCAGCGGGACTGTCCGGGATTTACACCCGATTCCCTTTTAATCCGGATAGAGGACATCTATTCGGAACCGATTCGGGAACAAAGATAATGAAAATTGGAATTATTACAGCATTGAGTTCGTTTAAAAATCAGAAATGATTTGTAAAATTTGGATAGCATTAAACCTCTTGGGCAAGTTCTATTACCATGCTTCCAAGCAGCACAGCTACTATTTCCATGTACAGTGCTATGAGTAACCAATTGACATATCTCCTGATACCCATTAGCATTTCTATCGGATATACGGGGATGAGATGAAAGATGGTATCTATCGGTTTTGGCGTATCTGAAAAAGGCGGAAATAAATTCCGCCTTTTTCAGATAAATATATTAAGTTGGTTATGCTTCCGGTTGATAGTCTTCACCGTTCTCCCATGCACTGTCATCATTCCAGTTTTCATATAAATGGTTTACCCAAATTTGGCGAATCTCAGGATAACTACCCAAAGGTTTCATATTACATCCGTCTTTAATACCATGATCGGCTCCGGCTTGATCTGTCGGGTGGCTTTCGAATGTTCTGTCTACTTTGAATCCTAATTTCTCCAAACGTTCACGCCAGCTATATTCATTTGTATTGATTTCCACACTACTTACATCGTCATCTTCGGCCATAGCTTCCAATCCCCAAAGATCGTTGTGGGCATGGTCACCGGCAATTGACATGAAAGGTGCAAGATAAACATTTACTTCTGATGGGTTCAGACCGTTCTTTTCGCAATAGCTCATCACCTTAGAGTACATACAGTTGGGATATTGGGTTTTGTCAAATCCTTCTACAGGAATTCTATTAGCCGGCTCTTTCTCTATTTCTTTCGGGAAGAAAAGCATGTCACCATAATCCACAGTACCTACAAAGATATTGTTGTTGGCAGCAAGTTCCTGCAATGCTTTTTCCATGTCAGAATACTTTGTGTTGGCATTGTAATTCTCATCCGGATTACCGTGTCCCATTAGAAGCACGATGTTGTTCTTGCCTGCTAATTTAGACTCATAGTGTTTGTAAAGTATCTCTGCTACATCTTTAGTATCTTCTGCACTGGAAAGAAGGTTGGCACCTTTCAATACATCAATATGCGGATACCATTGAATCATAAAGTATTTTTTTACATCAGTATTCATCAATGAAAGATATTCTTCGCCTGGAATTACGTGCAATGATTGTACAGCCACACGTTTGTATCCTGCATCGCCTATTGCTTTCAACCATTGGTCCAATTCATAACGTGCTATGCCGGTAGATGCTTCTACGCGCCCGATACATGTACGTGAAGTGAATGACATATAAATATCCGTATTGGGGAATTTAGATTTGAAATCCTCAATAATGTCATCATAAACAGTTAGGGACTCATTATAGGTGCTGCCGAAAGTACAGAGTAAGATGGCAGTGTCATGTTGTTTGGTTTTGCTCACTACATCCACAGCAGGATTAACAGTACTTTCTTCATCATCATTGTCGCTACAGGAATTGAATCCTGTGCAAGTTACGGCAGCAACAAAAGCCGCCATCAGATAATACTTGAATTGTTTCATACGAATAAAAAATGATTTATAAATTGTTGGTTATTAATTGTTTTTGAATTTAATAAGGGCAGATACATAAAAAGTTCTTCCTGGAGTTGATGTAGCACGATTCCGTCCGAAGGGAGTACGGTCTACATAGTCAAATACATTATCTATCCCGGCATTCATCGTTAATGACCACCGTTTCATTTTTAATAATGAGTGGGCTGTGTTGATACGCCAAGTTTGGAATCCGTCGGCATTGTTATCATTGATATAACGTCGTGTAGACTGATATCTGCCATAGATGCCGACACCCAAACGATATAGTTTCCATGAATGTTGCCATAAGACATTTAAATTTGCATTATGGCTGGAAGTGGCATCAATAGGAAGATATTTCATATAATTTATACCTTTGTTAGGATATTGTGCTTTCGGATCAGCATAACTATATCCACCGGCAAGGCTGAGAGATTTTGCAGGATGATAGTTGAAGGTGAAATCCATACCATAAATACGTGCCTTTGTCAAATTCTTATATTGTTTGCTCTTTTCTACTTCAAGAAACTTTTCATCGGGAGTTACGGAAATTTCAACCAACTCAATCATGTTGTGAAGATAATTCATGTATCCGGTTAAACTGGCTTGGAATTTTTGCCCTACGTACTCAATACCGATTGAAGCATATTGTGAGGTTTGTGCTTTTAGATCTGTGTTGCCATGATATGCAGTCAAAGCACCGCCTCCGATAACTCCGGTATAATTATAATAAAGTTCTTTAATAGTGGGTGCTTTGTAGCCTAAAGCATAAGACGCACGCAAATTAATATGTTCTCCGGGTTTATAAAGTCCTGATATTTTCGGACTGAAATTCAATCCTGTTTCCTTGTGTTGTGTTCCTCGTACCCCGGCAGTCAGAACCAGATTTTCTCTGGCTGTCCATTCATCCTGTATATAAGCTGCCAACGTATAAACGGAAGCGCGGTCACCGTCAATGTGATGAGGTGATTCCAAATGATTGTACTGATATTCGATTCCTGCATTTAAAATATGATCCTCTCCAAGATAAAATACACTTTTTACCTGGCCTAATATTTGTTTCTGAATACTTTGTTTGATACGTTGACCGGCAAAGTAGGTGATACGTTCATGGCGGTCATTGTCTAGAAAATAATCAGTATGCTCGTTTAGCTTATAGTCATAGAAGTAACCGTATCTGCCATAAGATAGGTCTGCTGCCAGATAATTCCGTTTTCCTAATTTATATTTACTTCCCACTGCAAATGTATAGTTGCGATAATAAAAATCATTGGCTTGATATTTCCAAGGACCGTGTGTACGCATTACCCAACGCTCATAATAAGTGCCTTCTGCAGTGAGGTCTAGTTTACGGTTGACTTGCCATTCAATGTTCTCGGACAGGGTATAGTTTGAAGAACGGTTTACGGTCAACATAGTAGAGCCGGATTTCAATTGATTCTGATCCCATTGTAGGTCTGTATTCCGCCAACCATCGGTATGCCGGAAGTTGATTCCGGTTACAGATTTTATCTTTCTATAGTTAAAGCCGAAACTGGTACTTTGACGTATATCACCATATTCACCTATGCGGGATGTGTTGGTGAGCTCCATTTTTTCACGGTTACGTTTGGTTATGATATTGATAACTCCGGCTATTGCGTCACTGCCATAAAGTGAAGAAGCGGCCCCTTTTACAATCTCTATGCGTTCTATATTAGCAGGATTTAATTGATTCAAGTCGTTTTGCCCTCCTACATCGCCATTCATTCTTTTTCCATTTATCATGATCAGGATATAGTCATTGTTCAATCCGTTTAGTTGGATATGGCTCCCCATATCACCATCATGAAAGGTCAATGAAGGACTAAGACCACTGAGCAAATCGTCTATACTGCGTGCCTGATATTGTTCCAAAGCTTTGCTGGTTATGACTTCAGTCTGTACGGGAGCATCTTTCAGATAATGTTCAGTACCTGTACCCGTGATGACCACTTCATTCAGTAATACGGACAATTCTTTATCGTCTTTATCTTTGAGAATACTTTGGGCACTTGCAATTTGTGTACCTAATAGTAGAATAGCAGGAAGTAAATACCTCATATTATGTTTTATTTAATTTGCAAAATAAAACATCAAGTTTCCCTCTGATAAAGAGGAATGCCACAAAGGAATAGACGTTGGAAAACGCTTGTTCGAATGGACACATACTTCTAATCCTGGAAGCTTGGTGTTTATTGTTCAACAGACTTAGCAGGTATTCTGGCTTTCCTCTGATTGGAAACCTTCCCATTTCTTCAAATGAAACAGTGGTTTTAGACTATCCAATCAACATCATGAGGATTTACAGCTGCAGGTACAGCCCCGGATTTACACCGGGTTCCCTTGCATCGGGCTATGTGATAGCCCGATTACTAATTCCGTTGCAAAGATAGAGGTTTATTTTATATTATCTTCGATAAGTCTTTGATTTTTTTTAGCTTTTAAATTTTAAAGACAGACTGATGTAGAATGAACGTCCAGGGGTAAGTGTCGCATAATTGCTGTTATAAGGACGGTCATCCATATAATCGAACAGGTTTTCCATGCCGAATCCGGGTTCGATGATTACAGATTTTAAGTTGAAAGAATGGCGTGTGTTTAAATCCCACAATTGATACTCGGGAGCATAACCGTAACTTTTAGAGAAACGCTTGCTGTTGATACGGCCGTTCAAATTTATATTCAACCGATATATTTTCCATGAATGCGCCCATTGGGCATTGATATTGTATGCGTTTTTTATACTTTTGTCGATGGGTTGTTCCAATTCCACATCTTGGGTATTAAGATGAGTGTATCCTCCGCTTAAATTGAACCCGGCACCTAGGTATGCATTGGCGGATACATTGATTCCGTGGACTTTAGCCTCCGCTATATTATCACGTTGACGAACTTCCTTATGACCATATTGCTCCATAGCTTTATCTCCCGTGGCAATCGTATTATAATCTATCATGTCACGAATATTATTATAAAAAGCATTGACTGATACTGAAAAACGCTCATGTACATACTCTGCACTCAATGAGAAATAATTATTCTTTTCCGGCTTTAAATCCAAATTACCTATTGTCAACCTGTCATTTTTTTTAGCTATGTCAGTGGCATAGAGTTCAGACAGGGTAGGAGTTCGGAAACCTGCTGCATAGGAGGCACGGAAATTGAATTTGCCGGGTTTATACATCAGTGCTACATTGGGAGTGGCATGATTTTTGAAATTTTCATGATAAATGTAACGTACACCGATCAAAGCCTGTAGGTTTCTCAGTAACTTTATTTCATCTTGTGCAAACAAGGCCAGTGTATAAGCATCTTCTTTGGCTATATTGTCTGTTTGACTTTTCAAGACATCAACGATATATTCTGTGCCGACTGAAAGTTTGTGCCGGTTACCTAATTTAACGTGAGTTCGAAATAAGAATAAATATATTTCACTTATAATTAGAAACATAGC
>OGYO01001894.1_pt1 | contig 11328 bp, 8 predicted proteins | sample 1576561 | NCBI WGS metagenome assembly OGYO01 (sample SAMEA3541507, study PRJEB24748) | human gut metagenome | biome: human gut; feature: human-associated habitat; material: faeces | place: China | collected 2012 | reverse complement strand
CATTGCCATTGAGGAGGACGGCAACTTTACCGAGGACGTCAAGCAGGTGGATTTTTCCCAAATTCCCCTGTTGGATAAAGATTCCAGCGAAAAACTCGGAGACCGTGTTATGGGGCAGATGACCGAATGGGTATCTCAGTTTACAGTGTCCGATCTGTATACGCAAATCAACTTTAAAAATGAAATCACCCGTGTGTGCTTTTCGCAGAAAGCCAGAAGCACACCAGCTGAGCCAGAGCCGATCAGAAAGGCACAGACGAGCAGCCAGCAGGTTTTCTGCCGGGTTTCCGTGTTATGTCTCTGCAGCGGTGAAGGCACTTCCGGTGCGGATCGTTCTGGCGGCAGTGTTTTCTGCGGCTGCGGCAGAAGCACAGCTTCACCTGTGGGGTCATGTACACGACCTCGTCGGTGACGACGCCGGTTTCGCGGTCAACGCGGCGGTACGGAGCCTCGATGAAGCCGTACTTGCTTATGCGTGCATACGTTGCGAGCGACGATATAAGTCCGATGTTGGGTCCTTCCGGAGTCTCGATCGGGCACATACGTCCGTAATGCGTATAGTGAACGTCTCGGACATCGAACGATGCGCGGTCGCGGCTCAGTCCTCCGGGACCGAGAGCTGAAAGACGGCGCTTGTTCGTAAGCTCTGCGAGCGGGTTATTCTGATCCATGAACTGCGACAGCGGCGACGATCCGAAGAACTCGCGTATTGCAGTTACAACGGGACGGATATTGATGAGCGTCTGAGGAGTGAGCGTTTCGTTGTCCTGAACGGTCATTCTCTCCTTGACGATCTTATCCATACGGGAAAGACCGATTCTGAGCTGATTCTGGAGAAGCTCTCCGACGCAGCGCAGGCGGCGGTTGCCGAGATGGTCGATATCGTCGGTGGTACCGATGCCGTGCGAAAGGCAGAGGAGGTAGTTGATCGACGAAAGGATATCCTCGCGGGTAATATGCTTCGGTGAAAGCTCACCGCGGCGGCGGTGTGCAAGCTCAATCACTTCCTCGCGCTCGCCCTCTGCCTCCTCCATGATCTCGAGAAGCACGTCGGTGCGGACCTTCTCGTCGATGCCCGCCTCGGTGAGGTCGTAGCCGAGAACATCGGCGGGGGAAACCGTCATGTTGGAGAACACCTTGACCTCGGTTCCGTCCTCAAGACGGACGTAAACCTCGTTGACGCCGGCGCGCTCAATCTCGCGCGCATCCTCTTCGGTTATCTTTCTTCCGTCCTCAAACACGATCTCGCCGGTAACGGGGCTTATCGCGGGACGCGACAGCGTCTGTCCGAGTACGCGGTTTGCGACGGAAAGCTTTTTATCGTATTTGTACCTGCCGACGGGGGCGAGATCGTAACGCTTTGGATCGAAGAACAGATTGTTTATAAGTATCTCGGCGCTTTCAACGATCGCAGGCTCGCCCGGACGAAGCTTCTTGTATATCTCCTTAAGAGCCTCCTCGCGGATACTCGTGTTGTTCTCAACGGCAAGTCCGACAGTCTCGTCCTTGTCAAGCGTCGCCGAGAGCTTCACCTCGTCTCCGAACATATCGCGCAGCTCGGCTTCGGACTCGATTCCGAGCGCGTGGATAAGCACGGTCACGGGGATCTTGCGGTTCTTATCGATGCGCACATAGAAAACATCGTTTGCATCCGTCTCGTATTCAAGCCATGCACCGCGGTACGGAATCACCGTAGTGGCGTAGGTGTGCTTGCCGGTCTTATCGATATCCGAGGAATAGTAGATTCCGGGAGAGCGGACGATCTGCGAAACGATAACGCGCTCCGCTCCGTTTATAACGAAAGTACCCTTGTCCGTCATTATGGGAAAATCACCCATGAATATCTCGGATTGCTTGACTTCGCCCGTCAGCTTATTCGAGAGACGCACATCGACCTTGAGCGGCGCCGCATAGTTTGCGTCGCGTTCCTTGCACTCCTCAACGGGATATTTTACTTTGGATTCGTCAATGGAAAAGGATACAAAGTCGATAAAGAGATTTCCCGAATAATCAACGATCGGGGAAACATCCTCGAGAACCTCCTGAATTCCTTTTTCCATGAACCATCGGTATGAACCCTTCTGCACTTCGAGCAGATCGGGCATCTGAATGGGCTCTTCGATCTTGGAGAAGCTCATTCTCACTTTTTTTCCGACTTTCTGGGGCTTGACCATCTGGTTTTCAGCCATTAAAAATCAACTCCGTTCTTCATGTCCTTCGCGCCTCACCGCCGCTTTATTCTAAACGCCGAAAGTGCCTTTTCAGGCAATTTGAGCGATTCTGACGCATTTTATTATTTTATCATTAATATATACGAATGTCAATGAATACGGAGAAAAAAGCCGCTTCACCGGGTCATTATTTACCGTATGGTTTCAAAACATTTACAATAATGTTAAATGTAAAAAATCTGTAAATTATAAAAAGAACTGCCCGGTCAGCTTATGCCGAGCAGCTCCGATACGGTAACGAAGGAAAATCCCCGCCTCTTCAATTCCGGAATTATTTTTTCGAGTGATTCGGGAGTCGGCGACTTTTTTGCGATATAATCGTGAAAAAGGATAATATCGCCGCTTTTCGCCTTGCCGAGAACCTCCTTCGTAATGTTTTCCACTTTATTGTGCGCCCAATCGCGCGTGTCGATCGTCCACAGTATCACTGTATAGTCGAGCCTGTCCGCGATACGGAATATCGAATCGTTGTAAAGACCTCCCGGCGGACGGAGAAGGCGCGTGCGGTACTCGTTTTCCTCGAAGACCGCATTTTCCGCCGACATTATCTCCTCGCACTCCTTCCGGTAGCTGAGCTTCGAGAGGTTCGCGTGGGAAAATGTATGGTTTCCGAGCTCATGCCCGTCCGCAATCACGCGCCCGACGACATCGGGGTATCGCTCCACATTTTCCCCGATGACAAAAAACGTCGCGCGTACTCCGTACTTTTTAAGGATCGCAAGAATTTTGTCGGTATACTCCGGGTGTGGTCCGTCGTCAAAAGTCAGCGCAAGCTTCATATCGGCGTCGGGATTTGAATAGTGAACGCATCCGCTGTCCTCCTCCGCCGCTGCCGTCCCCGGAAGCGATGCAAGCACAGCGGCAAGAGACACGGCGCAAGCAAGAACAAGCGCCGAGATCACAAACAAACGAAGCTTTGTCATCTTCATCCTTCCTTCGGTGAAAGAAGCTCGTCAAGCGATCCGAATCTGTAGCCCTCTCCGGCAAGCTCCGTGATAACATCGCCGAGTATTTCCGCATTTGTCGCGGAGGTCGGATGAAGAAGCATTATTTCGCCGCAGTGAACGGAATCGATAATTTTTCTTTTTGCCTTCTCCGCGCTCATCTGACGCGCGTTGTCCCAATCGGCGTATGCGAAGCTCCACATCACCGTCGTATATCCGAGCTCGGAGGCATAGCGGAGGCTGTCGCGGCTTATCTCGCCCTCGGGAGGACGGTAAAACTTCGAAATTTCGATTCCGAGCTCATCCGAAGCGCATTTTTCAAGCTCTTCAAGCTCTTCGGCGAATTCTTCCTTCGACGACACATTCGACATATTCCGATGGTGCGCGGTGTGATTGCAGACCGTGTGCCCCTCTTTTGCCATGCGGCGCACAAGTTCGGGATTGCGCTTTATCAGGTTTTCGAGGATAAAAAACGCGCCGCAGACCTTCTTCTCGCCGAGAACGTCGAGTATCTTCTCAACGTTTCCGTTTTCGTATCCCGCGTCAAACGTGAGATACACGACCTTATCGCCCTTTTCGGCAGCCGTTTTGTTTATATATACGCCGCCGTATTCCGTAAGATAGGAAAACTCCGTCGGGCACGGCGGAATTTTCCCGTCCTTTTCATGCTTGCAGTACCAGCCGGCGGCGTTTACCGAAATTGCAAAAATCACGGACAAAGCCGCGAGCACAAGTGATAATCTTTTCATTTTACATTCCTTTTCGCCGCAGAGCGCGGCAGAACAGATTGCCGAAAGCACAATTGCTTCGTTCAAGATTATCTTTCCGTCGAAAGCGCCGTATATCCTCTGAAAAAAACGGAATTTGCGTTTTATATTCCGCAGACAAACATATTTTGATTTTGAAAATAAAAATCCCCCGCCGTATGCGGTGCAAAGCGCGCTGCACGTTCGGCGGCGGGAATTTTTCATTTTCGTTTTCCGGCAAGGCGATAGCTTTCGTCAACTCTGCGGCAAAGCTCGTCAAACGGCAGCTCGCCGTCGGGCACGACCGTATACCAATGCTTCTTATTCATGTGCCATCCGGGATATATACCGTTCTTTCCGACATCTGCGGTTATATCCTCCGGTATGCCGTGAAGATTGATTATCTCGATCTCGCCGTCATTCTCTATGCCTATCCTGCGCGCGGCGACCGCCATTATAACACAGTACCACTTTCCGGTATCCGCGCGGCGAAGGATCGCGCATCGCGGAGAATCCTCCCACAGAAATTCCGGATCGCTTCCGTACGCGTTCTTCGCATAAGCGATCAGTTTCTTCAGCTCATCGGAACGAAAGACATCCGAAACGAAGCATTTCTCCGAAATATCACGAAGAAGTGCTTCAAAGTCCTCCCTGACGCCGCCGACAAAGCTGCCGCTTGCCATATCCGACAGATGAAGCGTATATTCTTCATCCGAAGCCGGATCGGTCACCGAAGCCGCCGCGCGTCCGTCCGGGAAAATATCGATCTTCATCCGAAAAAGGCTTTTCGAAAGAACCGCCTCAAAGGAAAGCTTTCCTTCGTTTTCACAAAAGCCGTACAGACGCAGCTTTTCGGGGACTGCCTTTTTCATCGCAAAAAATGAAGTTACATCGTGCACGGTATACCTCCGAAATCGTTATTTCGCGCTGAACTGACTGCTGTAAAGCTCCGTATAAAGTCCGCCGCGTCCGAGAAGTTTCTCATGGGTTCCGCTTTCAAAGACGGCGCCGTCCTTCATCACAATGATGCAGTCCGCGTCACGGACAGTCGAAAGGCGATGCGCGACGACGAACGAGGTTCGTCCCTGCATGAGCCTTGTAAACGCATCCTGCACCTTCACCTCCGTGCGCGTATCGATGGACGAGGTTGCCTCATCGAGAATCAGCACCGGAGGTCTGAGAAGCATCACCCTCGCTATGCAGAGAAGCTGACGCTCGCCCTCGGAGAGATCGTCGTCGCCGATCACGGTATCGTATCCGTCCTTAAGCCTCTTTATGAAGCCGTGTGCGCGCGCCGCCTTTGCCGCCGCGATTATCTCATCATCGCTCGCGCCTTCCCTGCCGAACGCAATATTCTCTTTTACCGTGGCGTGCTTTATCCATGTGTCCTGAAGAACCATCCCGAAATTCTCGCGCAGGCTTTTTCTCGTAACGTCGGCGATATTCTCGCCGTCGATCAGTATGCTTCCCTCGTCGACGTCGTAAAATCTCATAAGAAGGTTGATAAGCGTTGTTTTTCCGCATCCCGTCTGACCGACTATCGCAATCTTCTGCCCCGCCGATGCCGAAAAATCAAATCCCTTTATCAGCGTGCGGCTTTTATCGTATGAGAAAGCGACGTTTCTGAACTCGACGTTGCCCTGCGGATTCTCGAGATCTCGCTTTCCTTCGTCCGAGCTTTCCGGAGCCTCGTCGATCAGCTCGTATATTCTCGCGGCGCAGGCAAAGGCGTTCTGAAGCTCCGCGACAACTCCGGAAATCTCGTTGAACGGCTTTGTGTACTGATTCGAATATGCGAGAAAGCTTACAAACGCGCCGACGGTCATTCTTCCCGCCACGGCGAAAAATCCGCCCGCAAGTCCGACAACAGCGTAGATCAGGTTGTTTATAAATCTCGTCGTCGGATTTGTAAGGGATGAAAAGAACGTTGCGCGGAGAGAATACTTCCTCAGCTTTTCGTTCACGCCGTCGAATCTGCCGAGCGCGCGCTCACCGTAGGAAAACGCCTGAACGGTCTTCTGATTCTGGATCATCTCATTCATGAGTGAGGTCTGCTCGCCGCGCGTCTCCGACTGCTTTTTGAACATATCGTACGTCCGGTTTGCGATAAAGCGAGCTGTGAAAAGCGACAGCGGAGTAAGAACGACCACGGCAAGCGCGATGGATGGGGAGATCGAAAGCATGAATCCGAGCGTGACGGCGACGGTGACGACCCCCGTAAAAAGCTGTGAGAATCCGAGAACGAGACCGTCCGAAAACGCTTCGGCATCCGCCGTGATGCGGCTTACGATATCTCCGTAGGGATGCGAATCGACATACGACACCGGGAGATGCTGTATTCTTCCGAACGCCGCGTCACGCAGCTCGCGCACCGCGTTGTATGCGATACGGTTATTCACGGAGGTCATGACCCACTGAAGCACACCGGACACAAGCGCGCACACGGCAAGCGTTACAAGCGCACGTATCACAATACCGAAATCCACGCTGCCCGCCGACGCGATCCCGTCGATCGCGCGTCCGGCAAGCACGGGAATGTAAAGCGACAGGACTACCGAGGCAACGGAGAACACAAGAGATAAAGCAATGAGAAATTTCGAATGCGATACGGTTTTTACAACACGTCCGATCACAGATTTGTTTTTCATCCGTCAGTCCTCCTTTTCAAGCTGGGATTCGCATATTTCGCGGTAGACCTCGCACGACGAGAGAAGCTCGGCATGTGTTCCTACTCCCACGATCATGCCCTCGTCGAGTACGACGACTGTATCGGCGCCGCGTATTGCGGATACGCGCTGCGACACCGTTATTACGGTCGGTGAAAAATCCGTATTTCGCAGAGCTCGTCCGAGCGCGGCGCCCGTCGCGTAGTCGAGCGCGCTCGCCGAATCGTCGAGGATCAGTATTTTCGGCTTTCCGACAAGTGCACGCGCTATCGTCATGCGCTGTCTCTGCCCGCCGGACAGATTGCGTCCGTCCTGCTCAAGCTCAAAATCAAGACCGCCTTTTTTGCCTTCTACCATTTCCTTCGCCTGCGCGGTCTCGAGGGCTTCCCATATTTCACCGTCGGAAGCGTCCTCTTTGCCGAAGCGGATATTGTCGCGCACGCTACCCTTGAAGAGCACCTTTTTCTGCGAGACAGTGCCGATCATTTTGCGAAGAGATTTAAGGTCGTAATCCTTTACGTCGTTTCCGCACACGCGCACAGTTCCGTCCGTGACATCGTAAAATCGCGGAATAAGGCTGACGAGCGAGCTTTTTCCCGAGCCTGTCGAGCCGATAATTCCGACGTTCGATCCGCGCTTTATCTTCAGATTTATATCATGCAGCGCTTCCTCGACTCCGCCGTAGGAAAGTGATGCGTGATCGAATTCCACGTCAAATTCGCTGTCCCCGGCGGAGACTGCTTTGCCGGACACCGTGCCCGGCTCCGTATCAAGAACTGCCTGAACGCGGTTTGCGCAGGCGATCGATTTCGTAATGCTGATTATAAGCCCCGCAAGCTTCACAAGCTCAATCAGTATCTGCGACATATAATTATAAAGAGCAACGACATCTCCGCGGGATATGCTTCCGGAATCGACGCGGAGCGCTCCGGTATAGATGAGTACGGCGACGGCAATGTTTATGAGAACGAGCGTCGCAGGATTCATGACCGCGGAAATTCTGCCGACCGCGACCTGCATATCGGTGAGCGCGCGGTTCTTTTCGCCGAAATCGTTTATTTCCTCGTCCTCCTTGCAGAAGGCGCGCACCACTCTTGTTCCGGTGAGGTTTTCACGGGTGACGCCGAGAAGCGCGTCAAGCTTTTTCTGCACCTTTTTATAAAGCGGTATGCATACGAGCATAACGGCAAACACGACCGCCGCAAGAAGCGGAACGGTGACGACGAACACAAGCGCCGACTTTACGTCAACGGTAAACGCCATGATGACAGCGCCGAAAACGACAAACGGAGAGCGCAGGACAAGACGCAGCGTGAGGTTTATACCCGTCTGTATCTGGTTAATGTCTCCGGTAAGCCGGGTGAGCAGCGTCGGCGCGCCGAAAGAGTCAAGCTGCGAAAATGACAGCTTACCTATATGGCTGAACAGGTCACGGCGCAGATCGGTCGTTGAACCTACCGCCGCCTTTGCGGCAAAATACTGTGCCGCTATCGTGCATCCGAGCCCGAAAAGCGCAAACATCCCGAGCAGGATGCACCTGTTTATAATGAAGCTTTTGTCCCCCGCCGCGATTCCCCTGTCGATCACGTCGGCGATCACAAGCGGTACGGCAAGCTCAAAGGCGACCTCGACAAGCTTAAACACCGGAGCGAGGATGCTTTCCTTTTTATAATTCCCAAGATATCCGATAAGTTTGAACATACATACCTCTTCATATATTATCCCGTAAATGATACCACTAACGCCGTATTTTTTCAAGTACGAAAGACAAATTTACCCGAAGGCGCTTGAATCCCCGATCGCAAAGAGCCTCGGCAGGTGCAATTGACAAAATATTCACGCGGTGATATAATGACGGTATGCGTTTTTTGAAAGGAAATAAACTATGATATACGGTAATGTGCTGGAGGCTGTCGGACACACGCCGATGATCCGGCTTAACAAAATGGCGGAAAACGGGTCTGCCGAAATACTTGTGAAGTACGAAGGACTTAACGTGGGCGGATCGATAAAGACACGCACCGCGCTCAACATGATAGAGGACGGCGAGCGCCGCGGGCTGATCGGTCCCGACACCGTCATCGTCGAGCCGACGAGCGGAAATCAGGGGATCGGACTTGCACTGATCGGCGCGGTGCGCGGATACCGTGTGAAGATCATCATGCCGGACAGCGTATCCGTAGAGCGGCGAAAGCTCATCACGCACTACGGTGCCGAGGTGATTCTCGTTCACGACGCGGGCAACATCGGCGACGCGATCGAGGAGTGCCGTCTTACCGCGCTGAAAATGGCAGAGGAAGATCCGAACGTCTTCATTCCCGGTCAGTTTGAAAATCCCGCAAACCCCATGGTTCACAAGCATCACACTGCGCTCGAGATACTCGAGCAGGTCGCGGGACCGATCCACGGCTTCTGTTCCGGCGTCGGCACCGGAGGAACAATCTCCGGCATCGGCGAATCGCTCAAAGCGCTGAATCCCGACATCACGGTATGGGCGGTCGAGCCGGAGCATGCCGCGATACTCGCCGGCGGGAACATCGGCACGCACCTTCAGACGGGTATCGGCGACGGACTTATACCGGATAACCTCAACCGCAGCATATACTCCGACATATGCATAATCAGCGATGAGGAAGCGATCGAAACCGCACGCGATCTTGCGCGTCTCGAAGGACTGATGTGCGGCATATCATCGGGCACGAACGTCGCCGCCGCACGGCGCATGGCGCGCATACTCGGCGAAGGAAAAACCGTCGTCACGGTTCTGCCGGACACCGCAGAAAGATATTTTTCGACCCCGCTCTTTGACGAATAAAGCGTTATTCGCTAATAAAACTCCGCCCGCGAAAGCGGGTGCGGCTTAGAGATTTCGTAATCCCGGAAATATCGGCATAGTCATGTTATGCGGCTGCCGCGCGGTTTTCTTTATGCAGGAAAACGCCTCCGCACTTCAAATGAAGTGCGGAGGCGCTTTTAATTTCAGGCTTTACGGTATCATATCCGTACGGTTTACTCGGCGGCGATCTCCAAAGTCTCGCTTCCGCCGTCCCAGATAAGCTCAAGCGTTACGGGAATGTTCGATTTGACCGCGACACGGGGCTTTTCGGCGCTGTCGGCACGTTCCTCGCAAATAAGATCAAGCATACCGTTCTTGCCGAAGGGATATCTCTCGACGCCGTGCTTTTCCGTGCGGTTTACATGCCATGTGATCTTGTTCTCTCCGACGTTGCTCTTGATTCCGAATACAAACTCGAAAAGTATCGTTATCGGGAAAAGTCCGGACCAGCCGACGAAATCGCCCTTTGCGGGTCTGCCCTGCTCGGTGGCTTCGGGAGCGTAATTCTCCCACAGCGTACCCGTCTTATCGAACACTCCGACCACGTTTTCGATGTTGGAGCATGCAATGTCATATGCGATCTTGTGATATCCGTATTTTTCAAGTCCGCGCAGCACCATGTAGGTCGTCGGAGCCCATATCGATCCGCGCCAATAACCGCCCTCGGCGATGTAGTCGGGATGATCCGCGGAAAGCGTGGGCGGACGGTGATGACGGTTGAACTCGTCCTTGTTTTCGAGGTGAGCGACAAAGGCGTCCGCGCGATCCTCGGGAACAACTCCGGCAAGGAGCGCCCAATATGCCCCGATCGTCTTCACTCCGCTCAGCTTTCCGTCTCTCCAAAGATCGTAATAATAATGGGTCTTCTCGTCCCACAGCTTTTCGTTCACGACCTTTTTGAGCATCTCCTGCTCCTCGACGAGGAACGCGGTATCCTCTTCACGTCCGAGGATCTTGCCCATTTCGATGAGGATGTGGCCGCTTAATATCATCTGGAAGCATGCATCGGTCCAGACCATGTGACCGTGCGAGAACAGGACGTTGTATCCGGGACTCATTCGCGGCTGATTGTCCATGCCGCAGCCGAGACCCGATGTCCAATATGTGCCGTCCTGCCATGTATGATTATCGTGGAGCCACTTATGATACGCAAGCAGCGGCGGGAAGATCTCGGCTATGCGCTGACGATCGCCTATGTTGAGATAGTATTCCCACTCGCACCACGGCATAACGTTCGGGCCCGTTGCGCTCGGGTCGAAGCGCGTGAATTTTTCGCTTCCGTCATCCTCTTCGATCTCGCGGCTTATGAAGCCGTCAACGTGCTGATGAGAATAGAAGTTGTTGAGCGTATTCTGAAAATTGAACACACGCGAGCCGTATTTGCCGAACATGAGGATGAACGACGAATCCCACATGAAGGTGCATCCGTTGAATGCAGTGTCGATAAAGTTGCTGACAAATCCGCTTCCGGGCGTCGGGCGGCGCAGATTGCCGAAGGCGATCTGCCAAGCCTTGTCGTAGCAGGCGATCGCGTCGTAATGTCCTTCCCATACCGGCTTCGGGAGACGGTCCCGAGCATCCTCGTATGTCGGCAGCGGCGCGTCCTCGGGCTCTCTGCCTACGAAAGTGTTCTCACTGACGTATGTACACGGCGCGTAAGTCCACTCCGAATCCGAAAAGAATTTTCCCATGATTCTGACCTCGTTTCGTTTATATTTTATTATAGATTCCGAATAACGTAAGCGGCGGAAAGCGCCGCTTTCTTCCGACTATATTATAACTCAGCGACGACAGGCAGTCAAGACATTCTGCCGTCTCTCGGCATAAAAGCGAAAGAAAAAGGCGCACGCTTCATCGAGCCTCGCCCTTTCGAAAAATTTCCCGCCGCGCAGAATGCGCGGCGGG
>OGYO01001890.1_pt1 | contig 11332 bp, 9 predicted proteins | sample 1576561 | NCBI WGS metagenome assembly OGYO01 (sample SAMEA3541507, study PRJEB24748) | human gut metagenome | biome: human gut; feature: human-associated habitat; material: faeces | place: China | collected 2012 | reverse complement strand
CAGTTAGGAGGTAGGAGTGAGGAGTTAGGAGCGCATGGTCAAAAGCCCCTGGTTCGAGGAAGAGATCCCCTTTGACCTTGCCGCTGAGACCGGTACCCGCAAGGTCATCCGGGATCACTCCACCATCGGCATCGTGGTCACCACCGATGGCTCCATCAGCGAGATCCCCCGGGAAAACTACCTGCCTGCCGAAAAGCGGGTGGTGGAAGAGCTGGAAGCGCTGGGCAAACCCTTTGTCATCCTGCTCAACAGTACCCGCCCGGATGCTCCAGAGACAAAGTCACTGGCCGCAGAGCTGGAACAAGCATACGGACGCACGGTCCTGCCGGTGAGCTGTCTGGATCTGCAGAAAGATGACCTGCTGTCCATCCTGCAGCGTGTCCTCTACGAATTTCCGGTGCGGGAGCTGGATTTTGCCATTCCCCGCTGGGTGACGATGCTGGAAAAGGGCCACTGGCTCCAGAACGAGATCTACACGGCGGCGCTCCAGTTTTCAGAGAAGATCAGCCGGATGAAGGATGTTCCGGCCCAGAACAGTGCCGGGGCGCTGGCCGGGGATTCGGTGCAGGAGTCCGCCCTGAGCGGCATGAACCTTTCCGACGGCGTGGTGCGGGTGACCGTTCTGCTGAAGCCAGAGGTGTTCTACCGCGTCCTTAGTGAGCAGACGGGGCTGGAAATTGGCGACGAAGCGGGCCTGATGCCCTGCATCATTGAGCTTTCCCGGGCAAAACGGGAGTACGAGAAGATCCGCAGTGCACTGGAACAGGTGGAAGCCACCGGCTACGGCATCGTGATGCCCAGCATTGAGGAGCTCTCGCTGGAGGAACCGGAGATCGTCCGGCAGGGCGGACGGTACGGTGTCCGGCTGGAAGCCAGCGCACCCTCCATCCATATGATGAAAGCCGTCATCCACACCGAGATCAGCCCCATTGTGGGTACCGAGAAGCAGAGCGAGGATCTGGTGCAGAGTTTGCTGGGCGATTTTGAAGCAGACCCGGAGAGGCTGTGGGAATCAAACATCTTTGGCAAGAGCCTGCATGAACTGGTGAATGAGGGGCTGCAGAATAAGCCCCTCCACATGCCGCAGGAAGCCCGCACCCGCCTGCAGGAAACGCTGGAACAGGTCATCAACGATGGCTGCACCGGATTGATCTGTATTCTGCTGTAACATAAAACGACCCTCTCAGTCACGCTGACGCGTGCCAGCTCCCCCGAAGGGGGAGCCAACGCATCTGACAGGAAGAAAACTGCTGATTTGCAGAATCTTACCTCGAAGCTGCAATTGCCTCTCCCTTTGGGAGGGGTGGCAATGCGGAGCATTGGCGGAGAGGGCCGTTCTTATTTTTGATAAAACCTCAAACAGCCTTCAAAACTGCTCAATGTATCATGGAATCGAATCCCCTGTGCGGCCAGCTTTGAGTTGTCCATCACAAGGTTGCGGGAGAAATCAGCAGGCTCGATCTGCACCTGCACGCCCAGCACTTCGGCAAACTGCCGGGCCGTTATGACCATGTCGGCATCGTTCCCGCTGCCAAAATTGTATACACCGCCGGGCAGCTGCAAGGCGGGGAAGAGATGTTCCGCCACTTCCCGCACCCAGCTGACACCCCGGTGATCGTGTGGCGAAAAGCGAACGGGAGTACTGTTTTGTGCGGCCTGCAGCAGGTTCAGCGGCAGATTGCCCCGGAGGGGCAGGCCATCACCGGGCAGATCGTACATCCACGGGGCCCGCAGAAGCACCGCATCCGGGCAGAGCGCAAGGACCCGCTCCTCGGCCTCCAGCTTGTGCTGACCATAGGTGTTGGCGGGGGAGAGCGGCAGCGTTTCGGGCAGGGGGCCGGGCTGGGTCACACCTGCGTACACCTGATCCGAGCTGAATGAGATCAGTTTGGCCCCGGTGTCCCGTGCAGCCTTTGCCATCCAGATGGGCAGTTCAACGTTGGCACGCTGGGATTCCTCCGGGTGCTGCTGGCAGTAGCCGGTATCGGACAATGCCGCCAGATGAAGGATGACATCCGGCTGCACGGTTTCCGCAAAATGGCGAATGGCGGATTCATCGGCAGCGGCCAGAGATCCGCGCGGGAAGGTGAAAAGCTCTGCACGGCCCTGCCACTGGTGCAGTACCCGGGAACCCACAAAGCCGGAGGAGCCGGAAATTAAGATCTTCATGCTCAGTGCACCAAAAACAGTTCCAGCACAAGCACCACGGCACAGCAGGAGACGGACACCTGAAACAGACTGGCTCCGAACCATGCGGCGGCGATGCCCACTACCAGCGCGGCGGCACCGGCAATGGGGCTCTGGGTGGCGTTGATGATGGCCGGGAAGGTCATCACGGCCAGCGTTACATAGGGCACATAGTAGAGGAAGGACTGGATGAACTGGTTTTTGATGGGTTTGCGGATAAGGGTCAGCGGCAGCACACGGATGGCGTAAGAAACGGCGGCCATCACGGCGATATAGACCCAGTTATTGTAGGTCATGCCTGCACCTCCTCAGTTCCGGCAGCTTCCGGTGCTTCGGGTGTAACAGGGAACAGAACGGCTGCCCCGCAGGAGATCAGCACCGTCAGCAGGATGGTGCGGGTGCCGTCCGAAAGGGAAGCGATGCCGGGCAGGCAGCCGCAGGCGAAGCTCAGGGCAAAGCTCAGCATCACCAACACGGCAACGACCCTGTTCTTTCGGGCGGGGGGAATGATGATGGCCAGGAACATGCCGTACAGGGCCACACTCAGGGCGCTGACCACACGCACGGGCAGCAGATTGCCCGCAATGATGCCCAGCGCTGTGCCCATGGCCCAGGCGGGGGCCGCCAGTGCTATGGCACCGTAGGTGTAGAACGGGTTCAGATAGCCGGGCCGTGCGATCGTGATGCCAAACAGCTCGTCGGTGACATCGTAGCCGATGATGAGCCGGTGGAAGAACGGCGTGCCGGGGGCAAATTTCTGGGCCAGAGCACAGCTCATCAGCAGGTAGCGCGCGTTGGCAATCAGGGTGATGATGGCAACTTCCAGATAGGTGGCACCGGCAGCAATCAGCGAAAAGGCTGCATACTCACCGGCAGAAGCATTGTTGAACAGGCTTGCAAAAAAGCCCTGAATGGGGGTCAGCCCCGCATTGCGGGCTGCAATGCCCAATGAGAACGAGACAGCAAAATAGCCCAGCGCAATGGGCACGCCATCCCGCATCCCCTCGCAGAATACCTTGCGGCTGAATACGTAGGGCTTTTGAGTGGTTTCCATGAGTGGTTACTCCTTTCCTACTTCAAGACACAAAAATAAGTATAGCACATCCGGTAGGAATTGACAAAAGAAAAAGGCTCAGGTTTCGATCAAAAACCTGAGCCTTTTTCAAAGAAGGGAGCGTGGCTTAATCCACAACATCCTCAAACTGGCTGTTGTACAGGTCAGCGTAGAAACCGCCGGCCTCAATGAGCTGGTCGTGGGTGCCCTGCTCCACAATGTCACCGTCCCGCATGACAAGGATGAGGTCTGCATCCCTGATGGTGGACAGGCGGTGGGCGATGACAAAGCTGGTACGGCCCTCCATCAGGCGGTCCATGGCGGTCTGGATGCGCTGCTCGGTGCGGGTATCCACGCTGCTGGTAGCCTCGTCCAAAATCAGGATGCGGTTATCTGCCAGAATGGTGCGGGCGATGGTGAGCAGCTGCTTCTGGCCCTGGCTGATATTGCTGGCTTCCTCGTTGAGCACAGTGTCGTAACCCTGAGGCAGCGTGCGCACAAAGTGGTCCACCTGCGCGGCCTTGGCGGCCGCCAGCACATCCTCGTCCGAAGCCGCAAGGCGGCCGTAGCGGATATTTTCCAGAATGGTGCCGTTGTACAGCCAGGTATCCTGCAGCACCATGCCGAACATATCGCGCAGGTCGTTGCGGGCAAACTGGCGCACATCGTAGCCGTCCAGAAGGATAGCGCCCTCGCTCACGTCGTAAAAACGCATCAGCAGCTTGACCATGGTGGTTTTGCCCGCGCCGGTGGGGCCTACGATGGCTACTTTCTGGCCGGGCTGGATGATGGCGGAAAAGTCGTTGATGATGGTTTTTTCCGGTGTGTACCCGAAATGGACGTGGGCAAATGCGACCTCACCCTGAATCAGGTCCGGCGAGAGAGGCTGCTCGGGGTCGGGCGTTTCCTCCGTCTCGTCCAGAAACTCAAACACGCGCTCGGCGGCCGCGGCTGTCTGCTGCAGCACATTGGAGATGTTGGCGATTTGCTGGATGGGCTGCGTGAAGCTGCGCACATACTGGATAAACGCCTGAATGTCGCCCACGGTGATGGTGCCGTTCAGCGAAAGGAAGCCGCCCAGAATACAGATGCCCACATAGCCCAGGTTGCCGACAAAGTTCATCAGCGGCATCATCATGCCGGAGAGAAACTGGCTTTTCCAGGCCGAGTTATACAGGTTATCGTTGATTTCGTTGAACGTCTTGATGCTTTTTTCTTCACCGTTGAAGGCCGTTACCACCAGATGACCGCCATACATCTCCTCCACGTGTCCGTTGGCGTGGCCCAGATAAGCCTGCTGCTTTTGGAAAAAGGGCTGGCTGCGCTTGACCACGTTGCTAACGATGATGAGGCTCAGCGGCAGGATGCACAGGGCAACCAGCGTCATCAGCGGGCTGATGGTGAGCATCATCACCAGAACGCCGATAAACTGCGTCACGCTGGTGACGATCTGCGTCATGCTCTGGTTGAGTGTCTGCGTCACGGTGTCCACGTCGTTGGTGATGCGGCTGAGCACTTCACCGTTGGGTACACGGTCAAAATAAGCCAGAGGCATGCGGTTGATCTTCTGGCTGATATCCCTGCGCATTCCGTAGCTGATCTGGGTAGAGACTTTTGTCATGATAAAGCCCTGGATATAAGACAGCACAGCTGAGACCAGATATATAATGCCAAGGAAGAGCAGGATGCGGGCCACGGCCTCAAAGTCGATGCCGCCGGTGCCCGTGAGCTGGGCGATGATGCCGTTAAACAGCTCGGTGGTGGCGTTGCCAAGAATTTTCGGGCCGATGATGGAAAACACGGTGGAAGCGATGGCAAACAGCATCACCGCGATGATGGCGGGCAGATATTTGCCCAGGTATGAAATGAGTTTTCCCATGGTGCCTTTGAAGTCCTTGGCTTTTTCACCGGGCATCATGCCGCGGGGGCCGCCGCCCATGGGGCCTCTGTGTTTTTGCTCTGCCATTATGCCAATTCCTCCTTTGAAAGCTGGCTTTCCGCGATCTCACGGTAGGTCTTGCAGCTTGCCAGCAGCTCCCTGTGCGTGCCGATGCCCATAACGCGGCCCTCGTCCAGCACCACGATCTGTTCGGCATGCATGATGGTGGAAACGCGCTGTGCCACGATGAGCACGGTGGCGCCTTCGGTGTAGCCCTTCAATGCCTTGCGCAGCTTTGCGTCTGTTTTGAAATCCAGCGCGGAGAAGGTGTCGTCAAAGATGTAAACAGGCGCTTTCTTTACCAGCGCGCGGGCGATGGAAAGACGCTGGCGCTGTCCGCCCGAAACATTGGTGCCGCCCTGACTGATGGCGGTTTCAAAGCCGTCCGGCAGCTCGTCGATGAATTCTGTGGCCTGGGCCACCTCGGCGGCCCGGCGCAGCACATCCGCGTCGGCGTCCTCGCCGCCGTAACGCAGATTGGAGCTGATGTCCCCGCTGAACAGCACGCCTTTCTGCGGCACATAACCAATGGCGTCGCGCAGCTCATGCTGTGGGATGTCGCGAACGTCCACGCCGTCCACTGTGACGCTGCCGGCCGATACGTCGTAAAAACGGGGAATGAGATTGATAAGCGTGGATTTGCCGCTGCCGGTGGAACCGATGAAGGCCGTTGTCTCGCCGGGCCGGGCCGTAAATGTTACATGCTCCAGCACATTTTCGTCCGCGCCCTCATAGTGGAAGGAGACGTCGTTGAACTGCACAAGCCCTTTCACTTTTTCCGGCAGGTGCCTGGGCTGGGGCGCGTCCTGCACGCTGCTTTCGCTGGCAAGGACATCCGCGATGCGGCCCGCCGAGACGGAGGCGCGGGGGACCATCACGAACATCATGCTGATCATGAGGAAGCTCATAATGATCTGCATGGTGTACTGGATGAAGGCCATCATGTCGCCCACCTGCATGGCGGAATCCGCGATCTGGTGGCCGCCGACCCATACGATCAGCAGGGAAACGCCGTTCATCACCAGCATCATCACAGGCATCATCGTGGCCATGGCGCGGAACACGAACAGGTTGTTGTCGGCAAGGTCCTTATTGGCTTTGTCGAAGCGTTTTTCTTCAAAATCCTGCGTGGCGAACGCGCGGATGACCATCATGCCTGAAAGATTCTCGCGGCTGACAAGGTTCAGCTTATCCACCAGCTGCTGCATGATCTTGAAGCGGGGCATGGCGATGGCGGAGATCGTGCAGATGAGGCCCAGAATGAGCACTACGGCCAGCGCGATGACCCACGCCATGCTCACGCTTTTGCTCAGGGCCATAATGGTGCCGCCGATTCCGATGATGGGCGCGTAGCACATGATACGCAGGCCCATCGTTACAAGCCCCTGCACCTGCGTCACGTCGTTGGTGCTGCGGGTGATGAGGCTGGCGGTGCCGAATTTGTCGTATTCATTGTTGGTAAAGCTGGTCACTTTTGCGAAAATATCCCGCCGCAGATCCCGCGCGATGCCCGCGCCCATGCGGCTGCCGCAGAAGCCGACGCTGATGGCGCACACGGCCAGCAGAAGGGCCATCAGCAGCATTTTGCCGCCGGTGCGGAAGATATAGCTTGTCTGCATGGCGTCTGTATCCGCGCCAAGCTGCATGTAAAAGCCTTTGGTGAACACGGCGGCCGTCTGGCTGAGCATGCTTTCCGGCGTAGCGGCGGCAGCGGCAATGGCATCGTCTACCATGCCCTGAGGCAGCATGGCAAGCATGGGGACAAGCTCGCCCAGTTTGGACATGTCCATGGCCTTGCTGTCAGTATCGCCGGCAGCGATGTCCTGCCCGCTTTGCTCGGCAAGGTCCTTAACAACAGTCATCAGCGCATAGGACGCACGGCTGAACGCGCTGTCCAGTTGAGCTTGCGTGCTGTCGTCCAGATTCGGAATCTGTCGGTATACATCGGTGTCAGATACCTTGGGCCAATCTGTCACAAACCGATCCCATTCATCCGCCGTCATGTTTGCCTGTTCGGCCAGGACATACTGGCTTTGGGCAAGAGCCCGGTCCTCCTCGGACATAAAGGCGCTCATCAGCTGCAAGCCCTCGGCGGAAACCGCTTTTGGCGCGGCCTCGGTGATACCGCCCTGCTGGATGCCCACATTCACGATATCGCTCATGAGGTTGGGCAAATTAAGATCCACGGCGGCCTGGCAGAACATCAGCACGATGGCCGCCAGCGCGAAGCCGATATAGGGCTTTAGGTAGCGCTTCAATTTCATCATTTGGAATCACTCTCCCGTTCTTCTTCCTGTGCGGCGACCGCCTGCTCCAGCGCAATGGCCAGTTCGCCCAGCAGATGCAAAAGCGTTTCAAAATTTTGGGGGCCAAGATAGTCGATCGACTGGGAAAGAATGCTGCCGAAACGGCGGTAGGCCACTTCCATCACAGTGCGCCCCTCCGGGGTGACGCAGACGCCGATGACACGCCGGTCATCCGGGTCGGGCACGCGCTCCACATAGCCCTGTGCCTCCAGCGCGCTGACACGCTGGCTCAATGCGGGCAGACTTTGATGCATGGCGCCCGCAAGCGCGGTCAGCGTAAGAGCGCCATGTTCCTGAGACGGCGTGCAGCTTTGCCCGGGCATTCTGCCGTGGTGGGCAATGGCCATAAGTGTGCCAAACTGAGATTTGCTCAGATGTTCGCACGGGGTGACGCTCTGCCAGGCTTTGCGCACCCGGTCCATCAGCCGGAAGAGCTCGGCGGCGTTGTTTTCCAGCCCCTTCATGGTTTACCTCCTGTTGGATTTGCTTGTTAAAAGTTAATATGCCTAATTGTTAACAATTTTAATAATTAGGCTGCTTAACTAATATACGGCAAAATATACCTGTCGTCAAGCGGGAATCGGGAAAGTTCACAAATCATTCAAATTTTTCTGGGCAGAATGCGCAAACGTCTGTTCCACAGGTTATGAAAGCCATCGCCCCCGGTAGGCGCGGGATGCGCCGCCGGGGGCGATGGCTTTTGCAGGAAACGGTCGTTTTTTCTGTCTGTGACGGCCGCGGCCGGGAAAAGGCTGCGGACACGAAAAAGCATAAGGCTATTTTTTTACCTTCATCCGTTTGATGACCTTCAAACGCGTGAATTCTTCGCGTTCATGCTCTTCCAGCGTGCCGGAAATAAATTTGATGTTGCCCTCCAGGCGGGGAATGACCACATTTTCCAGCATGTTGGCGCGGCGCTGTGTCTTTTTGATGGCCATGGCCAACCGGTAAACGCTGTTTTCAATGCCTGCGAGCTGCGCGCAGAGCTGTTTGACTTTATCGAAGCAGACATAGGCGTAGTCGAGCTGGGCATTGCTGCCGGAGAAGCCGTAGTAGGGGTACAGAGGCCGGCTGGCCAGATGCCCGGTGGGCAGGTCCACGCCCATGATGCTGTGTCCCGTGACGGAAAAGCCTTTTTCCTCGGGAACGGCGCCCTCCAGGGCATGCTCGATGCCCAGCGTGATATTGGCGCTCTCCAGCGCTTTGTATGCCTTGATGAACGTGTCGCCGATGGCGCGCTGCATACCGGCCGCTTCGTCGATGAGCTTCATCATCTCGCGCATCAGCACATTGCGTTTGCGGTCCAAAAGGTCGAAGCCCAGTTTTGCCAGCGTCAGGTTTTTTTTGCAGGCGATCAAATTGCCCTTTGTGGGGAAGATCTGTTCGGCCATGGGCTCACCTCCATTTCAATGAATCTGTCCGGCCCGCATGGGCGGCCGGCTCAATGCTTGCGGTAATGCTGTTCCAGCACGGCTTCGTCCACACGGTCCAGCTCCTCGCGGGGCAGGATGGAGAGCAGGCGCCAGCCAAGGTCCAGGCTCTGGTCGATGGTGCGGTCCTCATTGGGGCCCTGGCCCAGAAATTCTTTTTCGAAGTGGGCGCCGAAATCCAGATACAGTTTATCGGTCTCGCCAAGCTCCTCTTCGCCGATGACGCTGGCCAGGTCCCGCGCGTCGTTTACCTTGGCGTAGCTGGCGAACAGCTGGTTGGAAACGTCCGCGTGATCGGCACGGGTGTAGCCTTCGCCGATGCCGTCCTTCATCAGGCGGGACAGGCTGGGCAGAACACTGATGGGCGGATAAACGCCCTGCTGGTCCAGGTAGCGGTCCAGCACGATCTGCCCTTCGGTGATATAGCCTGTCAAATCGGGGATGGGGTGTGTGATATCGTCGTTGGGCATCGTCAGAATGGGAATCTGCGTTACGCTGCCCTCGCGCCCCTCGATAACGCCCGCGCGCTCGTACAGGCTGGCGAGGTCGGAATAAAGATAGCCCGGATAGCCCTTGCGGCCCGGGATCTCGCCCTTGGAGGATGAGAATTCGCGCAGCGCTTCGGCGTAGCTGGTCATATCCGTCATCACCACGAGGATATGCATGCCCTGCTCGAAGGCGAGGTATTCGGCCGCTGTCAGCGCGCAGCGCGGCGTGAGGATGCGCTCTACGATGGGGTCGGACGAGAGGTTCAAAAACATTGTAACACGGGACAGCGCGCCGGATTCTTCAAAGCTGCGGCGGAAATATTCCGCCACGTCCTTGGTCACGCCCATGGCGCAGAACACCACGCCGAAGTTGGCGCCCTCATCCTCACTCAGCTTGGCCTGCCGCACGATCTGCGCGGCAAGCTTGTTGTGGCTCATGCCGCTGCCGGAGAAGATGGGCAGCTTCTGGCCGCGGATCAGCGTAATAAGGCTGTCGATGGAAGAAATACCCGTGCGGATGTAGTTGCGCGGATAACTGCGGGAGACAGGGTTGATGGCGCTGCCGTTGATATCCTCGAAGCGCTCGGCGTAAACAGGGCCGAGGCCGTCGATGGGTTCGCCCGCGCCGTTGAAAATGCGGCCCACGATCTCGGGCGCGAGCGCCAGGCGCATGGGGCTGCCCGTAAAGCGGCTGGCCGTGCCTGAAAGCGTCATGCCGCTGGTGCCCGCAAACACCTGGATGACGGCGCGCTCGCCTTCCAACGCCGCGATGCGGCCCAGGCGCGTGCCGGTGGCGGTTTTCATCTCCACCATTTCCTCGAAGCCGACGCCTTTTACGCCGTCCACCGCGACAAGCGGGCCGTTGATGTCAGAAAGGCCCAAATATTCCATTGCCATATGCAAACGCTCCTTTCCGTTCAGCCCGCCGCAGGGGTCTGCTTTGCAAGCAGCTGCGCGCACATATCGTCCAGCTCCTTGTTGTACTCGCCGAACATTTCCGGCTTGTCGTTGGGAATCTCATACTTTACCTTTACCAGCTTGTCGAACAGCCCCGCTTCGGCCATGGCACTGACGGGAACGCCCTTGTCCACCAGCTCCACGGCGCGGTCATACAGGTGGAGAATGGCCTCCATCATCCACATCTGTTTGTCCAGCGGCACATAGGTGTCGTTTTTGTGGAAAGCGTTCTGCTGCAGAAAGCCCGTCCGGATGACGCGCGCCGTCTCAATGACGACCTTCTGGCTGTCGGGCAGCACATCCGAGCCGATGAGCTTGACGATCTCCATCAGCTTGTTTTCCTCGCTGAGCAGGCCCAGGATGCGGCCGCGCATGGTGCAGAACTTTTCACCCAGATGCTCGGTGTAGTAGGGGTCCAGGTCTTCGTAATATTCGCTGTAGCTCATGGTCCAGTTGATGGCGGGGTAATGACGCGCGTAGGCGAGGCTTTTGTCCAGCGCCAGGAAGCAGCGCACGAAACGCTTGGTGTTCTGGGTGACGGGCTCCGAAAAATCGCTGCCCTGGGGCGAGACCGCGCCGATGATGGACACGCTGCCCGCCGCGCCGGAAAGGGACTGCACGCAGCCCGCGCGCTCATAGAACGCGGCCAAGCGGCTGGGCAGGTAGGCGGGGAAGCCCTCTTCGGCGGGCATCTCCTCCAGACGGCCGGACATCTCGCGCAGCGCCTCGGCCCAGCGGGAGGTGGAGTCGGCCATGAGGGCGACGTGGTAGCCCATGTCGCGGTAGTACTCCGCGATGGTCATGCCCGTGTAGATGGACGCCTCGCGCGCCGCGACGGGCATGTTGGAGGTGTTGGCGACGAGGATCGTCCGCTCCATGAGCGGGCGGCCGGTGCGCGGGTCCTTGAGCTCGCGGAACTCGTCGAGCACCTGGGTCATCTCGTTGCCGCGCTCGCCGCAGCCGAGATAGAC
>OGYO01001889.1_pt1 | contig 11334 bp, 10 predicted proteins | sample 1576561 | NCBI WGS metagenome assembly OGYO01 (sample SAMEA3541507, study PRJEB24748) | human gut metagenome | biome: human gut; feature: human-associated habitat; material: faeces | place: China | collected 2012 | reverse complement strand
CTAAGACATGGAACGATGACAACAATCGTGATGGCATTCGTCCAGAAACAATCGAAGTAACTTTAACAGGAAAAGTAGGAACTAGAGAAGTATATAAAGAAACTAAAATAGTATCAGCTTCTGATAACTGGTCTTATGTATTTGAAGACCTAGCTAAATATGATGCTGGAAGTATAATAGACTATAAAATTAGTGAAAATAATGTTGCCGATTATAGTACAACAATCGATAATTATAACATTACAAATACTCATACACCAGATATGCTAACTATTACTGGTAAGAAAGTATGGGATGATGCTGAAAATCAAGATGGAAAACGTCCAGAGTCAATTACAGTTATCTTAAATAAAACAGTAAAAGGTGAAACAACTGAAGTAACTAGAACTACTGTAATAGAAGATAACGAAGGTAATTGGACATGTACATTTACTGATTTATATGCTAAAGAAGACGGCGAAGATATTATCTACACTGTCGATGAAATAACAGTAGATGGTTATACAAAGAGTATTGAAGATTATACAATTACAAATACTCATACACCAGAAACTATAAGCTATAATCTTACTAAGAATTGGGAAGACTATGACAATAATGATGGCCTACGTCCTGAAAAAATTACAATTAAAGTTTATGCTAATAATGAATTATTAAAAACTATTGAAATGAGTGCTGAAAATAATTGGACAGCTACAACAGGTGATTTACCAAAATATAATAATGGTGAAGAAATCGTTTATACATTTGTTGAAGATGAAGTAAAAGGTTATGAATCAAGTATTAGAGAACCAGTTAAAGATAATGATGGCAATACTACTATTGTTATTGTTAACTACCATGAAATAGAAACAATTGACTTAACAATTGAAAAAGTATGGGATGATGCTGGACATGAAGATGTTCGTCCAAGTTCAATCATCGTTAGTATCTTTGCTGATGGTGAAGAATTTGAAACTATCAAAATAACAGCTGAAAACAACTGGACATATACTTTGAAAAATCTACAAAAGTATAAAAAAGGTCAAGAAATAAAATATACTATTGAAGAAGAAAAATTAGATAACTATGAAACTAAATATGATGGTTATACAATAACTAACTCATATATAGAACAAGAGATTATTACTCCACCTAATACAGGAGTTAAAGAAGCAATTAGTAGTAATACTTATTGTGAACTTATCGTTCTTCTTCTAGGTGCTCTAGGTATAACTTATACCCTAAAAAAGAGAGAAAACTAAAATGAATTAGCGAGTACTTATGGTACTTGCTTTTTTAATTATTATTTAGAGAGAATAGAAATTTATACAAGGGTAGTATATTTTTCTTTTTTTATATATCTCACTAGTTTAATGAGATACTATAGTTAGTAAAAAAAGACAATTTTTTTAAATAAGGGGTTGACTATGTGGAAAAACATGGTAAAATACTATTTAAATTACTTAGGAGGATGATGGCATGAGAACATTAGTAAATATGATATTTAAATGTTGCTTTAAAGGAAATTGCATTAACAGCCTAAATATTGTTAGTGTTATTTGCTCATGCTTCAATTTCTGCCTAAATTTAAAATTATGTCTTGTCGGTGCATGTTAAACGTAAAAGTTTTGCACCGACTTTTTTATTGGAGGTGTTTAAATGAATAATATTGAATTGCAGGACTTATTAGATAAGCTAAAAGAATATAATCCTAACGAAATTGAAATTGTAAAAAGAGCATATGAATATGCGGCAAATTTACATTCAGGTCAAACAAGACAAAGTGGAGAACCATATATAAGTCACCCATTAAATGTTGCTTATATACTTGCCGAAATGCATGCGGATAGAGATACGGTCTGTGCAGGATTATTACATGACACATTAGAAGATACTAATATTACTAAAGAAGACATATCACATGATTTTAATCAAAATATTGCTAATTTAGTAGATGGAGTAACCAAATTATCTAAAATGAATTTCTCATCTAAGCAAGATCAAAATTATGCTAATACTAGGAAAATAATAACAGGAATAACAGAAGACGTTAGAATAATAATTATTAAACTTGCTGATAGACTTCATAATATGAGAACACTACAATTTAAGTCTGAATTTAAACAAAAAGAAAACTCCATTGAAACTATGGAAATATTTGTACCACTAGCATATTATATTGGAGCATATCGAATTAAATCAGAATTAGAAGATTTATCTTTAAAATATCTTAAACCAGATATGTATAAACAAATAGAAGAACGTAAGATAAAATTAGAGCAAACTAGTAGTTATTGTTTAACTGAAATGTTATCTAAAATAGAATGTCTATTAAGAGATAACAACATACCTAATGAGATAAAAGTTAGAACTAAAAATATTTATGGTATATATAAAAGATTAAGTGAAGGTCATAGATTATCTGATATACATGATTTATTAGCACTTAAAATAATGGTTGATAGTGTTGAAAATTGCTATAGAACACTAGGAATGATTCATAGTGAGTATCATCCAATAAATGATAAATTTAAAGATTATATATGTAATCCTAAAACTAATATGTATAGAAGTCTACATACAACAGTATTTGGGCCTGATGATAAACTAGTACAAACTCAAATTAGAACATTTGATATGGATAGAGTAGCATCATTTGGTTTAACTGCATATTGGGATGAACAAAAAGGAAAAGCTAGAGATGTAATGCAAGAAGATTTAAGACAAAAATTTCAATTCTTTAAGTCATTAACAGAAATTAATTCTATGTTTGGAGATAATCAACAATTTGTTAATCAAGTAAAAAGTGAATTATTTGCTGATAAGGTTTATGTATATACAACCAAAGGAGATATAATAGAACTTCCTAGGGGTTCTACACCAATAGATTTTGCTTATAAAATACATACTGACATAGGAAATACTATGGTAGGGGCATTTGTTAATGATGAATATGTCCCGATAGATTATGTTTTACAAAATAAAGATAGAGTTAGAATAGTAACTGATGATTTATCTTATGGGCCAAGAGAAGATTGGATAGATAAAGCACATACTAGTTTAGCAAAAAGAAAGATAAGGGAGTTTAATAGAAAGTAGTACATTTGAAAGTATGAATTTTAAAGTGGATAATTTGAACAATTGAAAATTGAAAGGAAGAGACTATATGAAAAAAATAAGAATAGGAATAGTAGGGGTTGGAAATTGTGCTAGTTCACTTATTCAAGGAATTGAATATTATAAAAGTAAAAGCGAAGAATCAAGTTGTGGACTAATGCATTGGGATATTGGAGGATACAAACCATACGACATCGAAGTTGTTTGCGCATTTGATGTTGATGAAAGAAAAGTTGGTAAAAATATTTATGAAGCAATATTTGAACAGCCAAATTGTACAAAAGTATTTCAAAAAAATTTTAATAATTGTAGTGAAGTAATTGTTTCAAAAGGAAAAGTACTTGATGGCATATCAAGCCACACAACAAATATGAAAAATGATAAATACTTTTTGCCAATAAAAGATATAGAAACTACAAAAGAAGAAATAGTTGATATAATTAAAGAAACAAAAACAGACATCTTAATTAATTATTTACCAGTTGGATCATATGATGCATCTAAATTTTATGCCGAATGTGCACTAGAGGCAAAAGTAGGCTTTATAAATAATATACCAGTATTTATAGCTAGTAATGAAGAATGGAATGAAAAATTCAAAAAGGCTGGGCTCCCAATATTAGGAGACGATATTAAATCTCAATTTGGTGCTACTATTGTTCATAGGGTATTAACAGAATTGTTTGAAAAACGTGGAGGAAAAATAGAGCGTACATACCAATTAAATACAGGTGGAAATATGGACTTTATGAATATGTTAAACAGAGATAGACTTGAATCAAAAAAAATATCAAAAACAGAAGCAGTTCGTTCTATTATGGAGGAAAAACTAACTGATTACAACATACACGTAGGACCAAGCGATTATGTTGCATGGCAGAATGATAATAAGAAGTGTTTTATAAGAATTGAAGGAAGAATTTTTGGCGATATTCCAATTACGTTAGATGCACAACTAAGCGTTGAAGATTCACCAAATTCAGCTGGCGTTGTGATTGATGCAATACGATGTTGTAAATTAGCCTTGGAAAGAAAACTATCAGGTACAATAATTGAACCAAGTATGTATTTTTATAAACATCCATTAATTCAAAAAACAGATGACGAAGCATATGCTTTGCTAGAAAAATTTATAAAAGGAGATAAATAGTAATGAAAAAAAATATAATTTTAATATTAAAGCCAGAATTGGGACATGAAAATTATGAAATTGTCGAAAGAAAAGGTAAAGGTCATCCAGATACTTTAAGCGATACACTAGCTGAAAGATTATCAAATGCCTATTCAAAATATACATTGAATCACTTTGGAGCAGTTTTACATCACAACTTTGATAAGGTTGGCATGATGGGTGGAAAATGTGAGGTAGAGTTTGGACATGGCAAAATGCTTGAACCAATTAGAGTTTTATTAAATGGTAGAGCTTCTAGCAAGTTTGGAAATGTATCAATTGATGTAAAGAAAATTCTTATAAATGAAACAAGAAAGTTCTTTAAAGAGTATTTTCCAATGCTTAACTTTGACAAAGACGTTAGGATTTTATATGAAGTAAGTGAAGGTAGCAGTCCTGGTGGTGTAAAAGGTAAGGAAAGTAAACGACATAAATGGTTTGAACCAGAAAGTTTAGATGATTTAAGCGAATTAAAGCATTTAAACTGCAACGATACATCTATGGGATGTGCATTTTACGGATACAATATACTAGAAAATATAATATATAGTTTGGAAAGCTTATTAAACTCACAAGAATATAAAAAAACCAATCCATGGATTGGAAGCGATATTAAAATAATGGGTTTTAGAGATAAAGAAGAAATAAATATTACAATGTGTGTTCCGCAATTATGCATGTATGTTCATAATATTGAAGAATATTTAAAAAATAAATCAAAAGTTGAAAATGATATAAAGGAATACGTAAAAAGAATATACCCAGAAGCAACTTTAAATCTTTTTGTTAATACTAGAGACAAAATTGATGAAAAAAATACTGATTTATATATAACATTTACAGGTTCTTCAATTGAAATGGGAGATGAAGGATTTGTTGGTAGAGGAAATAGAATGGGGGGATTAATAACTCCACGAAGATTTTATACAATGGAAGGAATATGTGGAAAAAATCCAATATACCACACAGGGAAAATGTACTGTGTAGCTTCATATCTTATTTCGAAAAAAATTTATGAAGAAACGGGGGCCAATTGTAGTGTTGAAATGATTGGACAAAGCGGGCAATCATTATCTGAACCATGGAAAATGACAATATACACTGATAAAAATGTATCCAGTGATATTTGTGATAAGATATGCCGTGAAATATTAGATAACTTCGATAAAGTCTCTGTTGGGATAATAAATGGTGAATATCCACTATGCTAAGGAAGGAAAACTATGAATAATAAAATAATAATCGGAATAGAAGGAATCTCATATTCTGGCAAAACAACATTATGTCAAAATATTTCATTAACAAATAATGAAATAATTATAGTTAATGAAAGCCCGAAATTTGCGGGAATAAAAATTAATATTTCAAATGATATTAATGACATTCAAAAAAATTCAGAAACAACTTTACAAATAGAAGAAAGAAGAACAAACTACGTAAAACAATATGCAAACAGAAAAGTGTTTGCATTTGATAGGACAATATTCTCATTTATATCAATTAGTTATGCCTACTATAATACTAATATGATTAATTATTATAATGAGTATGTAGATAAAATTATAGACGGAATAAAAAGTGGAATATATTTAGTACCAGACTATTTAGTTTACTTAAGAATTGATGAAAAGGAAATGCAAAGCAGAATGCAAAAAAAGAAAAAAAATTTGCCTGATTATTGGATGTCTAATGCATTCAAAACATCAATTGAAAACATAATGGAACATATTGTAGATTTTTATGATAAGAAAAAAAGATGCATATCACCAAAATCTATGCAGAAAATATCCAATGAAAAATTAAGCAAAATCGATAATAACGAAGTTATAGAATTGCTAAGGAGGATGAAAATTTGAATCGTTTTAAAGATGAAATGGATAATATAAAACAACATTTCGAAGAAAAAAACTGGATATATGATTTTAATGAAAAGGGTATTGTATTCCATAAAAAATCAGCTTTTTTACCAGATGGAGAAATTGTAATAAGCCCATCAAAAAGAGTTATAAACGATTCGTTTGCAGTAGTTTTTAATCAAATTTTTGATATTACATCAAAATTCGCCCATGATAAGATTGGAAACTGTAAAATATTAAATCCAATAAATATATATAGTGCATATAAAAACAATTCCTTTGTATCAACAGGATTAGAATATTATTATAATTATTTATATAATAATGGACAGATAAGCAGTGATAAGTCAATTATACTGCAACCATCAATTCGTTTTAAATTAGATTTTTTTAACAAGGCTTTATATGGAAATAATAATAAATATGATTTTTCTAGCATATCATTTAATAATTTATCAATTGTTCATTTCGAAGAAAATTTAGACATAATAAAAAATATAGAAAATGTATTAGATTATCTTTCAATGCTAAAAATACATGCTTCAAGAGTAAACTTTGTTGTAGAAACAACAGTCAGGCAAAAAGAAAACAACGTATCATACATCGCTATAAAATTTTTTGTGGATAATTTAGAGGTTGGTGATATCTTATTTTTTAATGCAAAAGATAGATATCTAGTTGAATATGGATTTGGTTTTGAAAGACTACTTTCTAGAATTTTGAATAAAAAATATTGTGATTTATTTATAGGCAATAATAAATATGATATTAGAGCACTTTTGGCTAGTAATTTTTTAACATCTTTATGCATGTTTGATAATAAGAGTTGCAATCATGGAGCAAAATCAAAAATTAACATGGTTTTAAAGACATTTGATGAAAATAGTGATATAATGGACTTAAGCTTAGTATACGAAAACTACTTGTATTGGAATCAAATATTACAAAATACTACGTACAATGTAAATTTTGACAATGTTGCAAAAAAATATATAAAATTATTGAGGAGGTAAAATTTATGAAAATATTTTTATGTGGTGGGGGCAGTGGCGAAGTTGCAAAAAAGTCAACAATTAAGTTTGGAAGCGTTATTGACAAAACCAAACCCCTATTATATGTACCACTAGCAATGGAAAGCTATAGGTATGATAGTTGCCTAGAATGGATAAGAAAAGAAATGAGTCTTATAGATGTAACAAACATTGATATGGTTACAAATGCTAAAGACTTGGCAGGAAAAAATTTGAATAATTATTGTGCGATTTATATAGGAGGTGGCAATACATATAAGTTGTTAAAGGATATAAAAGATAGTGGTTCATTTAAAAAAATACAGCAATACATTAATAATGACGGAATTATATTTGGAGGAAGTGCTGGAGCAATCATATTTGGCAAAGATATAGATTCATGTAAAACGCAAGATCCCAACGACGTTCAATTAGCAGAAACACAAGGCTTTGATGTTTTATCTGGATATTCGTTATTGTGCCATTTGAATCGCAACGATGGAATTAAATTTAATCGTGATAAAAATTCTGAATATCTTATAGAATTTTCAAAAGACAACAAAATTATATATTTACCAGATGATGATACTATTTTTGTAAATGATAATAAAGTAACAATTATAGGAGACTCAGATTATAGAGTATATGAAAATGGCCATTATAAAGTAAATAGTGTATCATCCGATGACATTTAATTAAATATAAAATACAGCATATATATTATAAATTATATAGAAAAATAATAAAAACCGCGTTATCTAATCTTTAGAGTACATGCGGTTTTATTTATAAAACAAAAACTTTGTTAAATACAAAAGCATAATTATAAATAATTTGGATAACATCACTGCTTGACTAAAAGGTATTGTGTAATTAATAAAACAATACATAACAGTATCAATTATACAGAAAGAGAATATTTGAAATAACAAAAGAAGAAGCATCTAGTGCTAGTGTTAGAAGAATTAAAGCAAAATTATTTTAAAAAATATAAAAAACTTAAAGCATTGCCATTCGTTTATACTCAAATTGAAATGAAAAATTTAAAGTAGGTGAAAGATGATTACTAATTTCAAAAATAACAAAGAGAATAGTTTAATTAATTATTTATTCAGTCGTGTCAATACTGACATTGGATTTACTAAAGAACAGTCAGCACATTTAAAAGAAGATATTAAACAAAACTCTATAATTACATTCATTACATCAGACTTTAGTAATTATGACGGTAATGATAATTTAGTAGGTAAAACTATAAAATGTTTTAAAAATATAAATACAGAATTTAAAAAAGTAAGTGAAAATGAAATAGTAGTAAGTGCTAAAAATAAGAAAGATGCTATGAATAAAGCAAGGGAGTTATTTAACTCTGATTTAAAGGATATTGATATAAATAATATTACTAAATACTATTATGTAATTGAAATCAATAACAAAGAAATGTTAGTAAAGGTAAATAATGGAAAGATATAAGGTTATAGTAATAAAAAAATATGTCTTTGATTTAGATGGTAAAGATAAAAAAGGAGTAATGGAACAATTAGATTATATTGTTAATGAAACTAAATTACTTGATATGCCTTATGTTAAAAAAGATTTAAAAGTTAAAATTAAAAAAATAAGAAGAAAAATTAAAGGAGCTTAAAATGGAAAATATGTTAATTTATAGTGTTAAAGAAGTTGCAAAAATATTACATACTAGCCCTAATTATGTTTATAGTTTGATAGAAAAAGGATACTTACCAGCTATTAAGTTGGGTAGTGTTAAAGTTTTAAAAACTTCATTAGAAAACTTTTTAAAAGAAAATGAGGGAAAAGATTTTTCTAATTTATCAAATGTTGATAATTTGGATTTATCTATAAAAATCAAGTAATAAATGGGTAATGTCTATATACAAAAAAGAGGGAAGGTATATCAATATCAGTTTGCTATTGCACCTGTTAATGGTAAAAGAAAATATATAAACAAATCAGGATTTAGAACTAAGTCAGAAGCTATTGAGGCAGGTAATAAAGCATATAATGAATATAAAACAGCTGGTGTACCTTTTAAGGAATGTAATATATCTTATAGCGATTATTTAGATTATTGGTTAGAAAATTATTGTAAGGTTAATCTTAAATATAATACAATACAATCTTACAAATCACTAATAAATAAATATATAAAGCCAAAAATTGGAATGTATAAGCTTTCAACTATAACAAGTGTAGGACTAAATACATATATTAGTAATTTATGTGAGGAGTACGATTTTTCAAGATCATATTTTAAAAATATATTAAAAGTAGTAAAAGGATCTTTTCGTGATGCTTGTACTAAATATGGTCTTATAAAATATGATCCTGCTATACAATTAAGATTACCAAAGATGGATAAATATGAAGAAGATATTAAGCATTTATATTCAAAGGAAGAAATAGAAAGAATACTTGAAAGATTTAAAGATAATAGTCCATTTACTTGTGCCTTTTTAACATCTTGTTTTACCGGTATGAGAACAGGAGAAGTATTTGCATTAACTTGGGATGATATTGATTTTGAGAATAAAATAATTGATGTTAAACATAGTATCTATGATAAGCCAAAAGATATAAAAGGTAGATGGTATATAGGCACAACAAAAACTTTCAAAGGTAAAAGAAAAATATATATGAGTGAAACTTTATGTAATGCTCTAATAAATTTTAAGAAAAGGCAAGACTATATAAAAAAAATAAGCAGTTTAAATTATAATTATTATCATATAGAGGATGTTGTAAACGAGTATGGTAAAAAAATTGAACAAAGAATTGTTAAAAGTAGTTTAAGTGATATAAACTCCCAAAAAATTGATTTAGTTTTTGTTAAGGAAGATGGAACTTATGTTGGAACTGATTTAATAAATTATCCTTTTAAAATTATACATAATGAATTAGGAATAACAAAATGTAGATTTTACGATTTAAGAGGAAGTTATGCTACGACGATATTAAAGAATGGAACAGAATTACGAGATGTTGCTGATATATTAGGACACAATAATGTTGAAAATACTGAAAACTATTACATATCAAGCACTAATGATTCGAGAAAAGAAGCAACTGTTATTTTTGACAATGTTATGAACTCTGATGTTATAAATAAAATAATCAAATACGAGGTATAGCATTGTTTTTTCTTTGAAAAAAGTGTATAATAATATTAGTTAAATGTAGATGAACCACATTGTTTTATAACAAAACTGCAAATTTATGTTTTGTACATTTTACTATTAATGTTTATTATTATATAATGTGATTAAGCAAATGCAAACAATGTTTGTAATTTGTTTGTAAATCACAAAAAAAGATAATACTAATAGTACCAATAATACCATAAATAAAAACTGTTATTAGTCTAGTAAATAAAGAAATAACAATAGTTATGATAATATAATAAATACTATAAATACTAGAAAAAATAGTTCTTGTGGTTCGGGAAAAAAATACAAACAATGCTGCGGAAAGTAAGATAAAATAAGGGAAAACAAGAAATTCAAAGAATATTAAGTTGGTTCGAGTTTGATAACTTGTCCACGTAATACTAATAAAACCTAAGTAAAATAAGGATGTAGACAACATTTTGAATGTGGACATCCCTTTTTATTACTTTGATTTTTGACAAAATGCAAGTTTAGTGCTATAATCTAACCATATTTTAAATCAGTGATTTGGAGAAGTAGATATTTATGAAATTTATAGAAAGCAACTGGTTGATGGAAAGTTGCAATGGATGAATATCGAATGGACCAAAGAGAGTTTTTCAGAAATTAATTAAAGTATGAAAAATCGGGAGTTTCTACCCGTTATCAAGTGAACATATATGATGGTATATGAAATGAAACTATTATTAGGTGGCACAAGATTCTTGTCTTAATTTTTAGACTGGAATCTTTTTTTATTTATAAGAAGGAGATGGTTGTATGGAAAAGTATGTGAAACGATGGTGTAAGTTATATTAATCATTGATTTAAAATATAAAAATATAAGAAAGAAGGAAAAAAATATGAAAACAATGATTACAGGTGTAAGGCCTACAGGAAGTATAACTTTAGCAAACTATATTGGAGGAATAAAAGGATTTGTAGAACAACAATATAAATATAATTCATTAATATTTATTGCAGATATTCATGGATTGACAACTTATATTGATCCAAAAGAAATAAGAAATAAT
>OGYO01001888.1_pt1 | contig 11336 bp, 9 predicted proteins | sample 1576561 | NCBI WGS metagenome assembly OGYO01 (sample SAMEA3541507, study PRJEB24748) | human gut metagenome | biome: human gut; feature: human-associated habitat; material: faeces | place: China | collected 2012 | reverse complement strand
AGTCAAGGCGCCAGCATTGGCGTTGTAGGCATCCACCATCCCCTTGCTGGCGGTGCCCACGTTGGAGTAGAGCACGTTCTTGAGCAGACGGTTCATAATATAGGCTGTCTGCGGAGTCAGGGCCTGATAGCTGGTGGCGTTGTTTTCCAGGTAGATGTTGCCGTCCCGGTCCAGCACACGGGTGTACAGGTGCGGGGTGGTGTACTCGCCGTCATAGAAGATCTGGAAGGCAGCGGCCAGCGCCGTGGGTGTCACGCCGTGGGTCTGGCTGCCCATGACCATCTGGGCAAGGCCCACGTCGTTGGCGGGGTCCAGGGTGGTCAGCTGCAGGGTGTTGTAGGCAAAGTTGAAGATGTTGCTTGCGCCCACCAGATCGCCCACCCGGATGGCGATGGTGTTCAGGGAGCGGGCCAGACCGTTCCACAGGGGCAGGTCGCTGCCGTCGCCATAATTGCCGCCGTAGTTGCGGGGCCAGCTGCGCCATGCGTTGGGGTAGGCCTTGAGCTGGCTGTCGGAAAGGCCCATCAGGCCGTTCTTGCGGCAGTAGTCCTCATCCCGGATGACCATGTCCTGCTTCTGGTACAGGGGCGAATTGTTGAGCATGGTGGACCAGTTCACCAGCCCGTACTCCACGCCCAGCGCGTACGCGCCGATGGGCTTGATGGTGGAGCCGGTCTGCCGGGTCACACTGTAAGCACGGTTCAGGGAAAGGCTCTTGGTCTTTTCGCCCAGACCGCCCACCATGGCCAGCACATTGCCGTCATAGTCCAGCGTGACCATGGCCGCCTGGGTGCGGACGTTGCGGTAGTAGTACACGGTGCCGTCGTCGCCGGTGCGGGTCTTGGGGGTGCCGTCGGCGTTCATCACCTGCACGTCATCGTCCGAGATGCTGGTCACCTCTTCCTCATGCCAGCCGGCCGGGAAGTAAGCGTCGCCCTCGTTGCGCATCAGGTTCTCCATGGCCGTCTGCATCTTGGGGTTGACGGTGGCCTCGATGGTATAGCCGCCGGTGTAGAGCATGGACTGGGCCGTGGATTCGTCCACGCCCTCCTTGTCCATAATGTCGCGGACCACCTCGGTGAAGAGGGCATCGGTGAAGTAGCTGGTCACGGAGGAGGTCTTCTTGTTGGTGTCCTCCTCGGCCAGCACAAGGGGCTGGGCCGCGCCGTTGCGGTAATCCTCCTCCGAGATGATGCCCTGCTGCCACATATTATACATGATGAAGTTGCGGCGGTGGATCAGGTTCTCGGGGTTGGTGTAGGGGTTGTAGTTGGTGGGGTTCTTGGTGATGGACGCGATGGTGGCGCACTCCCAGAGGGTGAGCTGGCTCACGTCCTTGTTGAAATACTCGTTGGCCGCTGTCTGAACGCCCTGAATGGTGCCGGTGAAGCTGATGGTGTTCAGGTAAGCCTCCAGAATGGTCTCCTTGGAGTAGGCACGGCTCAGGCAGAGGGCGCGGTAGATCTCGCGCAGCTTGCGCAGCGCACCCTCCACGCCGCTGGCGCTCTTGTCGCTGGTCAGGTTCTTGATGAGCTGCTGCTCCAGCGTGGAAGCGCCCTGCTTGGAGCTGTAGATGGGCAGCAGATACTCGTTGACCATGGCACCGATGGTGCGCTTGAAGTTCACGCCCGGCTCGTTGTAGAAATCCTTGTCCTCGGTGCAGATGAACGCATACTGCAGGTTGGTGGGGATCTGTTCCAGGTCTGCCCAGACCCGGTGGCTGTTGGAGGAGCGCAGGGTGGCATACTCCACCTGCGCGCCGGTGTCGGGGTCGGTGGCCACCACGGTGCTGGACTGGCTCAGCTCGATGTTGTCCAGGTCCAGCAGGTTGCCATCGTTGGCCGTGGCCTGCACGGCGTAGTACACCGCCGCCACTGCCGCCAGGCTGCACACCATGATGCCCAGGCAGATGAGGGTAGCCAGCGTGCGGCCCAGCGCCCTGAGGATGGGGTGCTTCGCCTTTTCCCGGGGGTCCTTTGGCTCCCTGGGGGCACGCCCGCGCTTGGGCGGCTCTTCCCTGCGGCTGTTGCTCACATTCACTTTACGTCCCCCCGTGGGCTGCACGTCCGTGCGTGCACCGCCCCGGTGGATCTTTCTCGATTCGTTTGAGATAAGGATCGCCTCCTGACCTGCTTAAACGGTTATTCCTGACAAGTTCATCCTCTCTGCCATCCTCACCCTCTCAGTCTCGCTTCGCTCGACAGCTCCCCCAAAGTGGGAGCTTCTGACGAAATCGGAAACTTTGCCGGGTGCTGCCAAGGCCTCTCCCTTTGGGAGAGGTGGCAATGCGCCAGCATTGACGGAGAGGGCGAGCCCGCTGTCGGGGCTGAACCCTATTTCTAATCAGATACTGCTAGTATAGCACACTTCCCCCCGTAAAGTACAGCATTCCGGTGTGAAAATTGTGCGCTTCTGTCTCAGGCGCGGCATTTTTGCGCATACTACCGCTGGAAAGACCCGCTGGAAAGGAGTGATTTTCTCCATGCGGAAAGTAGTTCTCTGCCTGTTTTACGCCCTGTGCGCCTTTGCCATCGCCTTCAGCCTGTTCTGGATGGCCCTGCCACGGCTGGCGCTTCCCTCCCCTGCACCGGGAGCGGACAGCGCCGCCGAAACGCCGGTGCCCTCCGGGCCGAGCCTTGCGGCCCAGACTCTGCCCGACACCGGCCAGCCCACCCAATACCTGCTCCGGGACGAGGGCGGCATGGTGGCCGTCTACACCTGCGGGCCGGACGGCTCCCCCACCCGCCTTGCCCGGCAGACGGATATTTACGTCAACCTCCTGCCAGAGAATGACGCGCTGCGTGTCAAACAAGGCATGGTGGTAACGGGAGATGCTGCCCTGCAGGAGGTGCTGGAGGACCTGGGCGGGTGAAGCGATCTGTCCGGGTCACGCCCCCCAGCTTGAACTTGACAAACCATCGCAAATCAACTATACTATGAACAGAAAGAGCGCTGACCGCAACATGGCCAGCTCCACGTTCCCTTTTAAGTCAAAAAGATTGACCGCCGAGTTTGTGAGACTGGGGGCGGTCAATCTTTTTTGCTTTTATCGTTCTTCTCGTGAGAAATTTTCCAGCCAGCATCAAATGCCGCTTTCGCAACTGAGACGAGCAGGCTCAAAAGAGCAATTGCTACCGTCAGTACCGCGCAAACTTCTGTCAGAGTCATCCGACATCCCTCCCTTCGCCGACAGGCGGCTCCGGGAAAGGATCCAATTCAAAAAAGTTCCGTTCCCATCCGCCTGGCTTCCTTCCGGAAAATAGGCATTCGGGAGCGCGAAGTTGACCACCTGCATTGCAGACAGCGCTTTTCTCCTGCTGTTTCCAGCATTAGCTACAGTATAGCATAGAAACCGACAATGTGCAATCAACAAACCCCCTGTGCCATGGTCTGGTACAGGGGGTTTGTTTTGCGGTTCTGTTTCAGCCGGAGTGCAATTTTACTCCACGCTGATCATATAATAGTATACGGGCTGGCCGTGACGGTATTGTCTGTCGAAGTTGATGTCCAGATCAATATGCTTAACCTTGGGCGACAGCGGAAAGATGACTGCCCTTCCTGCCTGCGAATCAGTGATTACATACACTTCATGCCCCATTACGTCGGCCAGATAATTTGCCTTTTGAATGACAATTCTGTCAGCACCACCTACGGTGGTCAAGGACGTATATAGATATACAATTTTCATTTCTCCTTCAGTTCGTTGAAAAGTTTTTCCCACATCGGCATGATAACTTCCGGTGCGTAGCGTTCAATGTTTTTTCGTGCTCGGTGGCCAAATGATTTGCGTTCCTCTTCATGCTCTATGAAGTGGCACAGAGCCTCGGCAAATTCCTTTATGTTACCATTTTCCACCAAGAAACCATCCTCTCCGTTTCGGATTGTTTCTGCCGGTCCGTTGGGGCAGTCAAAGGCGACACACGGCAGTCCGCAGCCCATTGCTTCCAGCAGCACCAACACGAAACCTTCATAATTGGAACTTAGGGCGAAGATGGAACTGTTGAGGTATTCTTGTGCTATATTCTTCGTAAAAGGATGAATGGTAACCGACTTTTCCAAACCGTTGTTACGAATTTGTTTGTTCAATGCCTCCCGGCGGATACCTTCGCCGAAAATATCCAATTTCCAGTCGGGATGCCGCCTGTTGACGATAGTCCACGCATCAATCAGTCTGTCAAATCCTTTCTGATAGGTGAGTCGTCCGATCGCTATTACGCGGTGCACCTCGCACGAACTGCTTTGGGGAACGATGAATTTTGTGAAATTGGGAATGACGCGCACATGCGGTGCTTTGCTCCATGCTTTAGCATCTGCTTGCGTAAGCGTTACCACCACAGCATCGCTGCATTTTTCTATCTGTCGGAAACGTCTGCGTGTGTTCCATTCATTTCTCAAGTCTTTAAAGAACCCCATCTTGAAATCATCTGTAAGGTGGATAAAGTCTCTCGCCCCATGTGATTCGATGACCTTTTTGGCGCGACATTTCAGCCGGCATATCTCAGTCACCATGTAGGTTGTAGTACAAATGATAATATCTGGATCTATTTTTTTTATTGTATCTTTTAGACGCTTTTTGCTTAGTTGTTGTAGTCTGAACTTCATCCATATGCGTTGGGGCAGCGGATAGCCGTAGCACACATGATAACGTATATCAAGGTCGATATGCTGCACATTGGGTGATAGAGGGAAACTGATTGGATGTTCTCCCTGTGACGAAGTAATCAGATATACCTCGTGGTGTAAGTGGTCTGCCAGATAATTCATCTTGTCGACAAATATTCGTTCTATCCCGCCCACAACGGCTATTGTGTCATATATATATATAATTTTCATATCATTTTTTTGAATAGGTTATCCCATTTTGCCATGATGTTCTCCGGCGAATAACGCTTCATGTCGATTTTGGCATTTTGCCCCATCCACTCTCTGTTTTCATTACATTGGATCATTTTTATCAAACTCCGGGTAAAACATTTTAAATCATTTTTCTCCACCAACATACCGTCTTTTTCGTTATAGATGATATCAGCGGGTCCATGCGGACAGTTGTATGCCACGCTGGGTAATCCGCACGCCATTGCTTCGATGAGCACCAGCCCGAAACCTTCATAATTGGAACTGAGCACGAAGAAGGAACTCTTGAGATATTCTTCCGCTATGTTGTCCGTAAAGGGGCGGATAGTCACCGTGTTTTCCAGTCCATAAGCTTTTATTTGTGCTTTCAGCTCGTCCTTCAGTATTCCTTCGCCAAAGATGTCCAGCTTCCAGGCGGGATATATCTTATAGACCTCCGCCCAGGCTTTAATCAGTTGGTCAAATCCTTTTTGATAAGTGAGCCGCCCCACGGCTATGGCACGGGGCACATTATAGTTGGGACAGTCTTCCAAAGAAACGAACGATGTGAAATTGGGGATGATACGTATCGGCTGCTTGCATCCTTTTGCCCACGACCGTGCATCGCTTACGGTCAGCGTTACCAACACGTCACAATATTTCCGCACAGCACAGAACTTGGTGCGTGCGGCATACCGGTCAAACAAATCGCGGACGCAGCCCCGACTGAAATTGTCCGATATTGCCATATATTCTCTAGCACAATGCGATTCCATTATCTTCTTTGCCTTTCCTTTCAACAGGCCGATTACTTCGGGTTTCCAGGCCGTGGTGCAGATGATAAAATCAGGATGAATATTGTCTATCATCATTTGGGCGCGTTCTTTGAGCAGATTATCCAATTTTTTTGCTTCCCACAGGCGTTTGGGATATCGGTATTGGTATTGCGAATGAAATCGGACTCCCAAATCGATATGCCTGACCCGGGGGGACAAGGGGAAACTGACAGGTGTATTTCCCTGTGAGGCTGTGAGTAGATATACTTCATACTGTAACCGGTCTGCCAAATAATTCATCTTGTCGACAAATATCCGTTCCAGTCCGCCTTTATGGGCGATGCTTTCGTGTATATATACTATTTTCATCGTGCTGCGAGTTGGTTAAATAAATCAATCCATTTTGTCATCACCTTGTCGGGCAGAAAACGTTTGGCATTTTCTCTTGCCGCGTTGCCTAACTTTTCTCTCAAAGATGGGTTCGAAATCAGTTTGTTGACAGACCATGCCATTGTCCATAACTCATGGGCATCTGTCGACAATTTGTCAAAATCGGGTAGTAACACCCCATCCTTGTTGTGATGTATTATCTCGCCCGGGCCATATGGACAATCGAACGCGATACAGGGGAGTCCGCAGGCCATCGCTTCGATGAGTACCAGTCCGAAACCTTCATATAATGAAGATAGCAGAAACATGGAGCTGTCGAGGAATTCTTGCTCAAGGTCGGTACTGAAAGGGTGGATTCTCACTACTCCTTCCAGTCCTAACGCTTTAATTGTATGTAATAAAACTTTCTTTTCTTCACCCTCTCCGTAAATATCCAGTTGCCATTCGGGATGTATGCGGTACACCTTCATCCATGCGGCAATCATCCGGTGGAATGCTTTTTCTTTGGTGAGCCGGCCGGCACTTATGGCGCGCTGTGCCGTGCGGGGACTGGTGGCGGGTGGAATCTCGGGTATGGAATTGGGTATGACAAATTTTCGTTTACAGTCTGCATTCCATTCCTTACTGTCTCCTTCGGTGAGCGATACGATGGCATCGCTCTTTTCTTCGATGGTGAGGAAGCTCTTCTTGAGTAAATAATCGTATAAAAGCTGAATGGGTTTGCTACGTTTGATTCCATCATTGATGCCGGTATGCGACTTGACGCAATGCGATTCGATTATCTTTTTGGCGCGGCATTCCAGCCGACACACCACATCTGCTTTATAGTAAGTGGTAGCAATGATGATGTCCGGGTCTATTTGTGCTATTTGTTTCTTTATTTTCCTTTCGAAGTCGCAATCCAGCCGCCACTTCATCCACCATCGCAATGGAGCTTTATACTGATATTGCAGGTGAAAGCGGGCATTGAGGTCGATATGTTTTACTTGTGCGGATATAGGAAATGAGAAGGGGTGATTTCCCTGTGCTGCAGTGATGAGATAAATGTCGTACGCGCATACGTCGGCAAAATAATTCATTTTGTCTGCTAAAATCTTTTCTACGCCTCCGATTCGCGCGATGGCGTCATAGACATACACTATTTTCATCCTTCATATTATTTCCCACAAAAATAAGCTTTTCCTGATAGAATCCCAAATAAAAACGCAACGGAAATGACTGGAAAGTATAAAGTTAAAAAGAAATTATTTAAAATAAGCAGGATACGCTTTTCTGTTTTTTTGCTTCGGTATTAAAAGTATCTTTGTTTCTTGTCATTTTCTGCTATTCTATAAGTTTAGTTTACAATAGCTTTCACACATTGCGGCTATTGAAACCCTTTATTAATCGGTATTTCGGTGTGAAGGGAAAAATAGAGAGCTGCTTTCACATAAAATCCTCAAAAGACTAAGGCCTTTTAGAAAAAGACTTTGATGTTTTATTCAAAGACCTTGTTGTTTTGCTTAAAGACCTTATTCTTTTTTTGAAACTCTTCCTTCTTTTCTAAGATAAGTAGATGTTTCTGAAAGTATGTCTCTTTACCTATAATGTTTTTTGTAATGCTGCACTCCGAATGTTTTATCGGTGTAATATGGCCGCACTTAAGGCAGATGTGTCCTTTTATGGACTGGATATTTATATTTCATCTTTTTATCTTGGTCGTTTTGTTTATTTTTTAGATGGTAATCTCTCTTTATTTGTTCTGTTGTTTTCCCTTATTTGGTGTTCTTTGCAGTTGTAGGTGTATTATTGTTGGGGATTCCGATAAAAAGATATGTGATTGACAGAATTGAACTTTTTAAGAAAAGAATTGCATCCATATATGACTGTCGATCAAGGAGTCTGTATGATAAGTTTTGACAGGATGTTTCTTAAGAAGGAGGTTGTGTATTTCGAAATGTAATTCAGTATGCCGGCGGCCAATAAGATTGCAGCAATAGAACCGAAGTATCCAAAGGGAAAAGTATATCGGGTGAAGTAGCCCATAATCACGAATTGTACGATGTAAATATCTAATGTAAGACTTGCAATATAGTTTACAATCGCTGCCGTTTTTTTTGTTCCAATATTGGAGAGTCTTTCAAAAAGTCGGAACATATAAATGCTAAAGAGTGTCAGCAGTATGGGAATGCAGAGTTGTACATTATAGATGGGACTGGCTGAGTGAAGTATATATATTTTTAAGCTGTAGTAGACGGTGACAATCAATAGGACAGCCGACAGCGGTCGGGCGATGGAAGAAGGGCTTTCTGTATTTGTCCGCCGTTGGGCGGCGACGGCTCCAAACAGCATAATGATGTAATAAAAATACCAATGTAAAAAGTGGTTGTGTTCGGTGTTTTCGATAATCCATTCATGATGGGGCACATAGAAATAGGTGACGAGTAACGGAAAGATAAAGGCGGCACAGACTTTCCACAACTGCCTTTCAAAAAACTTGATGGAATAGAAGAAGAAAACATAGAATACAAAGATGGCTTGCAGGAACCAAAAGGTAGGAATAATAATGTCCGGCAGACGGAAAGACTGTATCCCTCCGAGGAAACACACTGTCATGAATATCCATAAACTGGGGTAGATTCTTGTAAACCGCCTAATTGCCCACGGAGCAAATCCGGTGTCACGGTTGCTCAGATACAGTGCAAATCCCGAGCAAAAAAAGAATAAAGAGTTGCCCAATGCCCCTCCGGTAGATAGGAATTGCAGATGAGGAGGATATAAAGGCCCGATATGCGAATTGGTAATTAATATTACTGCCAGAAAACGCATCAGCGAAAGGGGCTGTCTAAAGTGTTCTGTCTTCATTGTTTTCTGTGTAAGGGATGTCGGTGTAAAAGTAGGAATATTTTTTAAACATCATGCTTAAATAGTCGAATTTCTAAAAAAAAGACTATCTTTGTATATGTGCTACACACGGCAATAATAAAAAATGATGATGGAAAAACATAATGTAAGAATCTTGGTCTGTACCCATAAGGAAGGTCCTGTAAGAGATGACGATATTTATATGCCTGTTCAGGTAGGTAAATCGGCTTCCACTATTGATTTGGGCTGTCAGGGAGATGATGTGGGGGACAATATAAGCGGTAAGAATAAAACTTATTGTGAATTGACCGGTTTGTATTGGGCTTGGAAGAATCTGAAAGATGTCGATTATATAGGGTTGTGTCATTACCGGCGTTATTTTGATCTCTCGCCGAAGAAATATATTTTCAAACATATCGAATCGGATAGTATTACGTGGGAATGTTTTGTAAAAACTCCTTCTACTCTTGATTTTGCTGATGTCTTTACTCAATATGATGTGATATTGCCTACTGCCCGTGTGTTTGACAGGTCTGTTGTCGATGAGCATATTTTCAACTCCGGTTTCATTGATTATATGATATTGGAGCAGGTTATTTTGAAGCTGTATCCTGCTTACAGAAACAGTGTGCTGGACGTGTTTTATAAGAAAAACTATATTCCCCAGCGGAATATGTTCATCATGAAAAAGGAATTGTTTCATTGTTATGCCGAATGGTTGTTTTCCATATTGTACGAGGTGGAGAAACACCTTCGTTTGTCTCCTTATCACTACGCGCAGCGTGTTTTTGGATTTATGGGGGAAATATTATTGCCCTTGTTCTGCTATCATAACCATCTCCGCATTTATCAGCGGCGGATATTGGGGATAGGATGCGGGTATAATCCGAATAAATTAAAAAGAACGGTGTGTGGCTTTTTTGACAGGGCAAGGTTTAAAATGAATACTTGCCGGATAACGGAACTTTATTCTGAGAGATATCCCGAGATTCTTTGTTCGGAGGGAATTGTCATTTAATGAAGCTGATGAGTGATGAAGAAGATTCTTTTTTATTGTGATACGGTTTTCGGCGTTGGCGGAGTGCAGCGTGTCCTGGCGGAAGTGGCGAAACGGCTTTCGGAGGAGTATGAGGTTACGATATTGACCACGGATGACATTAGGCAGACCCGCCGGTATGATTACCATCGGTCTTCTGTCAGGTTTGTGTCTCTCATCTATGCTCCGGTCAGTATCTGGCGGCGTTTGCGACAGAAGTGCTGTAGTTTTGTGTGTAAATATTTACTTCCGAAGAATGAATGGACTTGTTCTCTGTATGCACGGAGTTTCTTCTTATTGCCTTATCAGGACGAACTGATAGAGAAAATAAATGGTGGAAACTATGATGTGGCGATTGGGGTGCATGCCTATTGTTGTCTTCATTTGGCTATTGTCCGGTCTAAGTTGAATGTACCGAGAACGGTGGGCTGGATGCACAATTCTTATGAAGCGTTTTTTGAAAAGAAGCATCCGTATCTTCCCCGGTTGAAGGCGTTTTTCTGCAATCGGATGGTTGATATTGAACGGATTATTGTCCTGAGCCGGAGGGATCAACAGAGATATAAGACGGAGTTGGGACTGGAAACGAGAGTGATATACAATCCGCTGACAATGGAAGTGAAGAGAACTGCCCGGCCTGATAATAAGTCTTTTTTGTCGGTGGGGCGGTTCTCTAAGAATCATAAAGGTTTTGATTTGTTGATAGAGGCGTTTGCCTTGTTTGCCAAGCGGAATATGCAATGGCATCTCGTTATTGTGGGCGAGGGGCCCGAAGACTCTTGGTATCGTTCTTTGATAGCGAAAAATGGGCTGGAAGACAGGGTAAGGATAGAACCGTTTACCAACGATGTAAATTCTTATTATGTTCAAGCCGGGGTTTATGTTTTGGCATCGAGGTGGGAAGGGATGCCGTTGGTATTGATGGAGGCAATGGCACACGGTCTACCGGTTATTGCTTCAAATCTGCCCATTGTGGAGGAGCTGTTGGGTGAGAGCCGTGCCGCAGTACTTTTTGAAAATGGAAATATAGCGGAACTGGCTGAACGGATGGTTGGTATGGCAACAAGTACGGATTTGGCCGAAAGGGGTAGGATTGCCATGGAGTATGCTCGCGAGTTTAGTATAAATAACATAATAAAAGAGTGGAAAGAGATAATAGAAAGATGATGGAAGAGGAGAAATGGACATTGGTGATTGTGCCGAAAACAGGATTTTTCAAGTTGGACTTGGGAGAGTTGTGGCGGTATCGTGATTTATTGGTGATGTATATCCGGCGTGATATTGTGACTTTTTATAAACAAACAATATTAGGTCCGTTGTGGTTTATATTGCAACCGTTGTTTACTGTTCTGATGTTTATGTTTGTGTTTGGAGGCATTGCCGGTATTTCTACAGACGGGCTTCCCCGGCCATTGTTTTATATGGCGGCCGTCGGCGCAACGGCGAACGGTCAGACC
>OGYO01001887.1_pt1 | contig 11347 bp, 8 predicted proteins | sample 1576561 | NCBI WGS metagenome assembly OGYO01 (sample SAMEA3541507, study PRJEB24748) | human gut metagenome | biome: human gut; feature: human-associated habitat; material: faeces | place: China | collected 2012 | reverse complement strand
TTTAAAATAGCCCTTTTCATTCCAATTTTTATAAATTTCCTCTTCAAAGGTTTTTGGTTCAAACTTTCCCTCTAACTCGTGCATCTCACATTCCTCCTTATTAAAACAAAAATCCTCGCCCTGAAATAAGGGCGAGGTATTATTCTCACGGTACCACCTTAATTTAACAATTTTATTGTTAATCTTAGTTACTTTTAACGCAAGTTATACGGATAAATTTACTGCTATTTCAATTTATCAGCTCCAAAGCTACCTTCAGTTTTCTATACTATCAGAAGCTTTCAGCCGGTGACTTCTGTTCTCTTTATAGTTAGTTAAAACTTACTCCTCTTTTTCTTTGCCTTTAAAACTATAATTTATATTACCACATTTTGGTATTTATTTCAATAGTTTTTATAAAATATATGCATGTTAGCACAAAATTTGTCGTTTTTTCTTTACTTATATATTTTTGAATGTTATACTTTACTTAGATATTTATACAAAAGAGAGGTGATATTATGTTAGAAGTTCCAAATGAAAAAGCTGAAGTTGTTAGTAATGCTATAATCTACGCTGTTAAAATTTTAAACGAAGTTAAGGCAAGTTATGCAGCTTTTGCCGAGAAAGATTTTGGCACTGATTCAGATTCATTTTTCAATCAATCAAATAATATTGAAGTTTCTGACTTTTCATCTCAAAACAACACAATTAATTCTAATGTAGTAGAACCCAAAAATGAAAATATACCTGAACCTAATTGCTTAGCCTTAGTTGTACGTAAAGACTATAATTTAACAATTGTAAAAAATATTTTTACAACTACTGGAAGGCTTTCATGGAAAATTGCTTTCATTACAGCTGTTATAAATATTTTAAATATGTTATTTTAAAAGCGAAAACAAGTATTATTACTTATTTTCGCTTTTAATTATTGTTTATCTTTTTGTGCTGAAAAATACGCTACAATTTTTCTTATTAATTTTATTATTTTATTATTTGATATAACAGCAAGTGTGTTACTATCTCTTCTTCTACTAATTTTAATTTTTTTTCTGTCATATTTACTTATTAATTCTTCTAACTTAATATCATAAAAACTTCCAAATAAAAATCTTTCTTGTGTACTTATTCCCATTAAGCCTCTATAGCAAACTGCTTTATCCATATAATAATCTACTTCTTGGTAAGTTGTAAGTTTTGGTAAAATCTTTTCAAAAAATGTACTAAAAATTTTATTTTGTGTGTCAATATACATTGCTGAAATTTCTTCTTGATATATTTTTATTTTTTCTGGATTATTTTCTGTACTTAGTTTATTATTTATATCAATTATAATATCAAATTGATTTATGATTCTTTTAGTGTTTGATTCAAATGTGTTTAATAATTCATCTTCTAGTTTTCTTCCATCATTTAAAATTCCTTTTACCAAAACATCTTCGCCTATTAAATACACTATTTGTTCTATTAAATTAGTTAAAAGTGGATAATAATTTGGACTTATCGTTTTTACTCTAACTCCATATCTTTCAAGCATTGTAGTATTATTTTCTACCGTCTTTGCTGATATGTATTGTACTGCTGCTTCATTTATTCCTAAACCAAATACTGAAAACCTTCCAAAATTACATAGACCAATTTTATCAAGCTTTCCATGTTTATTTCTACTGTCTTGAATATAATGTATGCATTCATGTATCATTTGCTCATTTACAGTTGTTAAGTCAAGTGCTCTATCAAAATAAATACTATTATTTTCATATATATAATTTACACTTGAAATTTGTTTTGTAATTCTAGCAGTATACATATTACAATTTATAAGTTGAGCAAAAATATTGTTGTAATCATTATATATTACCGGAAATGCTGATGTTAACGCTTCTGTTACATTAAATGCAATAGCTCTTACATATTCATTACTTAGTTTTTCTATTTGTTCAATTCCTAAATTCTGTAACTTCTTTTGTAAATTCATTTTTGTCCTTTTCTCCATTTTTTCTTTATTATATTATAATTAATAAATTGTTTCAAGTTTATATTTAATCTTTTATTTCAAAATCAGATGCATATCCTATATTCTCACCTATTAGTTCTATTTCCGTACTTTCTCCCACTTTTATATTGTTTAAATAATATCTATATTTTGTAACAACTTGTTTTTCATCATTTAAAAATACTATAGTTACCTTTTTAGCTTTAAATTCTTTTGATGTTGTATTTTGTATTGTTGCTTTTAATTCAATATCTTTTTCATTTTTATTTATTATAATATTTTTTATTTTCATTCCATTATATTCTTTTTCTTCTTCTAACTTTTTTTCATTTTCTTCCATTTTCGCTTCTATTTCCTTTTGTTCATTTTCTACTTGTTGTTCTTGCATTTTTTTCCACATATATATGGCAGATAAAATTATTAATAAAGTAATTAGAATTATACCAATTATTAATCGTCTTTTCTTTCTTCTCTGCCTATTTTTTTCCATTCTCATAAAGTTATACTCCTTTTATCTTTTAAAATACAGGTAGTGTGGAAACTACCTGTATTTATTATTTTAATTATTTGCTATACCTTGTACTGTATAAGATATATAAAGCTCTTTATTTAATGTATTAATGTCTGTTATTGTCCAAGTAAATCCTACACCATCTGTATATTTTAGTCCATCAATTCCATTTCTTAATTCATTTAATGTATATGCTGTAGGTGTACCATTTCCTATTTTAACTTGTATATCACTTATAATTGTTTTTGTTTCTGGTATATTTATTGTTACAGGCACATCTTCTGTCATATATATATGCTCAGATGAGGTTGCTTGTTTAAATATATCATCAAATGTTGAATTAATGTCTTTTGTATTTATATAGCTTCCACTTGATGCTATGTTGTTTAATAAATATTCCGCATAAGTTTTAACCTTCATATAATGATATGTTATTGTTTGTTTATTTTTACCTTTTCCATCTTCTACGTCTTTTGTCCCATCAAATATTCCTTGTAATTCTGCTGGTACATCTCTTTCAACATATTGTACTTTCTTTCCAGAAATTCCTACTCCTATTGAATATATTGTTGTATTAGGTTTAGATTTTAGTTCTTGTGCCTTTTGAATTATTTGTGGTCTTAAGTTGTCTTTATAGCTGTTATCGTTACTAGAATTTGTTTCTATTAGTTTATTTCCTGGCTCATTATCTTTTCTATAGAATGTAGGTGCACCATCTGTTAAGAATACAACTATTGTATTTCTATTAGGGTTGTTTCCTATAGTGTTAATTGTTGTATCTAGTGCCTTATAAAAGTTTGTTCCTCCATCTGCTTTTAGATTTTTAATTGCTTTTAATGCTTGATCTTTTTGGTCATATTGATATGTTGTTGGATTACTAGCTGTTGTTGAGTATTTTATAAGAGTTAAAGTAGAGTCTGTTTGTGCACTAAATAATTTATTTGTTAAATTTTTAGCTGCAGTTTTTAAATCAGCTAGTCTATTATTTTCATCCATACTTCCTGAAATATCTAGTACTAAAATCATATCTAATGAATTTACTGTTTCTGCTGTTGTTTTTACACAAACTTTTTTAACCACTGTAGTTATAGCTTCTTTATTTTCACCATTTACAACTGCCACATTTTTGATAACAGTTTTTACTGGTGTTCCTTCATTAACTTTCACTTTAAATTCTAATGTAAATGTTGCTCCTGCTGCTAATGTTGATTTATATGTTACTTTTCCATTTTCATATTTAGCTTTTGTTGAAGCACTTCCATTTACTTTTATGCTTCCATCTACAAATGTTACTGGTAAATTAGATAAATCATCGCTTATTTCAATATCTGATTTTACATCAGATTTATTTGTAGCTGTTATTGTATAGATAATTGTATCTCCAACTTCTGCCTTTGTTGAATCTTGACCAGGTATTACATTTCCTTTGTTGTCTCTTTTTAATATTGTAGTTGCTGTTTTATTAGATTCTATTATTGGTTTTGTAACTGTAATTGTTGTTTCATCTGTTGGTTTTCCATCTACTTTTACTGTGTTTGTTATAGTAGTTTCTTTCTCAACTGCGACCACAGTTGCAGTAATTTTTATTGTTCTGGTTTCATCTTTGCCAAGTTCTTTTACATTCCATGTAATAGTTGTTTCATTTAATTGTACAGTATCATTTTTTCCTGTTTTTGTTTCCACAAAAGATACATCTTTTAATCCTTCTGGAATCTCATCTGTAATAGTTGCATCTCCTGATACATTTCCGTTGTTTGTAACATTTATTGTATATTCAACTTTATCGCCTTCAACAAGTTTCTTTCCTTTTGAGTTATTTGTTTTTGTTGCTGTTATGTTAGGCTCTTCATAATATATTCTTATTACATTTTCTGAAGGATCAGCTCTTAATGTAAGTGGTAAGCCAGTATCTCTTACAAATTTAAATTTACCTTTTTCTTTTAATTCATAACCACCATTTATAACTGTTCCAATCTCTTTTTCCTCTGATGTAACTGTTTCACTTGAGTCAAGTACATTATTATAGTAATGTTCAATAGTGTAATATGTTATAACTTTTGTTGTTACTTCATTAGAGTCTTTGTCATTTACTTTTGCTTTATTAATTACACTTGATAATTCTATATTTTCATTTACTGTTACTTCAAAGCTTACTGTTGCTGTTCCTGCTCCATTTGTACTTGCTTTTGGAACATCTACCTTAATTCCTTCTTTTAAGTCTTTTTCAGTTAATTCGGCTTTTTCAACTCCATTAACTTTAATACTTTCTTTAACAAACTCTGTTCCTGTTGGAGCACTATCTTTTACTATAACTTTTCCTGATACTTCACTAGAATTTACAAGTGTTATAGTATATAAAATGTTCTCTCCTACTTTTACTGTTTCTTTATCTGCTTCTTTGCTAAATGTTATAACTGGTGTTTTAACTTCATCTGTTGGAATTTCGTTTACAGTAGCTTTATTTGTTAGCATTCCTGTTGTTCCTTCTTTTACTATTACTTCAAAGCTTACTGTTGCTGTTCCTGCTCCATTTGTACTTGCTTTTGGAACATCTACCTTAATTCCTTCTTTTAAGTCTTTTTCAGTTAATTCGGCTTTTTCAACTCCATTAACTTTAATGCTTCCTTCAACAAATGTTGTTCCTGTTGGAACTTCATCTTTTACTGTTGCTGTTCCATCTGCTTTTCCTGTATTTGTTACTTTTATTGTATATGTTAATTTTTCTCCTGCAACTACTGCAGTTTTATTAGCTTCTTTTTCACTGCTAATTATTGGTTTATTGAATTCTGTTTCTTCTTCATTTGATGGTTTTTCGTTTACATAAGCTGTATTTTTAATAATGTCTCCATCATTTAAGTTATTTTCACTATTTACTCTTACTTCAAAAGATAATTTCACTGTACTATTTGCTGCAACTTCAATTTCTATTCCTTGTTCTAAATCCTGTTTTGTTAATACATTGTTCTCTTTATCTTTAAGTTGAACTTCATTTAGTTCAATACTTCCATCAACAAATGTTGTCTCTGCTGGAATGTTATCTCTAACTGTAACTTTTCCTAATACTTCGCTAGTATTTTTTAGTGTTATTGTATATTTTAGTCTTTCTCCAGCTTTTACCGTTTCTTTATCTACTTTTTTGCTAAATGTTATAACTGGTGTTTTAACTTCATCTGTTGGAATTTCGTTTACAGTAGCTTTATTTGTTAGCATTCCTGTTGTTCCTTCTTTTACTATTACTTCAAAGCTTACTGTTGCTGTTCCTGCTTCATTTTCATTTGCCTTTGGAACATCTACTTCAATTCCTTCTTTTAAGTCTTTTTCAGTTAATTCGGCTTTTTCAACTCCATTAACTTTAATGCTTCCTTCAACAAATGTTGTTCCTGTTGGAACTTCATCTTTTACTGTTGCTGTTCCATCTGCTTTTCCTGTATTTGTTACTTTTATTGTATATGTTAATTTTTCTCTTGCAACTACTGCAGTTTTATCAGCTACTTTTTCACTGTTAATTACTGGTTTATTGAATTCTGTTTCTGTTTCATTTGATGGTTTTTCATTTACATAAGCGGTATTTTTAATAATGTCTCCATCATTTAATCTATTTTGTTCATTTACTGTTACTTCAAATGTTACTGTTACTTCACTGTTTTCTTTAACTTCAACTTCTATTCCGTTTTTTAAGTTTTCTTCAGTTAATTCAGCTTTTTCAACTCCATTAACTTTAATGCTTCCTTCAACAAATGTTGTATTTTCTGGAGCTTCATCTTTTACTATAACCTTTCCTGTCACTTCGCTAGAATTTACAAGTGTTATAGTGTATAGGATTTTTTCTCCTGCTTTCACAGTTGATTGTTCTGCTTTTTTAAAGAATGTTATAACTGGTGTTTTTACTTCTTCTGTTGGAATTTCATTTACTGTAGCTTTATTTGTAAGCATTCCTATTGTGCCTTCTTTTACTGTTACTTCAAAACTTACTGTTGTTGTTCCTGCTTCATTTTCATTTGCCTTTGGAACATCTACTTCAATTCCTTCTTTTAAGTCTTTTTCAGTTAATTCGGCTTTTTCAACTCCATTAACTTTAATGCTTCCTTCAACAAATGTTGTTCCTGTTGGAACTTCATCTTTTACTGTTGCTGTTCCATCTGCTTTTCCTGTATTTGTTACTTTTATTGTATATGTTAATTTTTCTCCTGCAACTACTGCAGTTTTATCAGCTATTTTTTCGCTGTTAATTACTGGTTTATTAAATTCTGTTTCTGTTTCATTTGATAGTTTTTCATTTACATAAGCTGTATTTTTAATAATGTCTCCATCATTTAAACTATTTTGTTCATTTACTGTTACTTCAAATGTTACTGTTACTTCACTGTTTTCTTTAACTTCAACTTCTATTCCGTTTTTTAAGTTTTCTTCAGTTAATTCAGCTTTTTCAACTCCATTAACTTTAATGCTTCCTTCAACAAATGTTGTATTTTCTGGAGCTTCATCTTTTACAATAACTTTTCCTGATACTTCGCTAGAATTTACAAGTGTTATAGTGTATAGGATTTTTTCTCCTGCTTTTACAGTTGATTGTTCTGCGTTTTTAAAGAATATTATTACAGGTGTTTTAACCTCTTCTGTTGGAATCTCATTTACTGTTGCTTTGTTTTCTACTACACCTACTAATTCTTTTTTATCATTTTCATCAGATTCCAAGCCATTTACTCTTACTTGAAATACTAATTCTGTTTTTCCATCACCTTGTTCATTTTGTTTTGAAACATTTACTTCTATTCCATTTTGTAAATCTTCTGCTGTATAATCTGTATTTTCATTATTTACTTTTATACTTCCTTCAACAAATGTTGTTCCTGTTGGAATTGTATCTTTTATAACTGCTTTTCCATCAGCTCTTCCGCTATTTGTTGCAGTAATAGTATATGTAATAATTTCTCCTTCTACAACTGCTGTTTTATCAGCTGTTTTGCTAGCAGTTATAATTGGACGTACTATTCCAAGGTTACTTGTTGTAGTATTAGCTAAAATATTTGTTGGTGTCCATTCTACCATATAGTCTTCACTCACTAATACTGTTCTTTCTTCAACCTCTTCTGTTACAAATTCTCCACTTGGTACTTGACCATTTTCCTGGTTAGGTGTTCCGTTGTTATTTGTATTTGGTTGATTGCCTTGGTTTTGGTTTCCTTGTGATTGATTTCCATTATTATCTCCTTGGTTATCTGGAGTTAATGGTTGCTCTGGATTTTGTTCTGGATTTCCTTGTTGTCCGCCTTCTGTTTGTGTTTGCTCTCCAGTTGTTATATTATCTTGTGTGAATGCTCTTGCAGTTTCGTCATTTCCTTTTATGTAGAAATACCTGCTAGTAATGCAACAATTACACTAGCAATTATAATATTTCTTTTACTCTTATAGCTGAGTGTTGCTTTCATTGTTTTGGTGCCCCCTTTTTACCAAATTTTAAATATTTTCTCTCGCTTTTACTACAAGTCTATTATTTCTTCCATTAATGCAAGTTATAAGTGTAATTTCTCTTGTATTTTCTTTCACGCTTTGTACACACTTTACATCATTTGGATCAATTATATATTTGTCAAACACTTTATATTCTATTGTTTTTCCATCTAAATCTGTCATTTTAATGGTATCTTCTATATTTAGCTTATTTGTATTGCTAAACATTGTTCCATCAAAATAGTTATGTCCTGCCATTGTAAAATTACCAATATCATTTACATTGTTTCCCCAAAACTTTGTAATTGATAATGCCATTGTTTCGTCGCTTGTTTGATTTATTATTGGATATTCAATATTTATTTTTGGAATTTCAATTATTCCTACTATATCGTACCCTTTATACTTTGTAATGATTTTTTCATCATTTTCTGACTCTTTTATTTCTTCTAATTTAACCTTTATATCTGCAACTGTATTAATTAATTCTTTTTCTTTAATTTGATTGTTTATACGTTTAAAGGCAATTATTGAAATAACTACTAAAAGTATAAGTGCTAATATTATTAAAATTATATTATAAATTTTTTTTTTCATTTTTTACTCATTTTTGTTTGATTTGTTATTTTTTACTTTCAAAATCGCTACTGTAACAATTAATACTATTAGTATAGCAGCTGTAATATATAAAGCTAAGCTTTCACCAGTAATTGGTAATTTTGTTATTACTTTATTAATTATTTTTTTATTTTCATATTCAGGTGTGTAATCATCATTACATGTCATAATTTGTACATCTGTTGTTTGTTCATTTTTTATCCAAACAAGATATTGTTCACCTTTTTTTGATTCTTGAGGTTGTTTTATCACATTGTTTTCTGCAACATTCCATCCATCGCTTGGTTTTAATTCTTCATATAATGATTTAAATTGTCCATATATAGATAATTTGTCATATGTATTTTTTTCATCTAGCTTATTCATTTCATTTGCTAAATTAATTAGTTCTTCAACTTTTGATTCTTCTGTAGATTTTAACATTTTATAAGAATATTCTGTTTCTGAATTATCTTCAATGTTAATTGTTCCCATTCTACGAGTGATTTTAACTCCGTCAACAGTTTCTGCTGGTAAATTTAGTTCTCCAAATTTTACAGGTATTTTTTTTGTTGCATTATTTAATTCTTGAATATCTTCTTCTGTTAATGCATCTTTTAAGTTTATTTTTTCTGCCTCAACCTTGTATTCTGTTCCTTGCTTTACCCATAAATATGTTTCTTTTTTTCCGTCAAAATAATTATTGTATATTGTTTCATCAATATATGCAATATTATTTCCATTATCTTCTTGATCTAAAGCTGAATTTGTAAATACTAGGTTTTCTTTTGATTCATCTTTTTTATTAGCAAAAGAAAATTCAAATTCGCTACCTATTAAATTTGAAACATAAATTATGTACTCTTTTCCACTCTTTTTAATCATTTGTACATTTTCACTTTTAGCAAGTGAAAAACTTTGTAATAATGTTATTGTTATAATTGTTACTGCTAAAAATAACATTACTTTTTGTGCTAAACTTTTTTTCATGTTTTACACCCCTCCATAAAACTTTAATATCTTTTTATAAGCATAGGTATTATATCACAGTGTTCACATTTTGTAAACAAATTTTTCCATTTTTTATCTTTTTTCCCTTCTTCCGTAGGTTTTTTTATGTTTAACATAATATAGCATAAATACACTTTAAATCATTTATTTTTTTATAATTCAAAGTGTATTTATACTAATTTAAATATATTATTTTATCTCATCAATATTATCAAAAATTTCTTTACATTCTCTCCAATTTGATATTTTTAAATTGCTATATTCTTCACCTAATTTGGTAATAATCTTTTTTGTTTCATCTTTTGAATTCAGATCTACAGCAATTACATTTTTGATGTTTTCTTCTTTTCCATAAATCACCCTAAATAATAGAGCTCTTAAAAACCCTTCTATTTTGTCAGCTTGATTCTTTACAGCTATTATTACATAAATTCCATTTGGATTCAGATTGGTATATGTATATGTATAAATTATTGTTTTTATGACTTCAATTAAGCCATATAATGCCAATACCCATATTATTGCATTAAATATAAAGTCTAACATATTTTTTCTCCTTTTGGTTTATTTTATGTTAGACATATTTTTTTGTTACAGTTTTGACAATCTCTATGAAAGAGTGTATACTAAAATACATGAAAGAAATTGTTGTTAATAAAAAATATGATGGAAAAAAATTGAATAGTTTTTTACTAGATAATTTTGATGGTCTTAAATTAAATACCTTGTACAAGGCTTTACGAAAAAAAGATATTAGAATAAATAATGTTAAAATTTCCGATAATGTTATTGTACATTTTGGCGATGTTATAAAAGTGTTTATTCCTGACGAGCAATTATTTAGTAAAGTAGAGCTTGATATAAATATTGTTTATGAAGATAATAATATAGTAGTTGTAAATAAGCCTGCTGAAATTGAAGTAGTCGGTGACAATAGCTTAACAACTGAACTTTGTAAATATTATAACAGTAATTTTATTGCACCTTGTCATCGTCTAGATAGAAATACTACTGGATTAGTTTTATTTGCTAAAAATGAGGAAGCTTTAAATATTTTATTAGACAAATTTAAGAATCACGAAATTGAAAAACATTATCAAGCATTAGTTTATGGTATTCCTCGTAAAAAAGAAGATACCTTAACTGCATATCTTTTTAAGGATGCAAAAAAATCTTTGGTATATATTTCTGATGTTCCTAAAAAGAGTTATGAAAAAATTATTACTTCTTATAAAGTAATTAGCTCTAATAGTAAAAATAATACCAGTTTGCTAGATGTTAATTTACATACTGGTAAAACTCATCAGATAAGGGCTCATTTGGCTCATATTGGTTACCCTATTATCGGTGATGGAAAATATGGCAATAGAGAAATTAATAAAAAATTCAAATATAAATATCAACAGCTTTGTAGTTGTTCATTGAAGTTTTGTTTTAAGACTGATGCTGGTATTTTAAATTATTTGAATAATAAAAACGTGCCAATGGGGACGGAGAATATTGGCACATTTTAGAATTTAATTTTGTTATTCTTCATTACTAGTCAAATGTGCCAATATTCTCCGTCCCCATTGGCACGTTTTTCTATTTTATTATCTCTTCAAATTCTTCTGCTGAGATAATTTCTTTTTGTATTAAAACTTGTGCAACTGCATGTAATTTATCCATGTTATTATTTAAAATACTTTGAGCTTTTGCATAAGCTGTATCCAACATTATCTTAACTTCAGCTCCAATTGCATCTCCAAATTTTTCTCCTAGTAATTGTAATTCATAAGGATCTTTGTCTGTGTTTATTG
>OGYO01001880.1_pt1 | contig 11389 bp, 6 predicted proteins | sample 1576561 | NCBI WGS metagenome assembly OGYO01 (sample SAMEA3541507, study PRJEB24748) | human gut metagenome | biome: human gut; feature: human-associated habitat; material: faeces | place: China | collected 2012 | reverse complement strand
GAAAAAATCCGCAGGCATACTGACGTATGGCAAGGATTTTCGACGCAGTTAACGGAAAAATTTGCCGAAAAGACGTGCGAAAAAAGATGCTGAACAGGCTCTAAGGCAACACCGTACAAAGAACGTCTGGTGGCTTTGTACGTCATATTTCATAAAAATATAGCTTGCTATTTTTTTGCAATTCTGCCGTTGCCATTCCCTTTGGAGGTGTCCTTATTGCACAAGCGTCTGCCGCAGCACAGCCAGATCCATACCATTTACGATGCCGTCCTGCTGCATATCTGCACGAACTGTCTGCTCCTGAGACAGGGTCTCATTTCCCAGAAGATATTGCAGCAGCAGTACTATATCTGCCAGAGTGGTCTGTCCGTCCAGATTGATATCCCCTAAGGTGTTCTGGGGTACGGCTGTAGTCTCTGTGGTGGTTTCCTCAGAAGTTTCTGTGGTTGTTTCCGCAGTTGTCTCTGTTTGATCGGGCTGATTTTCCGGCACGATCCATGCGTCTGCATCTGCGATCAAGCACAGCATTTTTATGGTATCCCCATAGTATACATCATCACCGTATTCCAGGATACAGTCACGCAGTTCGTTTTCCCAATCCGTATCCGTACCGCATTTTGCTGCGATCAGGAACGGCGCAGTAAAGCAGAGATCGTCATAGTCCTGTGTGGCAGTGCCGTCCAGGGTATATCCAGCCCGGATCTCCCAGGGGTCGCCGCCGGTTTTGTTTATGATAAAAGTATTCATGGCGTCCAGACATTTTTTTGCCGTTGCGTTCTTGTTCACCAGATAGTCCATGCCAATACGCCAAGGGGTGCGGCAGCTGTTATAGGCATACTGCCCGTCTGTCACATCTTCCAGGAAATTTTTCGGTGCAGGCATATAGCCGCCGTTTTCGTCGGGGATCAGGAAATCCGGCAGCAGTCCCGTTCCGTACTGTTCCACCACGCTGTCAATGATGGCATTGGTGCTGTCGTAGACTTTCATCCAGTTGTCATCTCCGGTAACTTCGGCGAAAACCGGATAATATTGCAGGAAAAAGTCGGAGGAACGGGTCGCACCATAGTATTGGTCACCCTCTTCTTCCCAGTGTGCCCAGTCCCCCAGATTGATAGTCCAGGTGTTGTGGTTCACTTCATATTCCATAATATCGTGGAGTACGGAGATCGCCATATCATGGTAGTTATATGCGCCGTCACTGCCCCATACTGTGTCAGCAAGGAGCAGGGCATAGGCGATGTCCATATCCCCGTCAGAGGCGGAGTCTGCGCCGTCTTCTTCCACCAGCGCCGAGCCGTTGTCGCTCTGCTGCCATGCCATGAGGTGCTTTCCGATCTCACTGGGGTGCGCCTGATAATACCGCACCATGCCGTCGAACAGTTCCTGTGCCTGGGGGTCATATGCTGCCATGGATGCCGTAATGAGCATCCCGTAGCCGTGGGCTTCGGAAACTGTCACCGCCACAGAGCCGTTTCCGCTGTAGTGTTCATCGCTGTAGTACACATAATATTGGGTCTCGTCTGTGACATAGGTATTCTGCACAAGATAGCGTGCTTTCCAGTTGTCGTAGAACTGGGTCATATTTGTTGTCCGGCCGGTATCCGTCTGGGCTGCGGCGGAAATATTCAGGGGCAGCTGTAATGCGGCAAGTGCAGCTGCTGCGGCGATCCATCTGTGGTATATTTTCATATTGTCTTCCCTTTCTGAAAAGTCGGCGGGTTCTTCTGCTTTCAGTATACCATATTCTCCAGTAAATGTCTATAGAGATTTGGGGAGATTTCGAAGAAATATAGTTGCCAAAGGCGAAAAGATGTGATATACTAAAGGAAATATAGTAGATTTTTGTTTGTGGGTGAAATCATCCTTCCACCGCCAAATAAAATTTACTAAAATGGAAAGGACGTTTTCTCATGATAAATATTCCAAAAATGAAAGTCGGCATTGTTGCCGTGAGCCGGGACTGTTTTCCGGAGAGCCTTTCGGTGAACCGGAGAAAGGCGCTGGTGGATGCCTACACGAAAAAGTACGACGCTTCGGACATTTATGAGTGCCCGGTATGTATCGTGGAGAGCGAGATCCACATGGTACAGGCGCTGGACGATCTGAAAAAAGCCGGATGCAATGCCCTGTGCGTTTATCTGGGCAATTTCGGTCCGGAAATCTCAGAGACGCTGTTGGCAAAGCACTTCGATGGCCCGAAAATGTTTTGCGCTGCTGCCGAAGAAAACACCGGTGTGCTGTCATGCAGCCGGGGCGATGCTTACTGCGGTATGCTCAACGCCAGCTATAACCTGAAGCTCCGGGGCGTAAAGGCATACATCCCGGAATATCCTGTGGGCACGGCAGAGGAATGCGCCGATATGATCCACGAGTTCCTGCCCATTGCCCGTGCGGTCTATGGTCTGAACCATCTAAAAATCATTAGCTTTGGCCCTCGTCCCCTGAATTTCCTGGCATGTAATGCCCCCATTCAGCAGCTATACAATCTGGGCGTAGAGATCGAGGAAAACTCCGAGCTGGATCTGTTTGAAGCTTTCCACAAGCATGACTCTCGGCTTCAACTACATGAAGACCGATTTCAATGCCCGCTATACTTGCACGGACGGCAAGTGGAGCGAAATGGAAATTACAAGCGACGAGTACATCAACATGCACATGTCGGCATCCTGCCTTCACTACGGCACGGCTCTTTTCGAGGGCTTGAAAGCCTTCCGGGGCGCTGACGGCAAAGTACGTCTGTTCCGCGTCGAAGAGAATGCAAAACGCTTGCAGTCGTCGGCAAAACGCCTCTGCCTGCCCGTACCGACGATCGATATGATCGTCAAAGCCTGCGTAGAAGTGGTTAAGCGCAACGAGCGTTTCATCCCGCCCTACGGCACCGGCGCATCGTTCTACCTGCGTCCCGTTATGTTCGGAACGACGGCAGGACTGGGTGTAAAACCCTCCAAGGATGCTTTGCTGGTGGTTTACGGCTCGCCCGTAGGCGCTTACTTCAAAGGCGGCATCAAGCCGATGAAGGTCGCAATCGACCGCGAACAGGACCGTGCTGCTCCACGTGGAACAGGCGACGTGAAGGTGGGCGGTAACTATGCAGCCAGCCTTATGTCGGGCGAGCACGGACACGAGCTCGGCTATGCGAGCATCATGTACCTCGACGCAACCGAACACAAATACATCGAAGAGTGCGGTGCAGCCAACTTCTTCGGCATCAAGAACAACACGTATATCACGCCGAAGTCGAACTCCGTACTTCCGTCGATCACTAACAAGAGCCTCCGTCAATTGGCTCAAGACCTGGGTCTGAAGGTCGAGGAGCGTCATATTCCGGTGGACGAACTCCCGACTTTCGAGGAGTGCGGCGCTTGCGGTACGGCAGCTGTCATCTCGCCGATCGGCAGCATTTACGACATGGACACGAAGCAAACCTACACCTACGGCGACGAAGTAGGCAAGGTTTCTCTGCAACTCTATACGCTTTTGCAGGACATCCAGTACGGCCGCACCGAAGACAAACACAACTGGTGCACGATCGTCATGTAATCGACGCCTGCAAAACTCAAGAAAAAAGGATGTTCCACGTGGAACATCCTTTTTTCTTACTGCATATTTTCTTTGCCACCACTTACAAACAGCCGTAAAAAAATCGGGAATAGCCGCAGCTACTCCCGATATAAAAGATAGAAAAATACAATCGCACAATTTATCGACCGATCTTAATCCGCATTGATAAACGACAAATACATCCAAAAACGATTGTCAAATTTGGGAACATAGCGGTTAAACTGCATTACCCGATACTTTACCGACCGAATTTCACCAGCAACACATTCACATCCGCCGGAGAAACTCCGGGAATACGGGAAGCCTGCCCTATCGTCGCAGGTCGGATTCGGGTGAGTTTCTGCCGGGCTTCGATCGTCAGGGCATTCATCGAATGGAAATCGAAATCGGCCGGGATACGGATATTCTCCAGGCGATGCAATTTGTCGGCAATGAATTTCTCCCGTTCGATATACCCCTTGTACTTGATTTGGATCTCGGCTTCCTCGACGACCTCGGCATCCATCTCCTGCTCGCGCAGAAAATCGCCGAGCTTCGGTAAAACACCCGAGAGCAGATCGAAGGTCACATTGTTACGCATCAACAAGTCGTGCAGTTTCCGACCTTGCGAAATCGCGTCGCAACCGAGCGATTTCAAACAGTCGTTAATTTCGTCCGGTTTGACACTCAGTCCGCGAGCGAATGCTACGAGCGATTCTACGAGTCGATTTTTTTTGCAGAAACTATCGTACCTTTTTTGCGAAATCAGCCCGATTTTATATCCGATCGGAGTCAATCGAATGTCGGCATTATCCTGCCGCAAGAGAATCCGATACTCGGCACGCGAAGTGAACATACGATAAGGCTCATCCACCCCTTTGGTCACCAGGTCGTCGATCAATACCCCGATGTAGGCTTCGTCGCGTGCCAATACCAGCGGTTCCTCCCCCATCCTGCGGCGATGCGCATTGATACCGGCCATCACCCCCTGCGCCCCGGCCTCTTCATAGCCGGTCGTCCCGTTGATCTGGCCGGCGAAATAGAGTCCGTCCACCAGCTTGGTTTCGAGCGAATGGTGCAGTTGCGTCGGCAGGAAATAGTCGTACTCGATCGCATAACCCGGACGGAAAATATGCAGATCTTCGAACCCCTCGATGGCGTGCAATGCCTCCCACTGAATGTCCCAGGGCAACGACGAGGAGAACCCGTTCAGATAATATTCGTTGGTCGAACGACCCTCCGGCTCGAGAAAAAGCTGGTGCTGGTCCTTATCGGCGAATGTGTTGAGCTTGTCCTCGATACTCGGGCAATAACGGGGACCGATCCCCCGGATCGTACCGTTGAAAAGCGGCGAATCGCCGAAACCCTTCCGCAGAATGTCATGCACCTTCTTCGAAGTATAGACCAAAAAGCACGGAAGCTGATTCTGCACCGGATGCGTATCGGCGGAAAAGGAAAATTTCGAGGGATTTTCATCCCCGTATTGCGGTTCCAGAATTTCGAAATTGATCGTCCGCGCATCGAGTCGTGCAGGGGTCCCGGTCTTCATCCGGCCGGCTTCGAAACCCATCGCCACGAGCGATTCGGTCACTCCGTGCGAAGCCGAATCCCCCGCACGGCCGCCCTCGGCGTGTGAACGACCGCAATACATCACCCCCGCCAGAAACGTCCCGGCAGTCAGGATCACACAGTCGGCCGAGAACTCCACCCCCATCTGTGTCCGAATCCCGCGCACTTGCGGCCGACCCTCCTCCGCAGGCCGCTGCCCGAAGAGCAGTTCGACCGCAGTGTCCTGCCAAAGATAGAGGTTGGGGGTATTCTCCAGCGTACGCCGCCATTCGGCCGAGAAACGCGACTTATCGCACTGGGCCCGGGGACTCCACATCGCCGCCCCTTTCGAGCGGTTGAGCATGCGGAACTGGACAGCCGTAAGGTCGGTAATCCGCCCCATCTGCCCCCCTAAAGCATCTATCTCTCTGACTATCTGCCCTTTAGCAACACCGCCTACGGCCGGATTACAAGACATATCGGCCAACTTGGTCATGTCCATCGTCACGAGCAGCGTGCGGGAGCCGAGCCGCGCTGCCGCCGAAGCCGCCTCGCAGCCGGCATGACCGCCGCCGACCACGATGATATCGTAATGTAAAACCATATCTCCTTTTCCATGAATTGCGGAAAACACCGCCGCCCGTCAATCCGACGACCGACCGCCGCACGGCAAAGATACGAACAAAGTCGCTTATCCGAAAAAACCGAAACCGCACGCAACGGCAACTTTCGCCCAGCTATCCGCCGTCCGACGGCGAAAGTCGGATCGAAAACGGCAACCTCGCGGCAAAACGTCGCCGCAGCGCCGAAAAGATCGGCAAGCACGGGCTGTCCCGCCAAAAACGGATTCTCCCCGCTTCCGGCACACTCCGGCGACCCGCACCGAACCTTGCCGGCATTTTCCCGCAAAAATAAACTTCTCTCCGGCAAAGAGCCGACAATCCATGCCGCCCATTCCGGAAAAATACAAACGATTAAAGGGTTGCGGACACAACCAACGGCCGGATCCGTCCCCGCACGGCGGAAACGCCTCCTCCGAAAGCCGAATCTTCGCAGTCCACCTTTCCCGGCTACCGATTCGCCGCGCAGCGGACCCGATCGACAGCCCCCACAACTGCTGCCGCAGCCACCGCAGCCGGCACTTCCCGCAAGCGAATTCGTCCGCTTCAGTCCCAACGAAGGAAAACGCGATCATAACGTCCTTTTTGGAGGCGCAGCGACCCGAATCTCCCTCCGAAGAAAGGATTTAAGAGAGAGTCGGCATTACAGACACGGACTCCGGCCGCGAACGAACGACCGTCGAATGACGGACATTGAAATATACGATTGCCGGGGAAAATCCATCTTTTTTCGGGAACCGGTTCCAAACAAAAGACGAATCCGCCCATAAACCGCCGTTTCAGCGTCTTTAACGGTCCATTCCGCCGTCGGGAACAGAACCGACCGTTATGGTATATTCGAACGATTTTAAGGAGCATTTCAGGCGTTAAAAATACATCCTTTCGTGAAAGAGTTCGCAACCCTGCGGCCGGATCCCTCTGCAAACCGTCTTTTCAGCACCTTGAACCGCCCATTCCGCCGTCGGGAAGAATCGACCCTTATGGTATATTCGAACGATTTTACGGGATATTTCAGGCATTAAAAATAACCCTACCGGGAAAGGGACCCGCAACTCCGCGACCGGATTCCCTCGCAAAGCCCTATTTCAGCCCTTTGGACAGCTCATCCCACTGTCGGAGGTAGTGATCCTCCTTACGGTGCATTTGAGCGTTCGCACGGGGTGTCTTATCCTTCTGTCCGCACAGATGGAGCAAACCGTGCACCACCACGCGGCGCATTTCGGTCAGCTTCGCGGCGCCGTATTCGCGTGCATTGTCCGCAACGGTTTCCACATCGATGAAAATATCGCCCGACACGATCCGGGCGCCCTTGCGGTCGCTGTAATCGAACGTGATGACGTCGGTATAGTAGTCGTGCCCGAGGAACTGCCGGTTCATATCCAGCAGGCGGGCCGCCGAGCAAAAAATATAGGTCACATCCCCCAGTTCATACCCCTCTTCCCGGGCTACGCGGTCCAGCCACGCGGCCGTGAGCCGTTTCTGCGGCAGGCGATAGGTACAGTCATCGGTATAATAGCGTACGGCCATAGACGGTTATTTTTTGAAGCAATCCGAAGCACGCATCTGTACTTTGGGCGACGGTCCGTAAATACCGAACACCATCTTGTACTCGGGCTGCATGGTCATCACATCGACCCCCGACCCGATCGTTCCGATCTGCTGGTTGCGGGCCACCTTGTCGTCCTTGCCCACCGTCACGGAATTGAGGTTGGCATACGAAGAGATGTATTCGCCGTGGGCTATATAGACGTCGTATTTATTGGTGATCCGGTTGCGCTTCACCTCGACGACCTTGCCTTCGTAGATCGAAATCACCTGCGCCCCCTTCGGCCCCGCGATCTCGGCCATATTGCCCTTGTAGCGCTTCACCCCGCCGCCGACCACCGGCAGCCGCAGATTCGAAGTCTTCGCCGTAAAGGTGTTGCCCTCCTTGTTGCCCCGGGTCAGCTTGCGCAACTCGTCGATCGCCACGTCGAGCCGCTGCTCGCGGGCGATTTTCTGTTGCAGGGCCGCTTTTTCCTTCTTGGAGAGCTGCTTGATGTTGGCACGCGCCGCCTGCGAATCTTTCTGCAGGCGGGTCCGCTGCGTGGTCAGGCTGCGCTTCACCGAATCCAGCGCCCGCTGCTGCCCGGTCAGCCGGGTCCGCTCGACGGACACCTGCTCCGAAAGCGTCACGATCTGCTCCATCTGCCGTTCCCGCATGGCCGCCACCTCCCGCAGGTTGGTGATGCGGCGGGCCACCTGATTGAAGTCGCTCGAAGAGAAGAGGTAGGTCAGATAATTGTTGTGTTTGTAGTTGCGGTATGCCTCGCGCACCATCTCGGCATAGCGCCGTTTATGGGCGTCGAGCGATGCCGACAGCCCCCGGGCCACGCTGTCCGTACGAGCTACCTCGACCTCGAGCTTGCGGGCATCCCGCTCCGTCACGTCGAGCAGCTGGTTGCGCGAATCGATCTGACGGGCCAAACGGCGCACCGTCTCCTCGGCCGAAGCACGTCCCTTCTTGAGCTTCGAAATCTCCTGCTCCTCCCGGGCGATCTGCTTTTCGAGGTCGGCGATCAACCGTTTCTGCGCCGCGATCTGCTGGTCGGTATTCTGGGCCGCAAGCGACCCCACACCGAGCAGAAGGAACAGAAACAAAACGACCTTCGGCAAACGGATGCACAGCGTGCGGACCGACTTCGCCCGCCGCAGGAAACGATACGAATGGTTCAAGGCTTGTCGCATAGTCAGGGCTTGGATTTGAGTTGCCGGATACGCTCTTCGATCGCCTGGGGATCATCATATCCCTTCTCCAGCGCCTTGCGCCAGTAGGTTTCGGCCATGAACTTCTCCCCGAGAGCCGCCAGGATGTCCCCGTAATGCAGGTAGAGTTCCGGATTCTCGCTGCGGTCGAAAGAGATCGCCTGCTGCATCGTTCGACGAGCCTCCTGCAGCCGTCCCAGACGGAACAGCACCCAGGCATAGGTATCCAGCAGCGTGGCGTTGTTGCCGTCCAGCTCCACCGCACGGGCTGCCATGGCAAAGGCCCGGTCGAGCCGGCGGGGATCCCGGGACGATTCACTGATAAAATAGGCGTAGTTATTGAGCACCATCGGGTTATCGTAGTAATAATGCAGCGAACGGTCGTAAGCCTCGAAACACCGGCGGCGGTATTTGTCCCGTTCCGAATCCTTCCGTCCGGCCTCTTCCAGCTGATGATAGGCGTCGCCGATATATCCCCACACGACTCCGCGCAGGGAGTCCGTATCGGCGTATTTGAGGGCTTTCTTATAGCTGCCGATCGATTGCGACAACTTTCCGGCATACCCCTGGGCGTGTCCCTTGCGGGCATACAGCTCGGTATTTCCGGGGAAAACCTCGAGCGCCCGGTCGATATACAGATAAACCGAATCGAGCCGCTTGCGGTAAGTTTCGATGTCGATCACCGCACGGTAATAGTCCAACTGGGGAGGCTGGTCAGCCAGATGCAGCTTGTAGAGGGTCAGCGCCTGCTCCAGCTCTCCGGCATTGATCAGATGCTGCGCATACAGTTCGACGACATCCTTATCGTCGGGATAGCGGATCGCAAGCGTCGAGATCAGGTCGTTGAGCTGAAAGAAGTTGTCCCGGTAAAAACGGACGTCGAGCGTCAGCTGCCGGAAAATGCGGACCTTTTCCGACAAGGGGAGTTCGTCAATTTCGAAAAGCCTTTTCGACACGGCCAGATAAGCATGCGAATCGTTGCGCTTGTTGTAGAATTCGGCGAGCGAAGCCAGCGCCGGGACATTCATGGAGTCGATCTCCAACGCCCGGTTATACTCGGCTATGGCCAACGAATCCTGTTTGGCAGCACCGTACAGGTCGGCCAGAATCACGTGGTTCTCCGCTTCGTAAGGAATCGCCTCGGCCATCTCCCTGGCTTCGGCCAGCGCACGGTCCAACTGCCCCGTGCGAATCAGCAACTGGCGTTTCATCGCCCCCAACAAAGGCATTTTACCGAAACGCATCTCGGCCGAATCGAGCATATCGATCGCCGAATAGGGCATCCCGGCCTGCTGGTACAGGATCGCCAGAATACGAATGTTGTCGGGATTGGTCGGGTCGAGCGCCGAAAGCCGCACGAACAGCGGACGCGCCTTGTCGAGTTCTCCCTCGGCAAGCAGCTTTTGCCCGTAAAGCTGCCCGTACCACTTGTTGAGCGAGTCCAGCCGGTAAGCACGCCGTGCCCACGCCGTACCCTGCGGATCGCCGTCGGGAGTCACCGAAGAGAGGCGGAACCAGGCCGGAGCATACGCGGAATCGAGCTCCAGGGCCTGCAGGAACAGTGCCCGAGCCGCCAGGGTGTCCTCTCCGATCAGGAGTTTTTTCACACCTTCGGTATAGTATTCGGTCGGTCGCAGCGAGTCGGGCCACGAGGCCTCCGCCGCAGGTGCGGGCAACGCCTCTCCCTGCGGGACGAACCCCGTGGAGAAAGCCGTGCAGAGCACCAGAATCGCAAGCATCCGCTTCATTGAAATCGTTGAGTTTGTATCTTCGTTCTTCGCCGGAAGAGTGCAATGGACAGACGCAACCCCTCCCTTCGTCTGTCGGGAAAACGTCGGACAACCGCTTTTCGTATTCCCGCGAACGATACGGCACTTCATCCCCGGAACATCCCGGCATCCGGCGGGCGATTGCCGCTCCCCGACCCGGGGAGCGTACCGCAGCGCCTAAAGCACCGTATCGAACTGATGCAGGAACCGCACGTCGTTCTCGAAATAGAGCCGCAGGTCCTTCACGCCGTATTTGAGCATGGCGATACGCTCGACCCCCATGCCGAACGCGAACCCGGAATATTTCTTCGAATCGATTCCATTGGCCTCAAGCACATTGGGATCGACCATGCCGCAGCCCATGATCTCCAGCCAACCCGTGCCCTTGCAGACGTTGCAGCCCTTGCCGCCGCAGAGGTTGCACGACACATCGACCTCGGCCGACGGTTCGGTGAAGGGAAAGTACGAAGGGCGCATGCGGATCGTGGCGTTCTCGCCGAAAACCTCCTTGGCGAAGTAGAGGATCGACTGTTTCAGATCGGCGAACGACACGCCCTCGTCGATATAGAGTCCCTCGATCTGGTGGAAGATGCAGTGTGCGCGGTAAGAAATCGCTTCGTTGCGGAAAACGCGGCCCGGGCAGATCACCCGGATCGGCGGCTTCTGCCGCTCCATCGTCCGCACCTGAATCGACGAGGTGTGGGTCCGCAGTAGCACGTCGGGGTTCTTGGCGATAAAGAACGTATCCTGCATGTCGCGGGCCGGATGCTCGGGCGGAAAGTTGAGCGCCGAGAAGACATGCCAGTCGTCCTCGATCTCGGGACCCTCGGCCACCGTATAGCCCAGCCGCGAGAATACCTCGACGATCTGGTTGGTCACCAGCGAAATGGGATGACGCGAACCCAGCTCCTCCGCAGAACCGGGACGGCTCATGTCGGGAATCCGCTGCGAGGAGTCCCCGGCGGCGTCCGCAAGTTGCCCCCGCAGGGCGTTGATCCGCTCCTGCGTCCGGTTCTTAAGGTTGTTGAGCTTCTGGCCGAACTCCCGTTTCAGCTCAGGCGCCACGCTCTTGAACTCCTCCATAAGGGCCGTCAGCTCGCCTTTTTTCCCCAGCATCCGGATTCGGAAATCCTCGATCTCGGCCGCAGCTTTGGGTTTGAATGCCTC
>OGYO01001868.1_pt1 | contig 11437 bp, 10 predicted proteins | sample 1576561 | NCBI WGS metagenome assembly OGYO01 (sample SAMEA3541507, study PRJEB24748) | human gut metagenome | biome: human gut; feature: human-associated habitat; material: faeces | place: China | collected 2012 | reverse complement strand
GCCAGAGCGAGGCGCTCAGCCCGGATTCATTCCGTCCGCTGCTCGATGCGCTGCGCGAGAGCTATTCCTACATTCTCATCGACACGCCACCCTTCAGCTTCTTCGCCGATGCCGAGGTGCTGGCCGATGCAGCCGATGCCATTCTACAAGAAAGGCTAATGATTTCTAAAAAAAAGAAACTGACAAATCGGAATATTTCTCTCATTTTAACTCCACATTCAAGCTATGCATAACGTACCTGAAAACCTGCTGTACTCCAAAGACCACGAATGGGTCGAAGTCAACGGTGATATTGCCACGATCGGCATCACGGACCACGCCCAGGCAGAACTGTCCGACGTTGTTTTTGTCGATCTGCCCACTGTCGGAGATTCCATCTCTGCCGGTGACGCCGTAACCGTCGTTGAATCCGTCAAGGCCGCCAGCGATGTGTACACGCCCATCTCCGGCGAAATTCTCGAAGTGAACGAAGAACTCTCCAATGATCCCGCACTGATCAACTCCGACCCGTACGCAGCCGGCTGGATCTACAAGGTGCGCATTGAGCTTCCCTCAGAATTGGACGATCTCATGAACGCCGCCGATTACGAAAGCTTCTGTTCCTGAAGCATTCTTCTCCCCGCCCCGGCGAGTCCAGTCTCACCGGGGCTCTTTTATTTTCATTCACAATCTTCATCCCCCTATTTTTCATCATGCCCGCCATTACGGACTTCCACAACCGCCACATCGGCCCCTTGGGCGCCGACCGCCAAGCCCATGGCATCGCTGCGGCGCGAGAACGGACGGGAGACGCCCTTCCATGTCAAATACTGGGGCATTGGCAACGAAGCCTGGGGCTGCGGCGGCAACATGCGCGCCGAATACTATGCCGACCTCTGCCGCCAGTATTCGACCTATCTGCGCAGCTACTCACCCGACCACAAAATTTATAAGATTGCATCGGGCGCGAATGTCGATGACTACCACTGGACCCGCACCGTGCTTGAGCGCGCGGGCCATGTCATTGACGCTGTGTCGCTGCACTACTATACACTGCCGCATCAGGACTGGCAACACAAGGGCTCCGCGACAGAGTTCACCGAGAGCGAATACTATACCACCCTGCACAAGACGCTGCGCATGGAGGAGCTGGTGGAAAACCACAGCCGCATCATCCGTCAGTTTGCAGGCGGGCGCAAAATCGGTCTGGCTGTTGACGAGTGGGGCACCTGGTACGATGTGGAGCCGGGCACGAATCCGGGCTTCCTCTACCAGCAGAACACGATGCGCGATGCGCTGGTGGCGGCAATCAACCTGAACATCTTCAATAACCACTGCGACACTGTCTGCATGGCCAACATTGCGCAGATGGTCAATGTCCTGCAGGCGATGATCCTGACAGAGGGCAGCAAAATGGTGCTGACGCCGACCTACCATGTCTTTGCCCTGTATGCCGCCCATCAGGGCGCACAGCAGCTGGAAAGCTACGCGGAGACCTCCATCCTGCGCCATGACGAAGAGGCTGTACCCACGCTGCATGTCAGCGCCAGCCGCGCCGCCGATGGGAAAATTTTGATCACAGTCGCAAATCTAGACGCGGCCCATCCGGCCGAAGCGCAGGTGCTGCTCGGCGGCGTGAAGGCTGCCGCCGTAAACGGCACGGTGCTTTGCGGCACTGCTGATGCCCACAACACCTTTACTGCGCCCAACGCCGTACAGCCCAAGGCGCTGTCCGCCGTGCTGACCGCCGATGGCTTTACGGCCGCACTGCCCGCCTGCAGTGTAGCCGCCTTTACGGTAACACCGCAGTGAGCGCGTCCAACCAATGCCGCCGCTGCCTTTTACAGGAAATGACGGACGAAAACGACTACTACCAAAGTGTGGTGCGCTACCGCGCCGCACTGCCCGCCAAAAAGCGCACACCGGACGCGGCATACGCCGCCCGGCTGGCCTGCTGCAAGGCATGCGATGCCCTGAACGCCGGGACCTGTATGCAGTGCGGCTGCTATGTGGAGATGCGCGCGGCGCGGCTTGACATGCACTGCCCCAAGGAGAGGCAATGGTAAGCTTATGCGCATTACCGGAAGAATTTTGCGTTCCCATGTAGATATGATCCATGGCAAGCCGCTGACAGTCATTTTTTCCTTCGCGCTGCCGCTGCTGGTCGGCAACCTGTTCAACCAGCTGTACAATGTGGTAGACACCGCCATTGTGGGCCGCGCCCTTGGGGCGGACGCACTGGCCGCCGTAGGCAGCACGGGCAACATCAACGCCTGCCTGTTTTTGCTGCTGGGCGGCTTGGCTACAGGTGTCAGCGTCATTGTATCGCAGTATTGGGGCGCGAAAAAATACGATGAGCTGCGCAGGCTGCTGGGCACATTCACGACCCTGCTGCTGGCGGGGTCTGCTGTGCTGGCCGCGCTGGGTGCAGCACTGGCCGAGCCGCTGCTGCGTCTGCTGCAGCTTCCCGCAGAGCTGTTGCCTACCGGCGTCACATACCTGCGCATCACGGCTGGGCTGCTGCTGGGCAATGCACTGTATAACGCTGCCGGGGCCGTGCTGCGCAGCACGAGTGATTCGCGCACACCGCTCGCCGCCATGGCTGCATCGAGCCTGTGCAATATCGCGCTGGATCTATGGTTCATCTTAGGTCTGCACTGGGGTGTGGCCGGGGCGGCGCTGGCCACGGTGGCCGCGCAGTTTCTGTCGGCAGGCATCTGCCTTTGGGCTTTGTGGCGGCAGAACACGCCGTTTGCCTTTGCATCGGTGCGTCCCTGCTTTGCAAGGGACGATGCCGTGCTGATCCTGCGCTTCGGCCTGCCCACCGCGCTGCAAAGCTGCATGATTACCCTTGGCGGCATGACCGTGCAGGGCATCGTCAACAGCTTCGGCAGCGTGACGATGGCTGCCTACACCGCCGTACAGCGCATCGACTCGCTGACGATTCAGGTCATAGTGGCAGTAAGCAATGCACTGGCCATCTACACCGGGCAGAACATGGGGCACCGTGACCTTGACCGCGTGCGGCTGGGGCTGCGCGCAACGCTGAAAGCTCTATGCGCAAGCTGTCTTGTGCTGGCTGTGGCGGTATTCGCCGCGCGGCGGTGGTTGCTGTCGATTTTTCTCGACCCTGCCACCGATGCTGCCAGCCTCGCTTGCGGGCTTCGCGCGCGTGGAGCTGCTGCCCGGCGAGGAAAAGACGGTCTTTCTCCCGCTCGGCGAGCGGAGCTTCGCCGTTTGGAGCTGCGCGAAGAACCGCTGGGTCGTGGAAGAGGGCGAGTACGAGCTCTGCGTCGGCGCGTCCTGCCGCGATCTGCGGCTTGTACACACGGTGCATGTTGCCGGTGAAGCGCCCTTCGATGAATACGCCGCGCCGGAATTTGACGTCTACCGCCGCGCGGATGTGCAGCATGTGTCCGACGAGAGCTTTGCCGCGCTGCTCGTGCACGATATCCCGCCCGCGCGCTGGGAAGAGCGCGGCGCGGTGGACTTCAACGACGCCATCTCCCGCGGGAAATATCTCCCCGGCGGTCTTGGCAAAGGGCTGTACAACGCGCTGGAAGCCGCGCGCCGCGTGATGAATCTTGTGGGCAGCAAGGAAAACGCCGGGAATCTCATGTACGTGCTCGATATGCCGTGGCGCAACGCCGCGCGCATGGCGAACGTTTTTTCCGACGATCAGATCAAGGCGCTGCTGAAGGTCGTTAATAAGGAAAAAAACGGTTGGAAGCATTTTCTTGCCGAAACAAAAAAGAAACGGGCACATAAGCGCGCTTAAAAATATAATACTATTATAAAGAAAAAGGCTCTCAGATCACAGATCTGAGAGCCTTTTTCAGCAAAACCCGTTACACTATAAAATAAAGAACGAGGGGGATGCAAAGCACATAGAGCACCGGGTGGACCTTTTTCGCATCGCCGGTCACGACCTTGATGAGCACGTCGGTCAGAACGCCGAGGCAGATCGACGCGGCGATATCGCCGGTGAAGGTGCCGAACATGATCATGACGAACGGGCCAAAGCAGCTTTTGAAGTCGGAGAAATCCAGCTTGGTAAACCCGGAGAGCATGGAGAATCCGACAAAGATCAGAGCAACGCCCGTGACGGAGGTGGGGATCATGAGGAAAAGGGGCGAGAGGAAAACGCAGACGAAGAACAGAATGCTCGTGACAACCGCCGTAAGACCGGTACGGCCGCCCGCCTCCACGCCGATGGTGGATTCAATGAACGTGGAGATCGTCGTGCAGCCGGTCGCCGAGCCGACGACCGTGCCGACGGCATCGACGAGGAACGGCTTTTCAATGTGGGGGAAGTTTCCTTCCTCGTCAAGCATATTCGTCTGCGCTCCCACGGCGATCAAAGCGCCGAAGGTGGCGAAGAAGTCGCTGGTGAACAGAATGAAGATCCAGACGAGAGCGCCGGGAATGTCTGCGAGAAGGGATTTAAAATCATAGCACAGGAAGAGGTTCCCGAGCTCGCTCACATCCGGCAGAGAGAAAACCGACGCCGGCAGCGTGGAAACGCCCATGGGAATGCTGATGACCGTGCCGACGACAATGCCGATGAGGATGGCGCCGCGGACCTTGTACGCCGTAAGAACGCCCATGACGACCATAGTGATCAGCGCAAGGAGGACCGTAGGCTGAGAGAAATCTCCGAGCGCCAGACCGTTTGAAAAAACAGCCAGACCGGTGTTCTTAAAGCCGAGGTACGCAATGAAGAAGCCGACCGCCGTCGGAATGGCGATCTTCAGATTCTTCGGCAGAAGATCGACAACCATTTTCCGAACGCCGAGCACCGTCACCAGAATAAACAGTATGCCCGAGCAGAGAAGAAGCGCCATGGCCCAGCCGAAGGAAAACGCGCCGCTGTTTACGAGACCGCCGAGAATGAAGTTGCTGCCCATCGCCGTGGAAAGGGCAAGCGGAAGATTTGCATAAAGCCCCATAAAGAGGGTAATCGCTCCGCTGACGAGCGCGCACATGACAAGCAGCGCAGATTTGCTGATGACAAGGCCGTTCACGTCCGTGAACACCGGATCGGGGCCGAAGCCGCAGATGGCCGCCGGCTGCACCGCCAGCACATAGGCCATGGTCATAAACGTCGTGATGCCCGCAAGCACCTCGCGCTTCGTCGTGGTGCCGTGTTCCTGAAGTCTGAAAAAGTCTTTTTTCATGTTTTCTCCCTTTTATTCGCTGGTTTTTTCTGTTTCTCTTACTCCACGACCTCGAGGATCGGATCAACGACCTGCTGCTTTACCACGTCGATAAAGCCGCAGTCGGTAATGGCGTATGCGGGAATCGCCGCAAGGCAGATGAAGCTCAGGAACATGAACGGAATAGCGATCTCTGTTCCCATTTCATGGGCAACGCGGTTCAGCTCCTTTTTCTTAGCCGCCAGCTCGTCGAGCGAAAGATCGCTCAGCAGGCCGCAGACGGGATACGCGACTTCCGCCGCGATCTCGCCGTTGCGGACGATGACCTGGCCGCCGCCGAGCTCGGCGCAGCGGTTTACCGCCAGGGCCATATCCTCAAAGCTGTCGCCCAGGACGATGATGTTGTGGTTATCGTGGCCGACGGAGGAGGCCATTGCGCCGCCGCGGATGCGGAATCCGCCCATGAACGCCTTGCCGATGTTGCCGTTTTTTCCGTGGCGCTCGACCTGCGCAATATACAGCACATCCTGCTCCACGTCGCACTGCACCACACCGTCCACGACCGGAAGCTCCACGTCGCGGCGGCTCGTAAAGGGGATGTAGGACAGCGTGTCCATTACAAGCGCCTTGACCTTCTTTGCCTTGGCCGACACGCGGGTCTTGAAGCTGTCAGCGGTAACCGGCTGGCTCAGGTGAACGGTATTCAGCACGCAGGGCTCGTGCTGCGCGGTTTCATAATGCACGAGCAGCTTGCCGTTATCGGTGATCTGGCGGCCGCCGGCAAACGTGGTCAGCACGCGGAAATCTTCCGCTCCGGTGGTGATGTTGATATCCGCGCGGCGGCCGGGAGCGAGACCTCCGATCTCACAATCAAGATTGAACGCGCGGGCACAGTTGACCGTGACCATCTGAATGGCTTTTACGAAATCCAGCCCCATGCCGAGCGCCGTGCGGAGCGCATCGTCCAGATGGCCGCGCTGCTGCAGATCGACGGTATGGAGGTCGTCGGTGACAATGCTGACCATGGCGGTGTCCAGATGATTTTCCATCACGGTCTTGAGAAGCACCGGCATGTTGCGGGCGGCGCTGCCCTCGCGCATCATGAGATGGCAGCCGTTGCGAAGACGCTCAAAAACGTCTTTCTCGCAGAACCCTTCATGGTCGGTGGAAACGCCGGCCGCCACGCATGCGCTCATGGCCGGGCCGTACATATCCGGAAGATGGCCCTGCAGCGTTTTTCCGGGCATGGAGAGCGTGTCGTCACACGACTCGAGCAGGTCGGGGAAGCCCGCCATAATATAGGGGCCGACACATTCCGACAGGCCGACGGCGTCCGGACGGCGAAGCGCGCGGCGGATGATCTCCGGATTGAAGCGGCCTCCGCTCGTTTCGAGATTGGGGGAAAACGGGACATGGGAAGGAACAACAAAATAGAGCTTGAGGTCGGTCGTTTCCGCTTCCTTCAGGATCGCTTCGATGCCTTCCAGACCGGAAACAACGCCTACCTCGTGGAGGTCGGTCATGATGCCCGTGGTGCCGTGAGAGAGAACCGCTTCCGCAAAGGACCGAATGGCCAGAGAGGAGCTTTCCGGATGGATATGTCCGTCCAGGAATCCCGGAGTCAGGTACTTTCCTTCCGCATCGACAACACGGGTGTTCTCGCCAACGCAGTAATCAACATCGCCGACGGCCGCGATCGTATCGCCGCAGACGGCCACGCCGCCCTCGCAGATCTCACCGGAGTAAACGTTGACGATCTTTCCGTTCCGAATGACGAGATCGGCCGGGGTTTCGCCTTTGGCGACAGACAGTAGTTTCAGATTCATGCTGTACCTCCAAATTTTTTGTATTTTGTTGACCCGTTTTATTTCCGGCGGCACGGTGTACCGCAGAAAACCAATTTAGACTTTTACGACCGGAAAACGGTCCGGCAGAACGATGCCCGCACGCTTATAAATGGCTGCGGCCCGTTCACAAGCCTCTTTCAAAATTGCCTCCTCATCAAGCGTCAGGATTTTTCTTTCACGCATGAGCCACTTGCCGTCGCACATCGTGGATTCAATATTGGCCGAATGCATTGCCGTGACCAGCGCGGCAATTTTATCGTTGACCGGCATCATGGATGGTCCGTGCGGATCAATAACGATCAAATCGGCCTTTTTTCCGGCTTCCAGACTGCCATACAGATTTTCATCGAGAAGCGCACGCGCGCCCCACTTCGTCGCCATGCGCAGTATATCCTGTGACGGGACCACCGTCGGATCGAGCCGCCACCCCTTATGAATAAGGCTGGTGAGCCACATTTCATCCACCATGTCCATGTGATTGGAGGACGAAGCGCCGTCTGTGCCGATGGACGGCATCAGTCCCATCTGCAGCATTTTCGGAACGCGGGCAAAACCCAGCACCCGCATGGCCGACGCGGGATTGTGCGAGATCTTCACTTCCCGCTTTTGGAAGAGCTCCAGCTCTTCATCGGTCAGCCAGACCGTGTGTACTGCCAGGAGATTTTTATCCAGCACACCGAGCCGTTCGAGGTGCTTTACCGTCCCCTCGCCCCAGCGCGCATAGGTGTATTCCTTTTCTTCCTTTGCTTCCGCCACGTGCATGTGAATGCCGACGCCGTACTTGTCGGCAAGCTCTTTTGTGCGGACGCAAAGCTCATCGGTGTTGTTGAATATCGTCCGCAGGCCAAACCATACCTGCACGCGCCCGTCAGCGGTATTGTGATATTTTTCGATATCCGCGACCTGCTGCTCAAGCTCCTGCTCCATCGTGCGCTGCCAGATCGGCGGGAGGCCTTCACCGCAGTCCATCACCGACTTGGCGAGCTTTCCGCGCAGGCCGGACTGCTCCGTGGCCCGCGCCATGCCGGAGACGAACTGACCGCCCGGCTCTGCAAACGACGTTACGCCCGAGCGGATCAGCTCCAGGCTCGTCATGAGTGTGGAAACGTAGGAATCCTCCTCCGTCATATTGCTCTCAAAGGGCCACATTCTCTCGTGCAGCCAGCAGATAAAATCCACATCGTCGCCGACACCACGGGATATCTGCTGCGAGGTGTGGACGTGGGTATTCACAAATCCGGGCAGAACATATTTTCCGCGCAGATCGATGACCTCCGCGTCGGGCGAGATCTTCGCCGGATCGACCCGGCCGACCGCCGTGATGCGGTCGTTTTCCACGAGCACCCCGCCGCCGTCAAACACGGTGTCGTTTTGATCCATGGAGACGATATAGCCGTTCTTCAAAAAAGTTTGCATGTTCTTCCTCCATCAACTTGATTCGATCGCAGAAAAATGATATGCTCACGCTACAACCTATAATGGTTTTAGGTTCAAGTCTTTTTTTCTGTTTCCGGAGCTTTTCTGATGTTCCTACAAAACCAATCGACAGTGCCGGAGAAAACTTGGGAGGTTTTATGAAAGAATTTTTGTCGATCGGCGAGCTTGCAAAAATTTTCGACATGGATGTGCAGCTCCTCCGCCACTATGACGCAAAAGGGCTTCTCGTCCCGCAGGTACGCAACAGCGAAAACAGCCGCCGGTTTTATCACTTTGACCAGGTCTATCCGCTCGCCACCATACGATATCTGCGCCGCCTTGGATACCCGCTCGCCCGGATACGGGATTTTCTCCATAACAACGCGCTGCGGGACAATCTTGAAATGCTCTCAGAACAGGCGGAAAAACTTCGCCGCCAATGCGACGAGCTGAACGCTACCATTCAGATCATCCAGCAAAAAGTGGAATTCATCGACCGGGAGCAATCCTCCAGCCAGAGAGGAAAGTTTTCCGTCCGGACGTTTCCGCGCCGCGCCTTTCTGCACATTGGCGATGAGATCAATCTCTTCACGCATGAGCTTTTTTACTTTTATCCTACCGTCGGCTTTTACCGCGGTGAGCGCAAATGGTTCGGCGCTCTGCTTTACGAAGACACCCCCGTGCAGGAATACCGTTTCCCCGAGCTGATGGCGGAGCAGGCTCTCTCCTATATTCCTGCGGGCGAGTATCTCTGCGGCTATCATTACGGACCGTATCTCTCGATTCAGGACTCCATTGATCGTCTTTTCGCGGAAGCGAGCCGCCGGGAGCTGCGCGTGGATGACTGCGTGATCACGCCGAATATCGTCGATCAATGCTGTGAAGGCCATCCGGAAAACTACATTACCGGGCTGGAAGTCCGTATTTTGCCGGAGGAGGGCATAGCGGCGGAAGAGCATCTGATGCCCGGCCCTGTCGGATAAAAAGTAACCCCCCAGTAAAGCCGGGGGGGCGGGTATACAAAAATCCGGAAGTCCATGGACTTCCGGATTTGCTATTTATTCATTTTCTGTGTGCCTTCGGAAACGACCGCGAAGCCAAAGGGCGCAAATTCGGTACCGGTCAAGCCGTCGGCGAGCAGGATCGCGCCTTCCAGGGGGCAGGAGAGTCGGCAGGGTGCAGCGCTGAAATTGCACCACACGTCGATCGATCCCCCCGCAAGGCTCCGGCGGTAAGCAAAAAGCTGCGGATCGTCCGGGACAAGCATCTGGAAGCCGCCCCATTTGAGCACATCGCTCCCCGCGCGCAGGGCGATGAGACGGCGGTAAAAATGCAGAATGGAATTCTCGTCCGCCTGCGCGCTCCGCACATTGATCTCTGCGGCGTTGGGGTTTACAGCGATCCAGGGGATTCCGGTTGTAAAGCCCGCATTCGCTGTGCCGTCCCATTGCATCGGCGTTCTGGCGTTGTCGCGGCCCTTGTGCCGGATGCCGTTCCAGGCCCATGCCGCCTGTTCGTCCGTTTTTGCTTCCTTCAGGAGATTCAGACTTTCGATATCGCGCAGCTGCGATGCGTCGGCAAAGGGATAATTCGTCATGCCGATCTCCTCGCCCTGATAGATGAAGGGCGTTCCGCGCTGCAGATACATGGCGGCGGCGAGCATCTTGGCGCTCCGCTGCCGGAGAGGTTCCGACGCGGTGCAGCCCCAGCGCGACACGATGCGCGGCTGGTCATGGTTGCCCCAGAATAGGGTGTTCCAGTCGAGCGTCTTCTGCCATGCGGCGGTCAGCGCCTTGAATTTCTTCAGGGAAAACGGGATCACGTTCCATTTGCCGTTCTCACCGTCGATATCCATAATGTCAAACTGGAAGAGAAGATCAAGCTCATTTCCGTCCCCAACGACGCTGTTGGCGTTTTCGAGCGTAACGCAGGTCGTCTCGCCTACGCACATGCAGTTTCGTCCGGCAAAGCAGCGAGCGCGCATCTCGCGCAGATACGTGTGCAGTTCGGGCTGAAAGGCCGTGTACTCACCGGGAAAAACGTAGCCATCTCCGCGCGCGTTGGGCAGGCCGGGCGCTTTGGCGATCAGGCTGATAACGTCCATACGGAAACCATCTACGCCTTTGTCAAACCACCAGTTGATCATGGAATAGACCTCTTCGCGGAGCTTTGGATTCTCCCAGTTGAGATCGGGCTGCTTCTCTCCAAAAAGGTGCAGATACCATTGATCCGTTGCCGCGTCGTAGCTCCATGCCGACGGCGTGAAAAAGGAACTCCAGTTGTTCGGCTCTCCTCTGCCGCGCCCGTCGCGCCAGATGTAATAGTCGCGGTAAGGGTTGTCCTTCGATTTTCGCGATTCGACGAACCATGCGTTTTCGTCCGAGGAATGGTTGACGACCAGATCCATCACCAGCTTGATGTCCCGCCGGTGCATTTCTTTGAGAAGCCGGTCAAAGTCCTCCATCGTGCCGAATTCGGACATGATCTTCCGATAGTCGCGGATGTCGTAGCCCATGTCGTCGTTGGGCGAATCGTAAACCGGGCAGAGCCACACCGCGCCGATGCCCAGCCATTGCAGATAATCCAGCCGGGAGATCAGACCGGGGATATCCCCGATGCCGTCGCCGTTGGAATCCTGAAAGCTGCGGGGATAGATCTGATAGAATACACGTTCTTTCCACCAGTTATTTTTCATGGAGCCGTTCATTCCTTCACAACAAGATCGTCAATGACCGGGAGCACGCCGCGCGATGCCGCAAAGCAGGGCAGCGCCGCGCCCAGCAGCGCCAGCCAGGGAAAGCTGTACGGCAGCAGCAGAATGACCGCCGCCGTCAGCGCGAACGAAAGCAGCAGCCAGCCAAGCGCCAGCCGTGGAAAGCGAAAGATCAAAGTAAACGCATTTTTCAGCAGCGCCGAAAACTTCAGTTCCACCCGCGCCAGCATCGAAAAGGCAAAAGAGCCGGCGCACCACAGCAGATAGCTGCAAATCAGACAAAAGCAGCGCGCACCAAAAGGGATCACTAAAAAAGTGCTGATGGA
>OGYO01001867.1_pt1 | contig 11437 bp, 10 predicted proteins | sample 1576561 | NCBI WGS metagenome assembly OGYO01 (sample SAMEA3541507, study PRJEB24748) | human gut metagenome | biome: human gut; feature: human-associated habitat; material: faeces | place: China | collected 2012 | reverse complement strand
AGTTTGCGGTATATTATTTCACGATTTTGATGTATAATAAAGCAAAAGGACGGTGAACCGGATGAGAACACAAACCGAGCAGTCAAAAAAAGGCGCAGACGAGCATATCCTTGTCTGCCTATCTTCTTCGCCGTCCAATGCAAGGATCATACACACCGCCGCAAAGATGGCTAAGGTCCTTCATGCAAGATTTACCGCCATCTATGTGCAGACGGATACGGTCATAAATGATGAGGATCAGTCCCGGCTTTCGCAGAACATACAGCTCGCACAAAGGCTCGGCGCCGAGATCGTTATGACGCACGGTGAGGATGTGCCGTTGCAGATTTCGGAATATGTCAGGCTTTCCGATGTGACCAAAATCGTGATCGGTCAAAGCAGTGCCAGACGCAGAGGGCTGTTTGGGAGACCGACTCTCACCGAAAAGCTGATATCCTCCGTCCCCGATGTTGACATTCATATTATTCCCGACGCGCTGAACTACACAAAGCCGCACAGACGCCGTCTGTTCCTTGGTGCAGAGATACCGTCGCTGCGGGATATTGCCATAACCGTCCTGGCGCTTGCCGTATGCACGGCGATCGGGTTTCTGTTCGATCATCTCGACTTTCCCGATACCAATATCGTTACGGTATACATCCTCGGTGTGCTGATGATCTCCGTTTTGACCAAAGGATACCTTTGCAGTATGGCAGGCTCACTTCTAAGTGTTGTATTGTTCGGATTTTTCCTTACCGAACCCAGGTTGTCCTTTCAGACCTATGCCGTAGGCTATCCCGTTACCTTTGCAGTCATGCTGGCGTCTTCCGTTCTCACCGGCACGCTTGCCTCGAAGTTGAAAGATCATGCAAGGCTCTCGGCTCGCTCCGCGTTTCGTGTGCAGGTGCTGTTTGACACTGACCGTCTGCTGCAAAAAGCAAAAAGCAACGATGATGTTTTAAGCGTGACCTGTATGCAGATCTCGCGGCTGCTTGATCGTAGTATTGTTGCCTATACGAAAGGCGAAAACGGAATGTTGTCCGGGCGGCTGTATGCCGAAAAAAAGGATACACACGCTGAAAAGCTGCTAAGCGATGCAGAGCGGCAGACCGCAGAATGGGTGCTTCAAAACGGCCGCCGTGCAGGAGCAACGACAGCACAGTTTGGCAAATCCGAATGTCTTTATCTTGCGATCCGTGCAGGCGGCAGAGTATACGGTGTAATCGGGATACCGATGAGACCCGAAAAGCCCGATTCGTTTGAGAGCAGCATCGTGCTGTCGGTCGTGAACGAATGTGCGCTGGCAATGGATAATGCTCACAACGCCGCCGAAAAGGAACGGGCGGCAGATCTTGCAAAAAGCGAGCAGCTGCGCGCCGACCTTTTGCGGTCGATCTCACACGATCTGCGCACGCCGCTTTGCTCCGTTTCGGGTAATGCGGACACGCTTTTGCATAACGGAAACTGCCTGGACGAAGCAACCAAGCATCAGATCTATAAAGATATTTATGACGATTCCGAATGGCTGATCGGCGTGGTGGAAAATCTGCTGTATGTTACACGGCTGAATGACGGACGCCTGAAGCTGGAGCTTACCGACCAGCTTGTAGACGAAGTGGTCAACGAAGCCGTTTCGCATTTGAAGAAAAAATCCGTCGGACACAAGGTGACGGTAAGGTGCGACGATTTGATCCTTGCCCGTATGGACGCACAGCTTATCGTGCAGGTCATTGTCAACCTTATTGATAATGCTTTGAAATATACCGAACAAGGCTCCGAGATCTGCGTAAGTGCCGAAAAACAGGGCGGGTACGCCGTGATCCGTGTCGCCGATGACGGAAACGGAATTGCAGACGATATGAAACCGCATATTTTTGAAATGTTTTACACCGGGAAAAATACCGTCGCAGACAGCCGCAGAAGCTTCGGGATCGGGCTTACCCTGTGTAAATCTATCGTAGAGCTGCACGGCGGAACGCTGACGCTTACGGATAACGTACCGCACGGTTGCATATTTACCTTTACTTTACCGCTCAGCGAGGTGACTCTGAATGAATAAACCCCTTGTACTCGTCGTGGAGGACGACCGTCCCGTCCGCAATCTGATCGTAACAACATTAAAGGCGCACGATTACCGCTACCTGACCGCGGAGAACGGACACGGTGCCATTATGGAGGCAACCTCCCATAATCCGGATATCGTTCTGCTGGATCTGGGTCTGCCGGATATCGACGGCACGCTGGTAATCGAAAATATTCGCTCATGGTCAAATATGCCCATTATTGTGATCAGTGCGCGCAGCGAGGATAAAGACAAAATCACGGCGCTGGATGCCGGGGCGGATGACTATCTGACAAAGCCCTTTTCCGTAGAGGAACTTTTGGCACGCCTTCGGGTCACGCAAAGACGGCTGCTGCTTCTTCAGGCAAGCGGCGACGCCGACTCACCCGTTTTCCAAAACGGCAAGCTTAAAATTGATTATGCCGCCGGCTGCGCTTATCTAAATGGGGAGGAATTGCACCTGACCCCGATTGAATACAAGCTTTTGTGTCTGCTCTCTCATAATGTTGGAAAGGTGCTGACGCACACCTATATCACGCAGCAGATTTGGGGCAGCAGCTGGGAAAACGATATTGCTTCCCTGAGAGTATTTATGGCGACACTGCGCAAAAAGCTGGAGCCGCAAAAGGACAGTCCGCAATACATTCAGACGCATATCGGCGTCGGTTACCGTATGCTGCGGGTAGACTGAGAAAAGCGAGAAAACAAGGAATTGAACCGATATGCAATAGAAAATCTTTTCGGAATTGAAGGGCTGAATATCGCTTGGTACGGAATCATTATCGCCTGCGGTATGGTGCTTGGCTTTGCTTTGGCGATATACCGATGCAGAAAAACCGGCATCAACAAGGAGCATATATACGATCTTGCTCTTTGTCTGATCCCCGTATGCATTATTTGTGCAAGAGCCTACTATGTGATTTTCGAATGGGATAATTACAAAAACGACCTGCTTTCTGTTTTTGAAATTAACCGAGGGGGTCTTGCCATTTACGGCGGAGTGTTCGGAGGTGTCGCAGTCGCATTGATTTACTGTAAAGTAAAACGGATTTCCTTTTGGTCACTTGCCGATACCCTGATGCCGAGCCTTGTGCTTGGGCAAGCTATGGGGCGTTGGGGGAATTTTGTCAATCAAGAGGCATACGGAAACCAAATTACAAATCCTTCGCTCTGCTTTTTCCCTTACGGCGTTTACATAGAAGAAATCGGCCAATGGCGGCAGGCAACCTTTTTCTACGAATCTGCATTGAATTTAGCTTTACTCACCGCCATGCTGATATGCTGCCCGCATTTCAGGCGAAAAGGCTATCTTCTTCCGTTTTATATGATCGGGTACGGAACGATACGGCTTTTTGTGGAGGGGCTGCGCTCCGACAGCCTTTATCTCCTTCCGGGTATCCGTGTATCACAGGTGCTGTCCGGCTGCCTGATTATTCTCGGTATCGTTATACTTTTTATCATCCGTAAAAGACAGGCGGTGCGGCAATGAGAAAAGAGAGGACTTTGTTTCTCACCTTTCTTAAAATCGGCGCCTTTACCTTCGGCGGCGGATATGCTATGATTGCGCTGCTTGAAAACGAATTTGTAGAGCGCAAGAAGTGGATCGAAAAGGACGACTTTCTGAATATGGTAGCCATTGCCGAGTCTACACCCGGACCGGTTGCAATCAACAGCGCCACATATATCGGCTATAAAATTGCAGGCTTGTTCGGTGCTGCGGCGGCTACCGTGGCGGTTTGTATTCCTTCGTTTACCGTAATTTTTTGCATCTCACTGTTTTTTGATCAATTCTTAAGCCTTACATGGGTTTCCCGTGCTTTCCGCGGAATACAGGTATGTGTGATCTATCTGATTTCCTCTGCCGGGCTGAAAATGCTGAAAACCATTGAAAGAAATGCCTTCAACACGGTCATTTTGCTGTCGGTCATTGCTACAATGCTGGCGTGCACTGTTTTCGCCGTTTCTTTTTCTTCCGTTTATTATATTCTGATTTGCGGTACAGCAGGACTTGCGATTTTCTTCCTGAAAAAATTGCGGAAAGGAAACGGCAATAAACAATGATCTACCTGAAATTATTCCTGAATTTTTTAATGATCGGTGCTCTTTCCTTCGGCGGCGGATACGGAATGGTTTCCCTTGTAAGAGAAACAGTCATTTCAAACGGCTGGCTAACGGAAAGCGAATTCTTAAATTTCATTGCCGTTTCAGAATCGATACCCGGTCCGCTTGCTCCGGATCCTAAATCCATTTTGGTCTTTGCCATTCTGTGGCTGACACATTTCGGATATAAAAGAATCAAAAAAACTGCACCGTCGCCGATTATAATGATACTCTTTTCTGCCGCACTCGGCATGTTGCTTTTGGGAGTATAAAACACAGCCTGTGCCAATTAGCCGTCCGAAACCGGGCGGCTTTGCTGTTTTTACGTAAATATACTGCTCACTATTCCAGACTGACGGACGCCGCCATTGTAGAATAAATCACTTTGCAGTAACTGTTACGCCCGCAACCTTAATCAAAAATCAAAATTTTTACTAATCATTTTCCTGTTAGCTATAAAAAAGCACAACGCCACGGAGTTTTAAATCTCTGTGGCGTTGTGCTGCTCTCAATCGGTCACTTTTTAAAAGTATCCTTATGTGAGCCTGCCTTTATGCGGGCATCCGGCATTTGTTTTATCAAATGGCTCTAGTTTGGCTCTATTTGTGTGCGGAGTAATGTATAAATATGATATGTATTTCAAGGTAATGATTGGTAGGTGGTTAAGTGGATATTTTATTTAAAAATGATGATTTTGTATTTTCATACAGAGTTGGCGGTATATTGATGTGTAATGGTAAAATCTTGTTACAGTGCCCGAAGAATGATGATTATGCTATTATTGGCTGGCATGTTGTAGCTATGGAGACAAGTATGGATTATGGAACTAATACAGAAGCTTATCGTTTGTTGAAAAAGATGTCTGATAAGGGTAGGATTAAGCTTGTTGGAAATGGACGGTCAGCACATTATCATTTTGATCCATACTGAAGGATAAATTGAAAAAGACTTTCGGGTAGCTTTCGTCAATATAGGAATAGCACAAATTGTATTGGCTTTCCAGGCCATCATGATTATAGGCCTTATTTTTATACACTACCTCTTTTTTAGGATCTCCATAAGCAGCAATCACTTGTTCCCTGGAATGGCCTAATTTTATACCACGCAAAGTTTCTGTGTCTGATGACATTTGATCGGGGTATTCAGTATATGCCGTACAATTTGTAGTCATAATAGAAATACGTTCTACATCTTCATAGCCGTTTCCGGCTCCATATAAGTCTACGTAATTGCTATATCCAAATCCATTAACATTAAAATCCTCATAAGAGAGAGGCAAAATGGTGCTATTCTCCGTGCTTCCTGATACTTCCACCGGTGCCGGAGTTTCTGTGGAATCTTCCGTTATCACTTCTGTGGTTTCAGTGCGTTCGGTTTCTGCGTTCGTTTCACTCTGCCCGGCATCCGGTTCTGTGGCAGTAGATGCGTTTTCTGACTCTGCGACGATGGCCGTTGCTTCGCAACTATTATGATCAAATTGTAGCAGAAAATGGAGATATGGCAACTGGATTTTTCTAAGATATTTCCCATGCATGAAGTATCAAGAGTTGTAATCAGTACATTCTTAGGATTTAGATGAAAAATAGGATTTACTATGATATGATTAGTTAAGAATTATATTTAATACGAAAGTGGAATGACACATTATTATGGAATTTTTCAGTTTGTTTTCAACAGTATTTTTTAATATAGCAATTACCTTTGGCCTGTTATTACTTATATACTCGTTTTTCTTTTCCGGCATTAGAGCACGTAAGGACCTGAAACCGGTTAAGTACATTTCCTACAAAAAGGATCATTTTCAGGAGAATTTTGAATTTACCTGTGAGTTTTGCAGATCCAAGGTATCTTCTGCGGATGAAAAATGTCCAACCTGTGGCGGTAATTTTGGAAAGAACAAGGAGTATCAGTTAAAGAAACGGGCCATGCATCAAAGGTATTTAGAGTATATGAAATCCCAGGAAGAAGCCATTACACAGGAAACGGAATATATAAGTACTACAATGCAGGCAATTCAAAAATATAAGCTGATACGTCATAAATACTACAATTTTGAAATCGGCGAGCCTCCGGTTTATAAACCTGCAAGTGATTATGAATTTACCTGTGAATACTGTGATAATAAGATAAGGGGAAAAAGCACAGACGAAAAGGGGTGTAGTAATTGTGGGGCTTCTTATAAAGAAAACCTGGAATTATTGGTACGCGAAGAGGAAGACCGTCTGGAAAAACGCCATTATGACGAATATATGAAACTGAAGGATCTGGAGTGGGCGCAGAATATCAGGAATGAGCGAAGAGATGCAAACATTGATGAAAAGTATGGGACACCTATCCGATTTATGGAGAAAAATGCAAAGGTTATTGCGCTGGTCATTTTGCTTGGACTTATGATGATTTCCGTGGGAATAACAGTTTTGATTTTAAAGTTTAGGTAAAACAGGATGAGTATATCTGACGTGAAGGGAGATCACATGGACATTCTATTTAAAAACGATGATTTTGTATTTTCCTACAGGGTTGGCGGTATATTGATCCATAATGAAAAGATCCTGTTGCAACGTCCGAAAAATGATGACTATACTATCATCGGCGGGCATGTTGCTGCTATGGAGACCAGCATGGAAACGCTGAAACGGGAGTTTGAAGAAGAACTTCACGCTGAGATAGAGGTAGATAATCTGCTGGCTATAGGCGAAATTTATTTTCCATGGGGAAAGAGACCCTGCCACCAGATCTGCTTATATTATAATGTTCATTTACTGGACGATAGTATTCCTATGGATGGGGTGTTTCATGGATATGATGAATTGGATCATGAGAGAATCAATCTGGATTTCTGCTGGATTCCGCTGGAGGAACTAAGGAAGGACACGAAGGTATATCCATTGGAACTGATACCTTACATACTTGAGCAGAGAAAAGAAACGGTACATTTTGTTTCAAGGCAGATTTAATTGAGAGGACAAGCTTCCGAACATGACGGAAGAGGAACAACTTCGGCTGCTGGCCACGGACGGAATGCTGGTAAAGCGGCCGTTTGTCGTGGACGGGGATCTGGTGTTGACCGGATTCCGGGAAGCAGAATGGAAGGAAAAATTAATTTAGTACAAGGAGGACGAATATGAGCAGAGTAAATTTTGGAGCAAAGCCGGTAATGTATCCCATGCCGGTGCTGATCATTGCAACTTATGACGAAAATAGAGTACCCGATGCCATGAACGCAGCATGGGGAATCATTACGGACATGAATGAGATCTCCATCAGTATGTCAGAGCATAAGACCACGGAGAATCTGGCAAAGACCGGAGCATTTACCGTAAGTATCGGAACCGAAGATACCGTGGTAGCCTGCGACTATGTGGGCGTGGAATCTGCGAAGAAAGTACCTGATAAATTCTCAAAGTCTGGTTTCCATGCAGCCAAGAGTGATTTTGTCAATGCACCGTTGATCGATGAACTTCCCATGGCGCTGGAATGTAAGATGAAAAGTTTTGAAGACGGCATTCTGGTGGGCGATATCGTCAACGTCAATGCGGACGAAAGCATCCTGACGGATGGCAAGATCGATCCGAAGAAATTGAAGCCAATCAGCTATGATCCTGTGAATAATACTTATCTTGCAATGGGAGATAAAGTAGGAAATGCTTTTAAAGACGGTTTGAAATTGAAATAGTAAGATCAAAGAACGCAGGAGGTTTAACCCTCCTGCGTCCCCATCTCATCGGTGGTAGAGCGGATATGTTCTACTGCCGTTTTTACTTGTTCTGCGCAATCCAGGTTGTTCTGGCTCATGGTGTGTACCTGCTCGGCATTGGCGGTAACTTCTTCAGTTACAGCAGACAGCTGGGAGATGTTTTCCATAATCTTATTATTGGATTCTGACAATCCCAGAATGTGGTGATTTACTTCTTCCACCTGGGAAGCCAGTGCTTCCATATTTTTGTTCAGCTGTTCGAAAGTCTCGGAAGCAGCCAGGATCTTTTCGCCCTGCTGTTCGGTAGCTTCAATGGAGCCGCTGATCGTGTTGACTACCATGTTGGCATTGGCATTCAGCTCATTGGTGATCTTCGTAATCTCTTCGGTAAAGCTCTTGGTCTGTTCTGCCAACTGCCGGATTTGCTGGGCAACAACGGCGAAACCGCGTCCGGCCTCCCCGGCACGGGCACTTTCAATGGAAGCGTTCAATGCCAGAAGATTGGTCTGACCGGAGATTGCCATGATGCTTCCGGCGATCTCTTCCACTTCTTTCGTCTTTTCCTGTAACTTTTCCATGGCATCCGTGACGGAATGGTTGGTATCTTTGATCATAGCGGACTGTTGTTTTAAGTCTTCCATGGCAGCCATGTTTTTACGGATACTTTCGTTGGAATCCTCGGCAATCTGAACCATCTGTTCGGAAATGTGACCGGTCTGCTCGATAGCACGCTGAATCGTGCCGGTCATCTGGTTTTGTTCTTCAATACTGGTGGCGGTCATATTGGTAGCATCGGAGATTTCCTGCATGCTGTTGGCAACGGATTCCGTCGTCTGTACCAGCTGGTTCATAAGATCTGTGGTTTTGGTGGTTTCCTGATGTACGGTCTGGGATACGTCCAGAAGATTATCCAGTACTTCTTTTACACGGTTATGTTCTTCCCGGGAAGAACCGATGGCGTCATTATTAAAAAGTATTGTGATCTTACCGGTCTCCAGAATAATAATTCCGATCAGGAATACCAGCAGGGTAGAGCAGACGGCATTCACATCCTGACCGTAGATTCCCTTCGTAGCCTGAACGATCATGACGATCAGGTAGAGCACGAATAATCCCACAGCGGTTTTCTTCAGAGATTTTTTCTCATAATAAGGAATCTGTAATATGAAAATGGCGATCAGCGCATAGTGAATGAAACTTGCATCTGTCTGTAAACCGACTAACAGATACTCAATGCCGATCTCGATGGTAGCGAAGACTTTTAATAGTCGTGTCGCCTTATTTAGAAGGTGTGTCACGACATTTACCACACAGAAAACGGCAATCAGAATGGTATTTGCGTATGTAACAATGGGTGCAATGTTGTGATTTGCCAGTTTTAACCACAGATAAAATAGGAACACGATCGCCAAAAGCGAAGTAGCGATAATATAGAACCGGTTCATTCTGATATTGCGTTCCGAAGTATCCGTATAACGATATTTATTATTTTCTTTCATATTCATAAGTTCCCTCCCTTTTCTATTGATACTATTTTAATTGTAACTGCTTTCATCAATTTTTTCTACATTTTTGTTCCATTTTTTAAAAAAATATGGAAATAAAAAAAACAAATTGATACTGATTTTCAATACCAAATGCGCTATAATACTTCTGTTACAACACAGAACATTAAAATGTTGAGATACGAAAGGATACAGAAGTGTTATGACACTGAAAGAATTGGAAATCGGTAAAAGCGCCGTGATTGAAACCGTCGGTGGTTCCGGAGAACTCAGACAGCATTTCCTGGATATGGGTATGATCCCGGGAGCGGAGGTGACGGTGGTAAAGCTGGCTCCGATGGGTGACCCCATGGAATTGCAGGTGCACGGCTATGAACTAACGTTGCGTTTGGCGGAAGCGGATCAGATCGAGATCGTACCCATATCGAAGAGAACAAGAGAACATAAGGGACTGGATCGGGTGACGGATGCGGAGCACCCGGGATTAGGTGAGGATGGAAAATACCATTCGAAAAAAGATGAGAATCCTCTGCCGGAGGGAACGACACTTACGTTCGCCCTGGCGGGAAATCAGAACTGCGGCAAGACTACACTGTTCAATCAGCTCACCGGTTCGAATCAGCATGTGGGAAATTTCCCCGGAGTTACCGTAGACCGTAAGGACGGTTCCATCAAAGGGTATCCGGATACTTTGGTGACAGACCTGCCCGGTATTTATTCCATGTCCCCTTACAGCAGTGAAGAGATCGTATCCCGTAATTTTATTCTGTATGAGAAACCCAGAGCTATCATCAATATCGTGGATGCCACGAATATCGAGCGTAATCTGTATCTGACCATGCAGTTGTTGGAAATGAACATTCCCATGGTCGTAGCCCTGAACATGATGGATGAAGTCACCGGCAATCACGGTTCCATCGATGTGAATGCCATGGAGGCATTCCTGGGAGTACCCGTAATTCCCATTTCTGCTGCGAAAAACGAAGGTGTGGACGAACTGATCCGCCATGCAGTCCATGTCGCAAAATATCAGGAACGGCCGCTGCGGCAGGATTTCTGCGATAAAAACGATCATGATGGTTCCGTACACCGCTGCATCCATGCGGTGGGGCATCTGATCGAGGATCATGCGGAGACTGCAAAGCTGCCCCTGCGTTTCGCAGCCAACAAAGCCATTGAAGGAGATCATCTGATCTTGGAGAAGCTGCAGCTGGATGAAAATGAAAAAGAAATGCTGGAGCATATTGTCTGCCAGATGGAGACAGAGCGTGGTGTGGACCGGAGTGCGGCTATCGCGGACATGCGGTTTGATTTTATCGAGAGATTATGTGAACAGACGGTAGTAAAGCCGAAGGAAAGCAAAGAACGGATCCGCAGTGAGAAGATCGATCGGATCCTTACCGGAAAATATACGGCAATCCCTTGTTTTATTGTGATCATGATATTGGTGTTTTATTTGACATTTAATGTGATCGGAGCCTGGCTGCAAGGGCTTTTGGAACTGGGAATCGGCAGACTGACAGAACTTGCGGATGCAGCCATGACAGCGGCCCATGTCAACAGTGCAGTACAAAGTCTTGTGATCGACGGTATTTTTACCGGGGTGGGCAGCGTATTGAGTTTCCTGCCTATTGTGGTGACCTTGTTTTTCTTCCTTTCACTTATGGAAGACAGCGGTTATATTGCCCGTGTGGCATTCGTGATGGATAAGTTGCTTCGAAAGATCGGTCTGTCCGGACGAAGCATCGTACCCATGCTGATTGGTTTCGGCTGTACGGTTCCGGCAGTCATGGCGACGCGGACGCTGACCAGTGAGAGAGATCGTAAAATGACGATTTTGCTCACTCCGTTTATGAGCTGTTCTGCGAAACTGCCAATTTATTCCTTCTTTGTGAGCGTATTTTTCCCGGGAAAGGGTGGACTGATCATGTCGGCATTGTATCTGTTTGGTATCCTTATGGGAATTCTGGTAGCATTTTTATATCGGGGCACGTTGTTCCAGGGAGAACCGGTGCCTTTTGTAATGGAACTGCCTAATTATCGTCTGCCCGGAGCGAAAAATGTAGGACAGTTGTTGTGGGAAAAGGCGAAAGA